>Ga0315274_10001032_pt1 | contig 43349 bp, 82 predicted proteins | sample YL17G02_20_MG_FD_203700 | JGI IMG/M metagenome (GOLD analysis project Ga0315274, IMG submission 203700) | Sediment microbial communities from Yellowstone Lake, YNP, Wyoming, USA - YL17G02_20 | ecosystem: Environmental > Aquatic > Freshwater > Lake > Sediment | place: USA: Wyoming | collected...
GAGCTGAGTTGTTTGTCAAGATATGGGACAAGGGGATATTCGGCCCGGACTTGGCAAGGGAAACTAAGATATTGGTTAAGAAATTTATGCGCGAATGGAAGTTGATAAGGCTTGGGTTCTCGACCCCGGATGAGCGGAACGGAAACTTTATCGCCAGGCTTCTCGGGATGAAGAACGAAGGAACAATGGGGAAAGCATTTAGGTTCGACGGGAAAAACCATACCAACTATTTATACCGTCGCATAATGGAGGTTTAATATGAGTGCAGCTATTCCTATTATAACGGCAGTCTTTCTTCAAGATCAATATGTTGGGAACCAATTATCTATCTCCGAAATATCCGAGAAATATGGAATATCATCTGACCGATTATATAAAGCAATGAAGAGACTGGACATCCCCAGGAGAAATCGCGGCCAGGCCGGTGTTGTAGCCCATCTTCATGGGCGTTTGATTGCTCCCCAAGGCGGAAAGATTGCCAAGCAACGAGGGACACAAAATTATAAAACTGGGGATAAACATTGTCGTTGGAGGGGCGGGAGAAGAAAAACCGGAGAGGGATATATTTATGTCTATATGCCAAATCATCCATTTGCGAAAGATGGCAAATATATGTTGGAACATAGACTGATTATGGAAAAGATCATCGGGAGATATTTGGAAAAAGATGAGATTGTTCACCATAAAAATGGAATAAAGGATGATAATCATCCGGGAAATTTGATTTTAATGAAAAAGATAAAGCACAATAAAGAAAACGGATATGCCGCAGCTTATCAAGATGGATTTTCGGCTGGTCAACAATCCGTTCATTCTTTCGTAAGTTATCATTAAGGAGGAAGTTATGAGTGCAGCAATACCAATTGCGTCGGCTGTTTTACCGGCCTTGATTACAGCGTTGGCCGGGAATAAAAAACCGACTGAATACACATCGGGGTTATCATCGCAAGATCAGTCGTTCCAGAACTGGATACGACAACAGATTCAGGGGCAGGCCGCGAAGGGGCAATCACCGAATACAATGAACGCTCAGTCGTTGCTTTACAACCGGTTCTTTGGTGGGATGCCGCAGAACATGGGGGGTCAACCACAGGGTATGCCGCAAATGCAGCGACCTCAGCAACCGCAACAGCAGAATTTTGCGGGGGCGTTACCCGGCCTTCTTGGACAATTTAATCAAGAACCATATCCCAGATGATAGATCGGCTCGGAATGGGGCGTTGGTGGAATAACCCCGTCCAGAACAAAACTCAGACGGACGCGGAGCGGTTCCTGAAGGGGCCGTTTACACCATTGACATCGGGATTCACCAAGTCCGCCGATGAATGGAACGCATTTAAAAAGAATTGGGAAGATAAATTTAAACTCCCCGAAATTTAGGAGGGGCCATGATTGATTTTAGCAAGTTCAGTGATCCGACTGGTGGATTTTCATATCCGGGTGCCACGACCAGGACCGAGGATGCGGCATCATCGTATCGGAGCGGATCCCCTAGTGGGGGTGGTGCTGCCGGTGCGAACTCGTACGCGGGGGCATTGGGTGGGAATATCACTATGCCCGACGCCTGGACGAAGGCCAAGCAATACTGGGAGGCGATGATGGGCGGGTCTAATCTCGCTGGGGGCGGGTTGTCCGGCGAGGCGATGACCAGACTCCGCACACCGACCGATGTTTCCGGGTTATGGGGGAAATACGAACCGCTCACGCGGCGGATGATTGATGAGTAACAAAAGAACGCCATGGAACAAGCGGGGATGGGCGGTATGCGTCAGTCCACGGTAGCCTCGACTCAACTTGGCGACATCGCTAATAAGTACTGGCAACAGCAGGCGGCCAATATTATGCAACAGGAGATAGCGGCCAAGGAAGCGGCGGCCGGGCGTGACCTATCGGCGGAACTCGGGAGCGGGCAGATGGGGACACAGGCGAGTATCGCCAATATGCAGGGTCGAATGGGCGCGGCCGAGAGTTTGTTTGGTGCGGGATCGGCAGAGAATCAGCTTGCCATGGGACTTATCTCGATGCTCGGTGGATTCGGTCAGCAACAGGAGAACCCGGCATGGATGCAATGGGCTATGCAAGCCTATCCGCAGGGGATGTCTGGTATGCCCCAGACATATCAGCCGTCGTTCTGGGAACAGATGGCAGGCAGTATCCCAGGATTGATGAATCTATTTAGTGGACAAGGCGGTGGGGGAATGAATCCCGGTCAGGGAAGAAATACAAGTAGTTGGCAACAACCATCTTCGACTTATGGCAATGAAAGATATTGGGGGTAATGACTATGCCACAAAGATATAGTCGATACGGATATGGGCCAAGTGAAGAAGAACTCCAAAATTTAGGGGGGCCATTTTTTAACCCTTATTCCAAGCGTGGCGATGTCGGATACGCACTCCGTCAGGCCGTAAATATGCTCCTGGCGAAGAAACGGGAAGAACAGGACACGGCGAAAGAACGGGCCAAGACAGATTGGGAACAGAAGTTTAAAGAGGCACAACTGGCATTGGAGGAAAGAAGGACTGCGGTTGCGGAAAGGCCAGATATTCAGAAACCACCTATTCCAGAAAAACAATTTGCTCAACCGGATTTGTTGGTTATGGCCGAGAAACTTGTTGAATCCGGGATGTTCGACGATACCCCTCCCAATAAACGACTCGGAATGGCATTTAATTATATCCTCTCGGGCCAACATCCTTCCAGTCAAAGACAACCAGCAAAAACAACCGCTTCCCAAGTAACCGCGTTCCCAACTGGTGGAACCACACAATTGGCAATTCCGCAACAAGGCGCACCTGCGCCAGGAGTCATGCCCCCGATGTCCCCCCATGTTAGACCGAATCAATTATCGGCCACCATCGAAGGTGACAACGTAGTTTTCAACGGCAAGAAATACAAAATATCGAAAGATGGGATTGTCGTTATAGAGGGTAAACCTTACGCGATACGCTAATGCCACAACAAATAACCCTTATCCCGCTTGATGAGGCGGTAGAAGAAAAGAAACGGAAACCCACGACTGGGGAACTGGTCAAGGGAGCATGGGCCAAGGCTATGCCGTTCGGCCTACCGATTTCCGAGACAATCAGTCATTTGGCAACCGGGGGAGTTGGGGCCGTAGGCGGCCTAGTCGGATTCGGGGCAAAACTCTTGGCGGATTTAGTTCCAGGTGGCGAGAAACCGTCTTTCGTAAGAGCGCGGGAAACTATGGGTGGCGTATCTGAGGCATTGACATATAAACCACAGACTCCCGAAGCCCAGAAAATGACAAGGGTTGCGCTTGTCCCATTGGAATTAGCGGCCAAAGGAATCAAGGGTGGATCGGAATTAATAACCAGCGATCCAGAAGTCCAGGCCGGGATACAGACGGCGGGGGACTTGGGGCTTTTCATGCTCATGGGCAAAGCGGCCAAGGGATTTAAACAACCCGAGATCGGTGCAAAGTTCAAACCGGTTACGGAAGCACCAACACCTAAATTTGTCGAAGAGCCGATTAATCCGACATTTGAGAAATTTGGGACACTGTTCAAGGAATTCCGCAAGGGACAAAAAGAACAGGCCGTGATTTATTCCAAGGAACGCGGGGCAAGACTCGGAGAAGGATTAGAAGCCGCCGAAGGAAAAGTAGGGCAGGAATATTTTGATACCATTAAGTCCAAAATGGGCGGAAAAATAGAGCGGGTTCCGTTTAAGCATGACTTCACACCTGGACAGACGACTGAATTATATGATGGAGTAAAGGGTGCGGTATTCTTAACGAATTGGGAAAAACTCCAAGCCGCCCGTGCCTTGGATGCGGTATTCAAAGAGGGTACGGTTCCCGCTCCGGCAGATACGGCGTTGCTGGCTAGGGCTTATGGAAAATCATTCGTTAAATCTATGCCACGCAATATCATCAGCGAGATAGCGAACATCCCACGTTCCATGATGGCTTCCGGCGACTTGTCATTTGGGCTTCGCCAGGGTATGCCGCTTGGCGCAGGGTATCCCAAGGAATTTGCAAGGGCCATGGCCGAACAAGTTAAATACTCCGGGAGTGAGGGCGTTTATCAAGGGGCCATGAAGGAAATCGCTCAACGTCCGACATATCAACTCATGCGCGGTGGTCCAGGTCGTCGTGTTGAATTGGCATTGACGGAGATGGGGCCGATGACGGGATTGCGAGAGGAGAAATACCTATCCCCGATTGCCGAGAAAATTCCCGGTATCGGGCCAATCATCCGGGCTTCTGGTCGGGCATATACGGGTGGACTAGATATATTAAGGGCTGATGTATTCGACAGTATATTCCATGATGCTGAAGCCGCTGGTTTTAATCCCGCTCAAAATCCAATGCTCCTAGATGCCATGTGTGATTTTATCAACAAGGCAAGCGGTCGTGGTTCGGCCAAACCATTGGCTAACTCCACTCAGCTTTTGAACGCGCTCTTCTTTTCTCCTCGCCTAGTTTTGTCTCGACTTCAAATGATCGGGAAGGCAGTTAATCTCCCATTGGAAAAGATAATCCATCTGGCAAACCCAGATTGGTGGACACAGACGCCAAAGCCGGTAAGAATCGCAACGCTACGGACACTACTCGGATTCGCCGGGATGTTGACCACTACCGCCGGACTTCTCAAGTTGGCGGGGGCAGAAGTATCCCTGGATGCCCGAAGTTCTGATTTTCTAAAGCCAAAATTTGGGAATACTCGCATAGATTTAGGGGCTGGATTCCTGCAATATATTAGGACATTCGTTCAACTTCTAACCGGTCAGGTTGTTAGCACCAGAACTGGAAAAATAACGGAAGTCGGTGAAGGATATAAACCGCTTACACGATGGGACATTGCAGAGCGGATGGTGGAATACAAGACCGCACCAATTCCGAGTTTTGTCATAAATCTACTTCGAGGAAAGTCGGTATTCGGGGAGAAATTGAATATCCCGAAGGAAGTCCTGCAAAGACTTACGCCGATGGTTTGGCAGGACCTTTATGATATCGCCAAGGACGACCCCAAACTATTGCCGCTTGGTGTTCTCGGGGTTTTCGGGGCAGGATTACAAACTTATGAGCCGAGTCCCAAAAAGTCTGGGAGTCTATATTTTTATACGAAATAACCATGAATGAAAAGACTCGGTTCAAACTTGTCCTTCTCCTCATCGCCCTATTTCTCATTGAGGCGATATTGAAGACCATATTCAAGGGGTTCCCCCTGACCGAACTTTATGCCGCACAGACATTGGTGAGCGGCGCATATACAGCCGCAAAGACATATTCAAATACACAGGAGTTGAAGAATGGGCAAAATAAGCCTTAAAACAGCCGCAATAGGGGGTCTAATCGCGTCATGCGTGGTAGTGGCTACCCTGAGTAGGGCTTGCCGACTTACCACGAAAATAGGGCATCTAGAGGGCCAAATTCAGGAGATTTCGGCCATATCCGAGACCGATCGCAAGGCCGCAGAGAAGACTATCGCCGAACAGACCAAAATCATTGGTGACATGACCAAGAAGATTGAAGTCGCCAATACTGAAGTGTTCAAGAAGAATGAACAGATCAAAAGCGTGAACATGACGCTTGAGGAACTCGATAAACAATACAAAACCTTGACGGATTGTCCTTTACAGCGTGACAATTTGACGAAACAAGTGACGGCGTGGAAGGATAAATTCTCGCTGGCCGAAGGTATAATCGAAGACAAGGACGGGATCATATTCAGCCTTACGGATAAATACGAAGCTCAGGTCAAGATAACCGCCGCCGTCCAGGTTCAGTTGGATAATTGCACCACCATGCAAACTCTATTGGAGAAGGAAGTCACGGCGTTGAAGTGGGAACTGAGAAAGTCCAGACTTGTCGGCTCAGTGAAGACGGGAATTGTCCTCGCAGCCGCAGGTTATGTCATATACGGTCTAGTGAAAGGAAAGTAAAATGCCGGAAACAAACGGGGGATTCAGGGACGACACGAAGGAATTTGTCGGCTACGTCAAGGCGTGTCTTGAGGGCAATCAGAGAAACATGGACGAGATCAAGGGCGACCTGAAGGAGATCAAGCAGTCCGTGAGCAAGCTCAAGTTGCGGGTAGCCGCCATCGGCGGCACGGTATCGTTAATCGTGAGCTTGGTCATGTTCCTCTTGAAGTCCGTATTCATGCCATGAGTAAACCGAAATCTGAAGAGAAGGAACGCATAGCCGCGCTTACCGAACTCCGCAAGGAAAAATGGAGGGCGGTGTTCAAGGCCAACCTGAGTGTCCTAAAGGGAATCCGGGACGACCCAGACGCCAAGGACAAGGACAGGATCGAGGCGGCCCGTGTAATGGGAAGAATGATGGATGTTCTCTCGCCGGAAAAAGTGACACAGACCCCTGGCGGGAAGTCACCAGACAAATGGTGGGAGGAAGATTTAAGTGAATCCGACAGAAACAGTATCGACACCACTATCGACAGCGTTAAGCCAAATTAGGAATTGGTCGATACGCCGGATTCGCGGACTCTGCGATAAATCTTTCTTCTGGTTTGTTCGTATAGTGGGCGGACCGTCGAGTGGACGGGACATCTGCCCGGAGCTTTTCATCCCCCTTTGTAACTTCGCGCAGGACAAGTCTATTCCGCGCAAATTCATCGCCATGCCCCGCGATTGGTTGAAGTCTACGGTTTTTACTAAATGGTTTGTGATATGGCTCTATCTCCAGAATCAAGAACTCCGCCAATTGATTGTCTCGGAGAATGAACGCATTGCCGCAAATTTCTTGCATTGGATAGAAAAAACCCTTCTAAATAACAAAAAACTCCGTACTCTTTATCCCGACAAATTGGGACAGATTAACAACACCTGGGTTCAGAAGAACAGATGGAGTGGGACGGCCTGCGACTTGCCGCGCAAAGAGATTTATTCAGAACCATCGATTGTTGCCATCGGGGTAGGTGGGGCCAGCCAATCCTATCATTTCGATTATATCCATCCAGACGACCTTGTGGGTCAGGCGGCCATGGAGTCGCCAGTTATCCTCGGCGGCGTATGTCAATGGTTCGACAATATCGAAGAACTCATGGTTGAGCCGGATGTCACTAAGCCTAACCCGAGTGGGCTATTAGGGGTCGGGACGCATTGGGGGCCAGGGGATTTCTTCTGTGAGATACAGTTAAAATATCTCAACAAATACCAATGGAAAATAGTCCCCTGTCAGAAAGACCCGGATTATATCGACACCTTCCCAGACGGGACGCCGGGGATGGCCTGGACACAAAACGAAAAATCGGATCGGGCTGAAAGTAACTGGCCGGAATATAAGAATACCGAATACTATAGAAAAAAACAGGCCGAAGACGAAATCTTGTACTGGTCACAACACATGAACGACCCGCACCGGGCGTCGGGATTGACCAAGATCGACGGTGCGTGGTTCAGATTCTTCCATTTCGAGGATAGGAACGGCATCAAATTTGTCGTCTGTGATGATCCCGTTACCGACGAGAACAAGAAGAAAGGCTACCCGGAGTTTCGGTTATCGTCTATTCGGTTATTCGCAATGATCGACCCCGGCGGGTTTGCCGAGACGAAGATGATTAAGCGCGGTTCGAATAACGCCATTGTCATAGCCGGTCAAGCCCCGGATTCGATCAAGAAGTTTGTCGTGTGGGCATGGGCGGGGAAAGAGAAAGACCCGGATAAGTTCATGGACATCATATTCAACGCTCATAAGGAATGGAATCCGGTACTGTGGAGGATAGAAACGTTCGGCGGCCAGGACTATATCATGCGGCATATCATGTTGGAACGTAAGAAACGCGGATCGACGCTGAGGATTGCACCGCTTCCGAAAGATGTGACGAAGGATATAAAGGACAATGAAATCCAGGCACTCATCCCCCCGATAGCCAACGGAGAATATATCTTCCATAAACCGACACAGGGGATGCTGTTGTCGGAGTTAAAGAATTATCCCGGCGGGTTGACGAATGATCTTGCGGATTGCCTAGGAAAGTTGAATAAATATTGCGGGTTCACGCGAACGAAAAAGAAAGAATCGACGAATCGGAACACGATTGATTTTCGGAATATACTGGAAGGAAAAAACGAGTGGACTGGATACTAAGCCCTCCTCTCTATCCATCTTAGGGTTGACCATCGTTCTCTTACTTCCTCGTTTCGGCAATCGTCGCAAAAATAGGTATATTTCGGGTGTTGATATTTATGCGGCTTGAATAGATGGTGACAGATATTGCACTGCCGTTCAATCCCGACCCGCGCAGATTCATCGCCACGGTGTTTTGGCGCACAGTCCTCGCAACGTCCCGCGCTCCCTTTACTAATCGGCTTCCCACAATCCAAACAAGTCTTCATTTCCTCACCTCCGCTTCGGCTTCTTAATCTCAATCCTTGGTTTCATCTTCCCCTCCCGCTGAGGTCGGCTCTTTTTTTTGGCCTTGTATCTTTGACTTTAATTTCATCGGCAATAAGGACAATGTTGACCTGGGTATTGTCGTCACTCATTATTTGCATATAATCCTTATCGCCATAACTTGTTTTACTTATAAGCACCTGTAAAATCATTCCCCCCCCCCCCCCCCTCCTGGGCAGTCTTCGGGTTGAGCCAAATGATCCTGAAATTTTCAAAGTCCTTGTATTCCGGCTTTATGTTAAGAGAGCCACAAAGTTCTTCAAAACTTCCATATCCCCTTTCTTGCGCCATTTTATCAAGCGCACCCTCGGCCGTCTCACCATCAAAAAGCCCACACAACAAACCGTTCGCGGTTTGGATTTGCCACTTTACTTTCGATCTACCAATCCATTGATTTGTCATTTCCCCTCCTTCTCCCCTTCCCTGGCGACAAGCAAAATACAATCCTCTATTTTCTTGATGTTTTTTAGATGCTCGGCGGGTAGGTCGTCAACTCCCTCTAATCGGTATTGAGCGGCTTCAACCCGAAGAAAATCCAATGTATCAATCATGCTGGCTTTTTCTCTGTTGGTCAGTTTCATTTCTTCCCCTCCAATTCAGCAATCAATCTTTGTGACTCGTCCATCTCCTCGGCGGCCTTTCGTATCGGGGCCTCCTGGCGCACTTGTTCCCTAGTCTCCTCAAGGGTTTCCGGTAGTCCAGAAATTGTCGCCCGAATCTGTTGCAGGGCCAGAATTATCTCGTCGGCCATCTGTGTATGGAAATCAATGAACCGATAGGCAAGTTTCAGTTTCTTTTGGGCCGATCCGAACCTTAGAGCATTTACCCATTTCTGGTTTTTATCCGACCACAACAACTCATACAGCCGAATTTTATTCCACGGCAGATACCCCTCTGCCGTCCCGACACTGTGGAAGATGAATATCCCCCGCTTCGCTATTTCCCCGGTTACAAGCAACCCGTCGTTATCCTGAAAATGAATTTTCTGAATCATTTCAACTCCCACTTCCTTACTTGATCTTCATGGTCAAATCCCTGAAGCACCGACCGTATCTCATACCCCTCGTCATACAATCGCATAATCAAATCATCAATCAGTGTCATATCGACCCAATTGTGGATATTCCCGCGTTCCGGCAAAAGTCGATAGGAAAGTTCAATAGCCTGTTGTTTGGTCATAATGGGTTCGGCTCCTTGTCACAGTGGATGGTCTCGGCCAAAATATTAATCGGTTGGGTTATATAATCCTTCCAAAAGAGAAATTTGTGATGCAAGAACCTATTTTCGCAAAAGACATGTGTCGCCAAATTAAAATGGGCTGAGAGCTTTTTATCATGGGGGAGACTGCCGAAGTAGAGCCAATTCAGGGAGTCGTTAAATGTCGGGACGAAAATCCGTTCAATCTTCCCACTTCCATTACTCGACTTGTCGATAACCCTGATCTGCTTACCCAAACTCAAAAAATACAACCATTCGTCCGGTACTCCCCACAACAACCGCGTGTAGTTCTTTTGCTCGACATCCGTTGATCGGAAATAGATAAACCGCTTACCTGTATCACCGTCAGCGCATTGAGTCAGGTTATAGTAGGTGATGATATCATTCGGGTTTGACATCGGGCGTCTCCACGTTTTTCAATAGTTCGTCTTTGTCTTTCTCCTTTAACGGGGGATTGTCTTCTGCATCTCCCACATAATATCCATGCTCATACATCCAGCGCACAAATTGAAAATGGGAGTCACTAGCACTGATGGATATCCCGCCCTCATAATACTGATTGACTAAATCCTGCGCCTCGATCTCCTCAAGTTGTTTCATCTGTTACCTCCTCCTCGACAATGTGACATTTACTTCCATAGAGCCAGCTTATGAATAGTTCCGCCCCGCGCTCTTCGAGCCCATATGGTTCATGGACATTCTCGATCATCCAATCAGTCCAATCTTCCAACATATTCTCCGCCTGTTCCTGGTCGAGTTTCCTCATTTCTCATTCCCCCCGATGACATCGGCGTCAATGGCCGCATCATCCAACCTAATCGGTTCGGCCTTGTTCTCCTTGAGCATCCGTGCCTCAAGCTCATCGAGCTTCGCCATGCGGTCGTCGATCAGCGCGTTGATCGCCCGCCTGAGTTCCGCCATATCAATTCGTTCCTGCGTGATGAATCTGTTGTCTCCGTTCATTTAATCCTCCTTTTTATGGAATTTAAATCGGGGTTCATATTTCGGACACGGTTGGGAAACTCGGGAATCTTCGGGGACTAGTCCCAAATGTAAAAGCAGGTCCGACATTAGCCAATTCAAATCTTGAACAAATTGATGAAGTTCTTCAAGATTTTCCCGCATTCCTTCTTTGCTTTTTCCATAATTCCAAAGATACATTCTCATTTAATCCTCCAAATCCCGCCCACACCAGGGGCAGTAATCTATTACGGTCTCATACATCATCCATTTTCCGCTCGGCGGATAGAATGATATAATATTATCATTAAATGCTTGAAAAAAATCACGACAATGATAGTTCTCGGATGGAATGCAACAGTCTATCTTCGCCGGTTTCTTGCCCTTCGGCTTGAGCGACTCCATGGTTTCGATTATCTGTCTCGCCGTGTTCTCGACCCCAACGATCTCGGCCAATAATTCAGTCCGCTTTTTTTCGTCCATGTTTTTCCTCGATTTCCTCAAATACTTTATGTTGCGCGGCATCTGCAAGCAAGATAATGTTGTCTATAGCACGAAGGATATGACAGCCGGAATTAATCCAGAGCATACAGTCCAAGAGACACCACCTTTGGCCAAGTGGACACCAATTCTCATCTGGAATTTGTTTGTTTATCATTCCAATGCTCCTCTTGTGTTATCCAAATATTATCATATTGTCCATGGCATTTTAATATTGCTGCCGCTAGTGTTTTCAGCGAATGAATAGGCGACAGTCCATCATTGTTATCGTCGCCGGTTGATTCTATAACATAATAAGTCCCTCTGTTTATCCACGCCTTCGGCGGCCGACCCGGTTTTCCCGACTGCCATTTTCTCATGGTGTAATAATCTCATATATCTGTTTTCGGTTATCATATGTCCTATTAGCACCGCCACCGCTATAGGTGGCACCGACAAATGTTATGTTTATATGTTCAACAACGGCCGGCTTTTTTGCTTTTTCCTCTGCATAACTACCGTCATATTCTAGGGCGGAACCAATAATATAATCGTATCCGGTCTTTTTAATTATCTTATTTCGCGCCGGTTCATACCATGTAACCGGTATCCTGGAAGTAATGTGGAAATGTCCACTGAATATGGCATCGGCGGTAGGGCAGATGAGCCGTAGTTGATCCGCCCGATTGATCTTTCCTCCCGCCGTATATCCCCCCCCATAATTGTGGTGGAAATAACAGTTGAATCCGTATGGTGTCCGGCATGACGGCAATTCAAATACGGCATAACAGGAGAACCCGGCATAGCGAATCCCAAGCCGTGTGGCGATGTGGGTTTCGGGGATTATCCCGGCCACCCGCATTGTCCTCTGCTCATGGTTCCCGGCGATGAGGAACAACCCCTTGTCTTTTATCGGGGTAAGGATATCTACGATGTAGTCCATTTGATCCTTCGGCGGGGCGGTTTGGGTATAGACATCGGACTTGCTGCCGACTATCGCGTTTTCCATGAGGTCACCAAGTCCAATCCAATATCCGTTTCTGTCATTCTTAACTTCGTTAATGACCTTCCCAATAAATTCCTCGTTGCACTGACTACTTCCGTAGTGCCAATCTCCAAGAAGATATAAGGTAAACGATTTCCCGCTAAATTGCTTTTTGAAAAATTCCATTAATTACCTCCCAGATGTTGATCGAGATAATGTACCATGGCTTTAGATACCGCGAGGTTATCCCCCATGTATCCGAGGGCGAGATTACAATTCATGCATAGAATTCCCCTAATGTTTCCCGCCTTGTGATCGTGGTCTACTATTGGCCCGTGTGACCCCCAAGAAGATGACCCGCAAATTGCACAGACAGACCCTTGCCCGATCAGCATTGACTCAAACGCCTCTGGTGTTAATCCGTATTTTCTCTTTAACTGATAAGCCCTAATTTCTTTGCGATGTGTTTTAGTGCGAAGCCTCCCCCTGGCCCTCTCCTTTTCTATGTGATCCTTGCGATATTTCCTCATTGCGGCGAGTCTTTTTTCTCTATCTCGGGAATGTCGGTTACGATCATTTGCCCTTTGTTTTTCTTGATCTTTATAGGCCATAAGCATATCTCGCAACATGACTATAGGACATCCACGATTTCCCCTTGAATTGTTTCTTATAAAACTCCATTATTTCCTCACCATGGCATAACATTTAATCAGCCGATATACACAACCCGCACACATCCATTTCGGACGGCGTTCCTCGACCTCCGGCAATGCGATAATCTCTTTTGTCTCCGGCCCGTAGAATTTTATGGCGTTGTCGATAATCCCTTTCCGCCGCAACATCGCCGCCCAATTCTCGCGTATCTCGACATCCGTAAACTCCATTGTCCACGCCTTGAGTCCGATCCCGTTATACTTATCCGGCCGCTGCTTGTTCATCTTCATCGACCAGGGCAGATAATCACTCATGTTCCCGGCGAGAAAAAAGACGATGATATGACCGACCCGCATTTGCATAACGTTCAAATAGCCTTTCATCCGCTCCATCCAATCCGGGTGCTTGGTATCGGGCCGGAACCACTCCATCCCCTCGGCGGTGCTTTTTATCTCCGGCACTCCGTCCATAATGATCTCATCGTCTATCGTACAGGTTATCCCATCGAGTTCCATGGGCGGTTGCTCCGTCCCTATCGCCCGCTCGAATACCCGCCCACGAAAGAACCGGAGCGCAGATGTTAGATCAATCGGCGGTATCTGTTCAGGCGGCAGGATATGGCGATAGACGGCGGGGAGTGGACAGAGCTGGAGGTCGGATAGGTGTATCCCCTCGCGCTTGTCGGGATACTTAATTCCCGCCATGCCGCGCTTCCCACTCATAAAGTCAATTATCCGTTGACCATACAGGGCGGCAAGTTCTTTGTTCTCTTTGATCGTCATTTAATCCCCACTCGAAACAAAATCCCAAATGACAATTAACAAAAGAAGCGTCCCGATAATTGCCAACGCACAAATTGAGAATGGAAGATTTTCATTCGCCTTAAATTTAGAAATCTCGAAAAAGAATCCGGTAAGGCAAGAAGCCCCCATTGCCGAAAGTGCGATTTTCAAAAAGTTAGATTTAATCATTTATTATCTCCTATATTTTTATACTTATGCACTTTGGAATATTTGGTCTTATCTGCGGCAATATCATCGGCTTCCGGTGTGCGCCAACCAAGTCCGTCTACTATGAATTTCCAGCCGCCTATCAACTTAAAGGTTTGTATCTTTCCATTCGGGTTATTCTCGCCGTCCGTCCAGTTCTTCGCCTTGACGATCTTGATAACACCGGGATTGATTGCGAGATACAATCTTGCCTTGTCCATGGTGGCCTGTCCGCCGCGTCCGAAGTCGGTCTGTTCGTTCTTCTGTATGGCGATGACCGCAACTCCCTTGTTGAGCTTGTTCCATATCCGGCTGATGTATGCCTTGACCTTGTATTCTTCGCCGGTTAAGCTCTCCAGGTAGTCTATGCAATTCACCGCATCCGGCCTTATAACGTCCTCGAAGTGTTCCGTTCTATCCCAGACATTGATCTTCCACTCCTCGATTTTGATATCCTGGAATTGTGTGAGTCGCAACCGCGTCTCGCTGTCGCCCATCTCGCTCGAAAAATAATGCACCTCGAATTTGTCCATGTTCATCTTTGCAAAGTTGAGCAAAAAGGCGGTATTGTGTGTAACGATAAAATCCTTTGCTATATATAAGCCCGATTCGGCAGAGGTCGATATACAAATTGTTTCTTGAATACCAGCATTTTTTATTTCACATAAACTTTTGTGATCTGATTTTTTTTCTATTTTATATCTTCTGGCTTTTCTGGTCAATCTAAATGGACAAAAATCCTTTGCTTTTAATCTAATTCTATAAGACAATCTTCCCGTTTTATATTGTCCCAAATAGCGATAATGCGTTAGTCTTGAGGTAACCGTGACTTTTATTCCCAATGATCTTGCCAGGAATACAAAATCTTCACACAATTTTTCCGATACAGTATTAAAAGATATTTGACCAGACTCAGAAATGTCTCCATCTGAGTCTAATAGCCCTGCCAAGAGGTCTTTTCTGATAGGAATACAATTTAATAAATATTCCTTGGGAATAAATTTCTCCCATGAACGACAACCGACAAGTCCGAATTTTTCGATTTGTCTTTTCAGGCCACGGAATGAAACGGTAAAACATCCAGTTCTTTTGTCTTGATATATGGAATTCTCGCCATAATAATTTCTGCAATAATCTATTATTTCTTCATCTGCTGCCGAAATTGATATTGTTGTTTTACTTAACGATCCGTCTCCTAATAAAAGGCCGAGAAAATAAGGATCAAGACTGCTCGATATTTCCTTCTCTTCAAAATCTATCGCTTCATTTTTGGGCAATCTTAATCTAAGATGAGTTTTTATTTTTCCGAATCCACCTACCTCTGCCAATATTTTATAGGCTGGAAGAACTTCATATTTTCCATATTTTAAGGAAGGATTTCCCCGGCCGGTTTTTTTCCAACATCTATTATATGCGGGTAAAACATTCCACAAATGCTCAAAATCACAAATGAGGGAAGTCCTATCATTAAACACAAATTCAAAACATTGTTGTAGACCCCGCTTATATACTCCGGTAATTTTTTCTTGTTTCCCTTGTTCGGAAAAAATCATATCACCGACTTTTAATTTTTCTATTTTTGTCCATCCAGTTGGAGTTAATATTTTTGTTCCCATTGGATGACCCTTTCCCTCATTACTTTTTCCGGCCAGGACGACAATATTCTTCTCAAAAATATTGACCACGTTCTCCAATTCAAACGGCCACTTGAGAAATACGGGGTCGATGGGCGCATTGAGGAAATCGACCTTGACACATTCATCGACGACCTTCCGATACTCCCCGCTGTGTCGGCTGCCGGACTCGATGATCTTCTCTTTCTTGAGCCGCGCCAATGCGACCCTGACCGAATTCTTCGCCTCCTTGTCGCCCTGTCCGATAGCAAGGTCAAAGTAGATATCGGAGATTCGGAATGTTCCTTCACTTTGTGCGATCCATTCCCCGACTTCCTTGGTGATGTTCTGGTCTTTACTGGTTGCGACGGCGACGGATTCACGGACGATCTCCCCCACCCGTTCAAGCGGCAGATCATATTCTTTGGCCAGGATATCGGCCATGGCGAGGATTTTCTCTGCCGGGATTCGTCCCCGAGCAAGCGCGAAACAGGATTCTCTGAGTTCATTTTCCTTCTTGGTCATGGTTTAGATTTTTCTCGAATAACACTAGAATGGAATCATATAAGAAAATCATACATTTGTCAAGATACAGGTCGATAAACATCCGGCGGTCTTCCTGGAACTCGCCATGGTGTTTCCGGCATAGCGGGATTGCCCAATGATCTTTTGCCCCCGCACCCTTTGTCAACGGGAAGTGGTGCGTATCGACAACATCCCCGACTTGCGGCGGGTTGCAGAGAATACACCCATGCCGCGTAAGGTATTCCAGGTACTTTTTGAGTACGTTCATACCCCTTTTTGACTCCATTACGGCGTCAACGACCGATTCCATGTGTTCCTTATGCGGCGGCAGTTCCTTCGATTTGTGCGGCAGATATTTCTGTTTTATATCGTTCCATGAGATTTCTTTGGAAAACGGGGCGGCGGAGAGGTCGGGATAAGACTTACTAAATTCCACGCAGTAGTAAAGGGTACGTTCCGAGCATCGCAAATCGACCGCGAGTTGTTCTATCAGGTTAAAAGTCGATATACCCTGTCGCTCGGCAGCGTCCGAAACAATTATCCCTAGCTCATGCCGCCCCTCAATTAGACTCCATCGCATAGCGAATCCAGTCTCGACTAGGCACGACTTGGCATGGTCTATCAGATAGCCGTACCACTCGGCTCCGGTATCAATCAGTTTCGCCGGAAGATTCATTTCACTTTTTCCCAATCCCAATCATAGGCACTTTGTGCGTTTTCCTTAATCAGCCGCGAAATCTCGTTATATCCCATGTCGGTCTTCTTCTCTCCGTATTTCAGCATCAACTCCGTCGCCTCGATTCCACGTTGATACGACGATTGTGCCGTAATAAGCACATTCTTATCCGGCGCAACCAACGGCGGCTCGGGTGGTTCTGATCCCGTGCCTGAATTATCAATGGTTGGCCCATGCACTTTTGTGCAATTATCAAGGTTATAGAATTGCCCGTTCTGGGTATATGCCACTTTTGCCGCATCCCCAGTTTTTACCGACTCTACACCTTTCCCTATTTCCGGCTTAAATGTTCCGGCCCATATCTCAACGCCGTTATCATCCCCAAATTTGATTGACCACATTTTCTTGCCCGTCGTCTTTGTCGGGGCAATACGAACCGCTAAAATCGTCCGTTCAAGTTCCATTATTTTTTCTCCCTATATAATAAACGCCAGCCGCGACCATAACTGTCGTAATCCTTTTTAAATTCCACATTACAACCGGGGCTATTATCAATAACCGCGTCTCTTAGATCAAAGCTAATTTTTGAAGCACAGTTTCTCCCCTGGAATATATACATCTTTGCACTTGTGCAATAAGCATTTAAAAAGAACGCGGATTCAACCCCTAATCTCTTCCATTCGCTCGTTATCAATTCCGGCCACAATTCCTGGGCAATAGTCTTGAACTGTTCACATTTCGCCATTACCGCCAACACCCGGTCTTTCTCGATCTTTAATTCTTCACTCATTTTATTTTCTCCTCCATAATAATCGGTTCGGGTAGGCCGTGCTTCAATATCCCATGGACTTCACCCATTGTAAACCCCTCGATCATCCCGGCCAAATACGACCGGTCAGAATGTTCAATCAGGAATTTGATCTGACTAATCATCAAATCCACGCGCCCATTCTCCCCGGTGCGGTATTTCATGCCGCGCAGGAAGTCGTCCAGCATATAGCCTAGTTCTTCTTTTGGAAATCCCATTTAATCCTCCTCGTATTCTACGATTAATTTTATTTTCGCAGTTTTGACCAATTCATAGACTCCGATGATATTTCGATCTCTGGCGGCCAATTCCGATGCATCTTCTTCGGCCAGGAAGAATTCTTCCTTTGTCCCCGCGTTTTCCCTGAAAACATAAAGCCTTCTCGGATACTTTTTCATTTATTCTCCTCGTTTTTCGACCGCAAGTGGACGATAATAAAGCCTCATCCGGTCCGGGAACGCCTTTTTGATTGCGTCTTTTGCCTCATCGCAGAATGCATCTGCCAGTTTTCTGATCCGATCATACGTCAGTTCGATTGTCTTGTCCATCATTTTATTTCTCCTTTTTATGGAAATAGATTACCATGATCGCCGCTATCACCAGCCACGAAATGAACGATAAAACGGCGTTATTCATGCTTCCCCCTGCCCTACCCCCCGGCTCGGCTTAGATCGGGGCTGTTTTGCCCCCTTTTCGATACAGCCGTCATGTTTTTCGACAAAGAAACGCCTCTCCAGCGACCTTGCTTCCTCTTTATAGCTAAATTTTCCATTCTCCTCAAAATTATCCGGATCAAATAATTCTTTATCGAATCTTTTTATGGCCGTATTGAGTCTCTTTCCGAATCTAAGATACCAGAGTTGACAGGTAGTCCCACTACAAAATTTGACTTCAATAGGATTATCCCCGGCACATTCGACACAGTGCCGCCGTATTTGTTTAAGCGGATCACATTTTCTCATCCTTGCATTACCTCTTTATATGCCCTACCCATAGCTTGCATTTCTGCCGAGCCAAGCTCCATCTCTTGCTTCAAATTCGGCGTACTGAAGCCCCGAAAGGCACTCGCACTGAGATGATCGAAACCAACTGTGCGCCGCAAAAAGTATTTGCACAGATGATAAAGCTGAGTCGGGGACGGCTTGCGCGTCTGCGGATTTGACCAGAAATCGTATCCGGTTGATTGTTTCTCCTGATCTTCTCCGTCATCCGAGGGATATAAACCCAGCGACATAAGTTGTTGACATCCGGGCGATCCGGCCCACCATTTATCCATGGTCGCCTCACTTCCGCAACAATGGCAACATGAAATATACCCCCCGTCCTTCAGATATTGAGCATAGTCGCCGCTATCAATGAACGGAATGGAGATATACTTGGGAGTTATGCCTTCGTCTTCCAGGATCGAAACGATATGCTTAACGCGGTCAAGATTCCTTTCCTCATTCGCCGGTTCAAAGATCACGTTTGGCTTGTAAATTTTCGCAGCCTGGATTAGCTTCCTCAAAACATCGTCCTCCAACCAACCCTTATACGGCATGAGGGAAAGGATGAGCGTCAGGTCACGTTCCCTGATAAGCGATAGGACATAATGGAAGTGTTCATAATAATCGGCATCGCGGCCAGGGACATAGCTTGACCATTCAGGTGACTCGTCCATGAACGCCGACAAACTCCGTAAACTATTTATCCCATTCTCGACTAGGCAATCGAAATATGCGGGTAAATCGGCGGCTTTGAAATACTGCCCGTCCCTGGAACAGGTGATGGTCAAACATCCGCCGCTAAAACACGGGAGTTTGCCTGTCTTCCAATATGGGATATCGCATTTTTTGATTACGGGCGGTGGGGGCGGAGGAGGTGGAGGTTCGGGGGGCAATGGCGGTACAGTAGGTTCATATCTTTGACAGTCGCATAACTCATACCACCAACTACATTTCTTCGCGTTCTTACAAAATGCTTTGCGGAAATTAATCATGGTTTTTCCTCTCTCTCACGAGTCGCCGGAGTTCGGCCAGGCATTCTCTTAAAAGAATTGGTCGATAACCCCTTTCCCCAGACCATTGCTCAAACATTTTAAGTTTCCAATAAAGTTCTCTCTTACTCGGCCTTTTTTTCATTTTCCTACCTCTGTAATTGGCCCACATTCAACCTCTACGGGATTGCCATCTTTTCCCATTTCGGCCCGACTGTGACTGAATAATTTTTTATCAAATTCTCTCCCGCATCCTTCACACCGATATTGTTTAGGTTTTTCCTCTATCTCGAACCTCTTTTGTTTCATTCCCTCCTCCTTGCCTTTACAAGTCGCTTGAGTTCGGCTAGTAAGGGACAATGCTTACTATCAGCCGATAGATAACCCATGCAAGATGGATCACAACATAGACATCTCAATCTAGTTGCTTCACTCAAAAGCTGAAATAGTTTTTTCTTGCTCGGCCTATTTTTCATCGGATACCTCCTGTTTGGCCTTCCCATACCCCTTGTCATAGCCCTCATCATAGTATTTTGCGAGGCACGTCTCGCATGGCTCGACCGTAAAAGAGGGGCGTCCGCGTCGGCTAGAATCCGAGGATTTATTACAAAGGCCCGCACCACATGAACAGAAAATCTCAATGTCGATGCTTATTTCAGGCATTGTCCACCTCATATCCGAGTTCCTTGAGCATGGTAGTTAATTTCCAAAGTATGTCAGTCCAATCATGTCTATCCATTGTCTTCGCGATTTCTTTCAGTCGTTCCCTGCTCACCTTGCACTCTATGCGGGCGCGGATGGCCTGATAAATCTCTTTGTGTTTTCCCTCTATCGGCATACTTTTCGGCCCGTTGGAGAACCACTCAAAATACATGGCCTCTAAAGCCTGCAACATTTCTTCCATCGTCGGTTCGTCGGGCATCTAGGACTCCTTGATCTCAGCTACCTTTTTCATCTTCCCCTCCCGCCTCATCGTAAATCCATTGTCTTGCAATTTCGCAAAGAGCTACGAAAACGGCGTCTTTGTCACGCTCTAATTGTCCCAAGTCAGCATATGGCACTAGGTCTGGATGGATTTTATTTTCCCGACTATATTCAGAACCGTATTTCCAACCCATCGAGAAATAAGATTGCATCCAACTTCCATGTAGTTCTTCGGGGCTTCGGCTTCGTTGCTCTCCACATTGGCGCTCAATTACTTTGATAAATTGATTTCTAAAGGGTTCTTCCCTCTCGTCCCAGGAGGAGGGAACAATCGGGGCAAGGGAACCCGTTGCCGCTAACCTAGCCCCCTCATAGACAAACCTTGCTCTCCGCTCTGTCAAATTATTCATCTTCCCCTCCCGCCGAGGGCGACTTGGCTAATAAATCTCTGATGTCCAAAAGAACCTCGATGGCAAGCCCCAGGTTCTGCATAACGCTTTCGAGATTCAGGTTCACCGCTAAATTAATGTCACCCGCATATGGCGATCCACTTCGGTTCCAAGTGATTCCGCTCTCTACCTCTTTTCGTGTTCTCATTCCTTCTCCTTCTCCCCTTCCTGGGCGGCGTGGCCTTGCGGTTCAAGATACTTGATTTTCTTGCCTAGTTTTTTGGCATATTCTATTTCGTTCCTTGTTGATTCTCCTATGTAGCCGCCGACATTTAGAATAAAAACCTCGTCGGCCAAGTCGATTTTCCGTAGATGAAGTTCATCCATTTTTTCGGCAAGCCCCTCGGCCTCGGCTTGGTGGTCGTCTGCGGCCGGTCTATTCAACTCATCAAAATAAGATGGGGGCAACCAGTGAAGCCCAAGAGCAATGTTCCCCGCTTTTTCATATTCCCACATGAAAATTCCAAACTGTTCTATAAACCTAGACGAACCGCAGAGGCAGACAATCTTAGGTCGTTTTACGCTCGGCCCCGAAAGCGCGGCCTCCTTATCTGAGACGATTAACTCTCCGCCAAAGTGTCCTATCAAAAGTTCCCCGATTTCGGCGGCATCGACTCCGCTTATGTCCAGAAAGCTCTTACCGAGATGGAATCGGTATTTCGGCCCCGAAAGCGCGGCAAGGATGGCTTGCATCATTTCCATGTCTTTCCTTGCCTTTTTAATGTCTATCGAGCCCGGATATGCCTTAATAAATTTCTCAATATGCTTAATCTTCTCTTCCAGCCACGCCCTCATTTCATCGATTGCCTTTTTCATCTTCCCCTCCCGCCGAGGTCGGCTCTTTTGGTTCATCGGGCCAGCCATCTCTTTCCCAATGTGTCCATGAAATATTCATCGCCCTGGTTGCTTGCTCCATTGTGATAATGCCCATTTTAACCAACAACTTAGCCAAGCCGACAAGCTCATGGATGTCTCTATTTATCATTAGCCCTCCTTCTCCCCTTCCAAGGCGTGGCCGAGGATGAGGGCACGGATTTTGTCCAAGTCTTCAAATGCTTGTTTGACCTCAGCCTTTTCCCAATCAGCCATGTCTAACCGAAGCTGAACCAGATAATGAACCTCTAACTGAATCGCCAATCTTCTCCTCTCCTCCTCGCTTGGCCCAAGCGCGGAGTGACCGAGGATGAGGTCGCGGATTTTATCGTCCCTGGCCCTCCATGCCGGAAGCCTAAATTGAGTTTCCTCCGTATGCCGCACGAGGTCATTGAAATCACGAAGCGATAATTCCCTCTCCTCCCCACTCGGCCCCGAAAGCGCGGCAAGGATGGCTTGATATATCCCAATGTTGTATTTAGTTTCTGAATAACTCGGACTGGTCTCATCCACGTCAAGGGCATCTAGGTGCTTTAACCATTCCGTATCCCGCGTAATCTTCTCCTCCAGCCACGCCCTCATTTCGTTAGTCGCCATCGCGGACCTCCCTTTGCTCAATCAAAAACCTAAATGGACAGGAACTACAGATTTTCCCGCCCCGCTTTCTGACATTTCGACAATTTTTATACCATTGAGATTGTGGCCTTTCCATCGCTACCCCCAGGATCATCTCCAGTCTTTCCATACGATCATTTTTAGTCGCCATCTTCAATCTCCACGCCAATGGATTTGAGCCAATCGGCCAGAACATCCGTTGCTGATTCTTTTGTTGTCAGGTATCCCTTCTTGACAACTTCATAAATAGCAAGCATTTTAAGGGTGACATTCATTACTTGATCTATCATCACAGACGGCAGCTTGGGCAGGGGGCAGGAGGCGGGAATATTTTTATCCAATGCGTCCTGACATTCTTTGCAGTCGGATTCAATCGGACAATCTCTACAACAAGTAACCACGAGCATCCGCTTATCGGTCATGTTATCTCTACCTCCCCAAATGCAGATTTTTATGACAAGAAGAACAAAGCCATTCTATTTTGAGCGGCCTGAAATAATCGGGATGATGAGCCTGAACTTTCCTATTTGCGCCACAGTTTGAACAGGTAGTAGGCCGAATAATTTTTTTCTTTTGATTTACGTTAATGAGTCTGTTAATTACATTTCGGGCGTGTTTAATAATTGGGTCTATTTTCTTATATGGTAAAGGATTTCTAATTTTCCACAATTTCGTTGCACGCTGTCTTTTTTCTATATTTTCTGGCCGATGATTATATTCTTTTACGTGCTCTTTATTTTTTAAATCCCAGTCTAATTTTAATTTTTTGCGGCTTTCCTTTATCTCTGGCCGAGAATAATATTCTTTTCTTTTGGCTTTTATTTCTGGCCTGGAATTATATTTCTTCATGCAGGCAGCCACTATTTCTAAGTGATTCTCGCGCCAAGCTTTTTGATATGCACAAATCTTCTCCCTATTTTTCTGATAATATATTTTTCTTAGTTCTTTAGATTTCCACATTTTCTATCACAACCTCCGTTCTCTGATTCTTCCCGTCCACGGCCTGTTTAACTTCCAGGTTAATCCATTTGGGCGAGTCGTCCCATATCAGCCCCGCTTTCTTCAGCGCGTCTCCGAGGCACTTTGCTCCAGCGTATAGGTTGTCTTTATCGAGCAGCCGCTTGCGGTAGCTGGTGATGATGACTTTCTTTTTTTTCTTAATACGTACAGGAGATAAAAAATTCCCGATATTCCACCATTGCGCCATAATGGCATAGAAATAATCCCTCTGTATCTTCGCCCGCTTGGCCCAGTGCATCCGCAAAAGTTTGTTTGCGCTTATGATCGGGAGGGAGATGGTGAGCTTCATTTTGCTATCTCTTTTTTGACCATTAGGTTCCACAGTTTTTGTCTATATAAGCTGTTTTTGGGGCAGGAATAATTTTGATTTTGTCAATCCAATGCGGTCCATACCAGCAAAACTCTTTCCCATCATTACTTCGATAGCCTTCTCGCCAAATTTTCCATGCGTGTTCCCGACCTTTAAAGGGTGATGAAACTTCATAGGAAAAAACCTGACCCGATTTCAAATAAATTATAATGGTCGCCTTACTCGTATTTTTCATCTTCATGCCCCTTCCCCCGCTTCTATGCCCAAGTAATATGCCAGACGTTCGATCTGCCGCTCCCTTTCCGCAGCCCACGCCGCAGCCCTCGCCGCATCCCACGCCGCAGCCCTCGCCGCATCCCTCGCCGCAGCCCTCGCCGCAGCCCTCGCCGCAGCCCCCGCCGCATCCCACGCCGCAGCCCTCGCCGCAGCCCTCGCCGCAGCCCTCGCCGCAGCCCTCGCCGCAGCCCCCGCCGCAGCCAGTTCTTCTTTCGTTATTTCTCCAAGGGTATATTTTCTGGCGGCATCAATCGCTTTTCGCGGTCTGTTGTCATCGGGATATTGTTTCTCATAAATTGGCAATACTCGTTCGGCGCAATCGGCGGCGAATAATCTCGCGGTTTTCTCGTTCCACCCGGAGAGTTGCCTTACTAACCGAGCCTTGCGGACAACTACCTTATCATTGCATACGATGGTTTCCGTTCCTGGCGCGGGTTCAACTTCCCATATTTCCTCGTTGAGCCAGGAAACCAGGTCTCCCGGGCGGCACAAATGCAGTCCATTACGACACGGAACGAGCGGTCCCTCAGCCTCCAACCAAGTTCCCGGTCTCGGCCACTTGCCCTTACCGCTGTTGCAAGCCATCCGCCCCTTACCTAAAACTTTGTAATATTTCATTTGTCTCTCCTCATGCCCCTTCCCCCGGCGGGATGATGGATTGAGGTTTCATGAATAGTCCTCAATTTTCTGTCTTTGACAATAGAGTAATTTGAACATGAACGGAACGATAACCGCTTGACCTTTCTTCTTTCCATTTTTTATCGCGTTCTTCTGGGGATAATCCCTTTCCGATAAAATCATCTATGGCCTCTTTTTTTGTCATAAATGTTCCGCAGAGTAATATGGGATGATTTTTCCCCGGATAATCCCAATAAAATAAAATGGCCCACATCTTCGTGCTATATGGTTTATTCTTTCTCATTTTCTCCTCTTCATGCCCCTTCCCCCGGCGGGATGATATAAGCGGGCCTAGCCTCCTCGACGCAATTGGGGAGCGGTATAAGGCGGGGCGTCACTTCGCCTAATCGCCGGTATAAGCCGTAGGCCCGCATATTTTTATTCATGCCCATAATCTAATCTGTTAAGCGTCGATTGATATAATCTTTTGCTTTTTCATCATCTTTATTCCATAGGAGAGAATCGCCCACAGATTGAATTAATGCCTTCCAATGAAATAATCTCCGCATTGCTTGATCCGCAGAATTCCTAGACTCCCATTCTTCTCCGGTTTTTTCCATTGGTTCATTCTCCTCATGTTCGCTCATGTCCATAATCTAATCCCCATTTCCGGCTTTGTCAAGCTTTATTTTAAAATCGTCTCCATATTTGCACGCTGTGCAAATTCCCCCCGAGAATTAATTATAGTAATTATCGTTAATTAAGTTAATTATAAATCTTCTCGGGGGAATTAATCGATCTCCACCGAAGTGGCTAGATAAGATTTATCGATTTCTTTAGTTCGTTTTTCTCGACATAAAAGCCAATCATTATCGGGGCTCCATTTATAGCATCTTAGGCCATGTCTTGCTGCTGTATTCATAAATTTACGCTGTCCCCTTTTCAGTCGATGGTATTTTGTTTGCTTAACCTCCACCAACATAATGTCCCTTCCCTTATAACAAATAAAGTCTGGATATCCTTGTTTAGTTACTCTCCAGCCATCAAGTCGCGCCTTCTCGGCGAATATCTGTTCTGCCTTATTTTTGTATTGACGATGAAAATCAATGTCTATAAGTTTTTTCATGATTCCATGGTACCACCAAGCCCTTTCTACGTCAAGACTTTTTTTAAAAAAAGTTGCCTGGTATACAAGATACTAAGATATACTAGGGTATCCCCTATATCTTGGCGAAGCAAAGAAACTAGGTATTACATAAATCTAGGGTTTAGCGTTAGTCTTACAGCTATAGCAGTAAAGCCCTATTTATCTCTAAGAGAAGAAAGAAAGATAAGAAAGACCTATAGTCTATTACTATCCCATGTTATAAATATGGTCGTTTATTTCCTGGGTAGGCGGTAGACTTATTTTTCAGCGAGAGTAAAATGCGCGGGAAGAAAAGAAAGGCCGCCGTCATCGCGTCTGAAAGGAGGTAAAAACGCGGCCATGATAGCCATGGACGACAACGGCGGCCTGATAGTCAATCCTTAACGGGCATGATTAGAGCAATAACAGACTGCCCCGTTTCTTGATTTCGGGCCTTGATTCTGATTGCTTCATCCCCAGAAAAGAAATCCAACTTAACAAATGGTCGATGTTCTGAAAGAGTATTTGAAATTGCGCGGAGAAGCTCTGATAAGATTTTGGCGTTGACTGAAATCGAAAAGACGGGCTTTTTGTGAGGAAAAATTCCCTTTAATTTCGGGGGCGTTCCCCTTTGAATAGGGCGAATCTCATTTATAGCTGATAAATCGGAGGCATAGAAAATTGGTTTTTCGTCCTCTTCTCCAGCAAATGCAATATTGGCCAATATAGGCATATGCTTTATTTTGGGGATCATCTTTTTCATTTTCTCCCCGTCTTCTTTCGATACCATTATCTCCCTAGTTGGAAGACAGGCATTTCTTCCATTGTGAGGGGGATATTCAGACGGATTGGATTCTCTTGAGCGAGTAACCAACATAAGCCTATGGCCGTCTGTTGCCCAAGTGGCGCGCGGACCAAAGACGACCCTCCCGTCATCATATTTGTTCGATGCTGCAATCGCTGTTACTTCCAAGTTGTTTTTGTTATACATTCCATTCTCCCGAATCCATGCCTTCCATGGGGTAAGGGCTTATTGGATTTTTAATCCTCTTTCGGTGTATCGAAGAAATGGGCGATAGATTCCAACGTCTCCAACCGCGCTTTCTCTTTACGGGTTGTTTCAGCGAATATCTCAGGCATCATGATTCGCCCGTATATGACCCCGCAGCTCATGCATCGCGCTTCCAGGTCGGCTATGCGCATAAGAAACCTAGTGAACCGCCGACAGGTCGGGCAGAATAGAGTCATTTCGGTTTGCCGGTTGTCGAATGGGATACCGGACGATCCCCCGCTCATGTCGTCCGTAAACTCCCCAAGCTCGGCCCCATAATGTTTCTTGTCAATCATTTAATCCCCCCTGTCCATCATGGCCTCAATAGCTGGAAGCCACTTGAAATAGTTTAGGGCGGCCATAATATATCTATCCGCCCAAGCCCTGTAGATTATCCATTCGGCTTTAGTCATTTTTTCCTCCTATTTTCTCCGGTAAATATAATCAATCATCTTTTCGGCTATCCATGCCGCCGTAGAGAAGGCGACTAGACAAGCCCCCATGAGCCCGATAAATGCTAAGATTTGTTTCATTATAGCCGCCTTCCATAATACTCGCCCCAGTACCATTCGTTGATAGTGTCAAGTGTCCCATATTTATGGCCGCGATGAATGACCCCATAGGCTTTGATACCATAGATTTCCCCAGTATCATTTACGATCATGTATTTTCCGCTTGTCCCTACATTTACCCTGGTATATTTCCGGCCTGGAATAATCTTGGTTTTACAATTATCCCTATTGGGTTGACAGGCTAAATTGTGTTTGACCAAATCCTCAATTTGCTGTTTTTCTAAAAGCTCTGCAAATTCTTGTAACTTTGTCATTATAGTTTACCTTTCCTTAATCGCCACTTAAACTATTATTCTTCGTCGAATCCGTCAAACCAAATGGGCAGCCCCTTGTCGTTGAGTTTGTGAGTTTTGGGGTCCCGACAATGAGCTTGGGCGGCCTCTTTTGTTAATCCCCTGGCGATTGTCCGCCTGCGACCATTTTCCCAAAACCGGATGATTTTGTAGGTTGTCATTTTGTTTTTACCTCCCGACAACCGGCCTTCCGGTTGTTTCGTCCTTCCGGGCTCATCGGGGGAAGACTAAACAGGATTGACACTGCCCAGATAGTCCTCAATAAAAGCATTAAATTCATTGCCGTCAATGTCGGGGCCTGATTTTCCGTCCATGGTAAAGTCAATCAAGTCTCCATTTTGGAATTCGGCGAAAAACCGATGATCACTAAGGGTTGAACAAGGCCAGCCGCCATTAGGCTTATGAGCCCAGTCATAAGTATCATTCGCCGACGCCCAGATTTTGACGTTTCCTTCATACCGTTTGATTTTCATTTGTTTTTACCTCTGATATAGATATACAGCGGCCATGGTCGTTTGTCAAGCTTTATTTTCATTTATTTTAAAATAAATTTGCACGGCGTGCAAACTGCCCAAGTGCCCAGCAAGAATCGCGTCAGAATGCCCTAGGATCGCCCCTTATATGTCGCCGCTAAAGTAGTCCCTATTCCCCATAAGAGTATATCCCTCAACACTATCTCATTAATTGATCTGGTCATATATGCTATCTATATAGTCTTACTCTATCGAGGACTACCCGAGTGCGACCGCTAAGCTACCCGAGAGTGGGTAACGGATTACCCACCTGGATTTAGGCTCGAATTGTCGATATTTGCATTTTTCGCCATGTGCCACTTTGTGCAAACTGTTGATTCTATTGACTAGAGGATCGACGCGCTAGGGGGTCGATGTTAACTTTTCTGCAAATAATGACACGATCCCAGACCCCCAGATATAGTATCCAGGCCCGATTATCTTGTGTTCCCCCCCGTCCATAATCGCCAAACTGCGCTAACTCTATTATAATCAACGTATCGCTAGTTGACATTATAGCTATTATGCGACGCAGCATGGCAGGAGCGGGCAGGGCGGCATGAAGGGAGGGTGACGCGCCAGCCCATGCCCATGCCCCGAGGGGGACCCATTGCCCCCTTTTAAGGTATTTCGGAGCGATAAACCGTTCTAGATTATAGATACTAAAAAACAAGCATATTGAGGGTAGGGGATGGAGTAGAATTGATTAGTTATGGGTATAGAGGATGTGTTTTACGGAGTGGATATGTACTTTGAGGAATTGATGGTAGTGTTCCAGGGCATACTTTTCGGCGGCTTCCATAGCGGTAAGAATGTTTAGGGAATGAATATTGATGGTTAAGGTATGGAATCCTTGGTCGGCGTAACCCATTTTTTTGAAAGTTATCTCCCACACGGAACTCTCTGGGGAGGATGAACAATTCAGATATTGACGTTGTATTGAGTCGGCTAAGTCTTTGATATGGTCCCTGAGTTTTTCAAGCTCTTCATTTGTTAGGTTCATTTATTTTCCTCCTTTTGGTTAAGGCATTTACGGCATCTTTTGAATCCTAGATTTTCCTTGAATGCTACCGGAGATTCGAAGGCGGCGCACCAATCTACCAGTGCGCGCCATGGTTTTTGAAGGTGGCAGTCCCCACAATAATCTCCATCCGTCGATATTTGAATTTTTATTGTGTGTTCAGTCATTTTTGATTTTCCATGCTATAATCTACCCCTATTTTGTGGGTTTGTCAAGTTATTTTTTGGGATGATTTGCGAGGCGATAGACTGCTCGGAATTATGGACAATAAATTTCAGGCATATTGGGACTTGACAATGGGTGGTGATTGGGGTAGATTGCATGGGGGTGCAATAAGGTAAACAGATATTGCTAAGTGATGACATATTTACACCGGCGCGAAGATTTAACTTGACATGGGTGGATAATGGGAGTAGATTATATAGCGAGGTGAGATATGTGGTGGTCGAGAAGGCGGACTACGTGCCGGGAATGTCGGCACATAGCGATTAGAAGATGGTGGGATAAAAAACATGACGTTAGACACCAAGAAACCAATTCTTTCTGTTGGGGAGGGGCAAGGTTGCTTTGGGGCGAGAGAACCCATTTCATAGCCGATAAATATTTACCCATAGGCCCGACGCGATATCATTTAAATGCTGATTCGCACTGCCCGTTTTTCGAGCCGAAATAGGAGGTATCCGATGAAAATGAAACAACTATTGGAACTGGCGATTGAACATATCCGGGCCGAGATCGGTGGGTTACAGTTTGTCCAACCTCATAGACCAAACCGCCCCCCAGACGCGATAAAGCGCACTAACGACATAATCCTTGCACTATATGAGGCAATATCGGTTTTGGAATTGGAAGTCAGTGGTGAAAAGTAAGCGATATTTCCTAAGTTTCATCGAGGAGTGCATTATGAATCCGAAGTATGCCGGGTATATCGGCGGGAGGATGGAGATATTCGACAACGAAAGCGAGGGTTCATATGCCATGGATGAGGATCGATATTTCACCAAGGACGTGGGATTCTATAAGTTTCGTGATAAATGGGACTTCAAGAATGTCGGGCCGAGAACACTTGATCGAATCCGGTGCGAATTGAAAGAGAAATACCTAGACAGCATATAGCAAAAGTGGTCTTTAATTAACTTAATTAACGATAATTACTATAATTAATTCCCCCTGATCCGGACAATAATCCGGACATCATGTCCGGATAAATCCTGTCAAGTCCTACCAAAAATAATTCTGCTCGGGGGGAAATCCAAAAAATTGAATCAGATCATCCAATTATTTGGATCGAGCATGATATAATATCAGTAGAAGGACAATATAATAAAAAATGGCCAGTACAGACGAAGATATCCGCGATGTTTACCGTTCTGATATAGACAGGAGAACGTGGATTGTGGGCCACTCAAAAAGCGGGTGGATGCAGTTCTACGATGGCCTCAAGGGAATGTCAGTTGGTTCTATTTATCCAACCGCCTTTACAAGAGAAGAGGTCGAAGAATTACAAAAAATATGTGCCAAAGATATAAGGAAAGTGGGTGTGCTGCCTCAGAAATGAGGAAGGGATGAAGTGGGAAAAGGCACAATTTGAACGGCGTGCAAATTTTCGGGCGTTGCCGGAATAACCGTCGCTTCGCGGTAACGGGACCGGTGGCGGATAGAGGCCCGACTGGGTATCAGGGCCGCCATGCAGGTGCTGTCCGACGTTCCTATAACATGAAAGAAGAGCCGCCGGATATCGGGGATATGCAATAGTTCCTCGACGCCCGATTTTCAAATAAGGAGATAGAATGTCATTTCATTGGGGAAGATTGAATCGTGGAAAAACCAGGGAAAATTTCGATGATCTTCACGAACGGCTGGAGAAGTTGGAAGATAAACTCAATGCGACCTGTGAATTGCTCGGTGTCGCATTCGGGGCCGATGCCTTTCCGACGGCATTTTATATCCAGAGAAAAAAACCCGAAGACAAATGACGGTCAGTACCGAATATGACACAACTCCAGGGAAGGAACTTCTAAGAGGTAGAAACATGTCTCCCTTCAAAAGTCGTAAGCAAATGAAATGGATGTTTTCCGCCGAAAATCGCGGGGAAGTGAAGAAAGGGACGGCGAAGCGATGGGCGCATGAAACGCCGGATATCTCGGAATTGCCGGAAAAGAAAAAGAAAAAAACGGAATCTCATGGACGATATAGAAAGCGGTAAAGAACCTCCGCTTAGGATGGGAAATGTTCTTCATTCTCGGAGTTCTCGCCGGACTTCTGCGGGAATTTTTGGTTATCTGCTGGTTTCAGTCTATCCAGCAACGGTTGGCCTTGCGGGGTTCGGGCATTTCCCTGGTGATCGGTTTGCTGGACTTTGGGGTAATCGCAAAATTGGCCTTAGATAGGAATATCTTGATGATGATTGGATATATCATCGGAGAAACAGTCGGTACTTTTGTAGGGATACAATGGTCGATAAAGAAAAAATAGAAAGCAAAGAAGATGTTCGCGGGTATCGCGGCGGACTCAAAGTTGACCTTGATCGAGTTATGGAATCGAAACGAACACTCCGTGAGGAATTGTCGGAATATCTGGTCGATATTCTTGACACGGAGATAAAGAACCAGGAAGAGTATATCGGAAAAATCTCCGATTGGCAGAAATTATACAGTTGTAAGAAGGAAAAGAAAACATTTCCGTTCGTCGGATGTGCAAACGTCAAGAACCCGATTGCCCATTCTGGGGTGGATACGATTTTTGTTAGGGCCGCAGATAATCTTTTCAACAAGCAAAAGGTGTGGTTGGTGGGGGCCAAGAAGCCCGGTTATGAGGAAATTGCAAAGAACATCGAAGACGGCCTGGATTGGTTCCAACTCAATGTAATGAAATTTCGCGAGAAACTTTTACCTGCGTTATTGCAGTCAATCAAGATCGGGACTGGGATCGGAGAGTTGGTTTATGAAGAGAAACGGAAACCCGTCTATCGGTATGCAACCAAGGACGAAGAAAAAGACAAGAAGATCGTCAAATACACACTTCCAGGGACGAGATCGAAGGCGGTAAAGTCTATACGTTCAGTATATACCGGCCCGAATTTCTATCCAATTCCGAGAGAGGACTGGCTTCAGTCAAGCGATTCCCTGGACCTACAAGAATGTGCGGCTTGTGGATATAAATACAAACTTCGTCCGCAAAAGATTTTGACGAAAGTTCGGCAGAACTTATTCGATGAGGATGCCGTTGATAAGTTGATGTCGAAGGACGGACTCGGGTTTGTCATTCCAGAGGCTCCGGCAGACGCGACAAAAGATAATCGGGCGGCATTGGAAGGAAAGAAAATCCAGATTGTAGCCCGGAATAAACAGGCAACATTTTGGGAACTGTGGGCAAAATATGATGTTGACGAGGACGGTGAAGAAGACAGTATCGTCGTCACGATCAATAGGGAAACGGGGATCATCGTGGCCGCTATTTATAATCCGATATTCGGGAACTTCCGCCCGTTCGATAAGTTCATTTTTTACCCAGTTGAATATTCCATGGACGGGGAAGGGATTTGCCAGATTCTTGAGTCGATCTCGAATGAGTTCGATACTATCCATAATCAGAAACTTGACAGGGTCACGCAGATAAACAGTCCAATTGGATTTATCCAGCAGGGAAGCGGACTAGAGGGCCTTGCGGGGAAACCGTTACAGCCCGGAATGATCCACATTTGCGATGTTGATCCGAATGTCGCGTTCAAGGAATATAACTTCAGCAATACCACGGTCAGTTCATTTCAAGAAGAAGATCGGCTTGTCGCCATGGGCGACCGCGCTATCGGTGTCGGGCCTATTTTCTACGGCCAATCGACCGCAGAACGCCCGGTTGCCAAAGAAACCATGGCCGTTATCGAAGAGACAAACAAGAAGTTCAAATACGGTCAGGACAATATCCGGGCGTCAGTTCAAGAATTGGGATATAAACTGATGGAAATGCTGGCACAGTATCAACCGACATTCAAATATTACGTGAAGGACAAGATGGGGATCGAGCAGGAGCGGACGGTGGATTTCCCCACCGAGAATATCCGGGACGTTCTTGAGGTGCGGTTGGTAACGTCGAGCGAGATGATGAACCAACTTGAGCGGCGGCAGACAAACCTGGAGCTTTATCAGATAATCAAGGATTTTGCGACGAGTTCCGGGAGCATGGCCCAGGTTCTTTCCAATCCGCAAGTCCCGAGCGGCATGAAAGAAATAATTCTTAGGGCTAACGATATCGGGGTTAAGGTTCTCACGAAAATACTTGATGATTATCCAACCGTGACCGATTCAAAAGAGATGGTATTGGATTTAAGGACGGCTACGGATACGGATAAATTAGTCTTGGCATCGCCGGATAAGATGGCCGAGATGCAACAAGGGGCCGGGGGGCAGCAACCACCGGGCCAAGGAATGCCACCGGAAGGCGGATTACCGCCGCAAGGAGGAGAATTTGGCGGAATTTGAACCGATTAAGGACGTTATCAGGGAACAGGCAGAAACGTTTTTCAAGAGCCGGTTCTATGAACTCTGGATATCGGAGATCATAAAGAAACGGCGGGAAATGAGTTTCCTGCTTGAGACTTCTCCGCCGGATATGCTCGGCAGAACGCAGGGAATTGTCCAAGGATTAGTCATGGCGGTGCGAGTGATGCGTGATTTATACGGACGAGAATTGCCGTATGTGAATAAGGAAAACTTTCCTCGGATGGGGGAGAGAATTAAGATTGAGGAGGAGAAAGAATAATGTCTGAAAACCTCGATGGATTTTATGCTCAGTATTCCGCAAGTAATACTACGAGCGTAACAGGTGCTGGCGATCAAGTCTACACTAGTGGCGATCAGCGATATTGGTATGATACGACAACCACTTGGCCCTATTATCCCTATGGTTACCCCTGTGGTTATTATTACTCATATCCCTGCTATACCGTCAGCAAAACTGAAACGGCGTTTAAATTGGTCAAGAAATTCGTTGAAATGAAACTCATCAAAGAGCCGAAAACATTCAAGGAATTTTGCGATCTGATCGAAGAAATATCTAAAATTTTATAGCGTGAATTATATAAATCTCAATTAAGTAAATTAAAAAAGAGATTTTACACAGAAGATGGTAAAGAACATTTTCTAATCAATTAATGGAGGAAAATATAATGCCAGAAGAGAAACTTGGAGAACCGGGAATCGAAATTCCGGCCCAAGAACAGAAACCGACCCTGCCAAAGAAATTCGAAGGAAAATCGGTTGAAGAGGTTGTCGCATCTTATGAAGAATTAGAAAAGCATTTAGGGCGACAATCTTCGGAGTTGGACGAAGTAAAGCGGAGACTCACCGGCTTTGAGGAAACGCGGAAACGGGAAACCTGGGAAGACAAGTGGAAAGCGTTGACTTCCACTCCGACGGAACCGCCCGAACAGCGGTATCCTGAACGACCGCCCGAACAAAAGCCCGGACTTGGGGAATTCGACTATTACAACCCCGTTGACAGCATTGATAGGATCGTATCAAAGAGACTAGAGAGTGAACTTAGTAAGCGCGAAAAGACGAATCAGGAATACAGCAAGAAGGTTTATTACGAGACTGGGAAATCAAATTTCGTGAGGGGCTATCAAGGCGCAATCAAATCGAATCCCGATTTGTTCAAGGGGATCGACGAAGCGATTGCAGGGGCAATCCTTGAGAGTTTCAATCAGGGCAAACTCGGCCCGAACGATGTTGGAAACCCCGAGATTTGGGAAAGTCTTGCGGTCGCCTATCGCTGGAAAAACGACAAGGATTTTTTCAAAGGGGGCGGTGGGATTCAGGGAATGGCGAATGTCGGCGGGACGGCTACTCCATCCCAGGTAAAATCACCGGAGGCAAAACAAATTGTCTCCGATTCGGAGTTGGAATCGCCGGGACTGAAGGCTATCATCGATAACCTTCCCAGTGTCGGCGGTTCTTTGGAGAAGGCAAGAGAATTGATCGAATACGAGAGAAAGCAGGGGCAAGGGTGACGCGATGGAACTATTACACATTTCGCACAAGATAGTCGATCTCAACAGGTCGGTTTGGGACAAGTCCAAATCGAAGCGCGAAACGGGAGAATATGTTTTCTCGTCAAAGCGGTATGTGAGCTATCGGGACAAGGCGAATCTACCGGCCTATTACTTTAAGTGGATACATTATTCACCGAGAGACAACTATATGGCCATAGATACAGCCAAGTGGGATGGTTTCACGTATGTCACAGTCGAAGACTCGTTCTGGCCGGAGCCGTTAAAACCGGATTCGGGGGGTGGGTTTTATCGTTTCAAGGATGTAGTCCTTATGAAATGCCCGTTGGTTCAGGAATTGCGCCGGAGAATAGACTCGAAAAAGATGTCCGATGCGATGGCGATGTCAACCCGGATGAAGTTTCGAGATGAAGCAAAAGAGACAGGCGCGGCCATGACGGCACAAGATGAGGACGAATTGAACGAGATGGCTAAATCTCTCGGACTTCAAAACGTTCAATATTAATATCGACCGCCGTTAAGCGGTCAACATTTCTTTAGGAGAAAAAAATGGCTTCAATTGAAGTATATCAGTATGGCGCGGCTCCCCAAGTCATCGAAGCACTTGAGGGGACTGCTACACAGACCTTCGCCATAGGCGATCTCTTGATGTGGGAAGCGGCTGGTCGTGTTGTCGTGGCGACAACCGGAAACGAGGTTGCCATCGCTCGAAAAGCGGCAACTGGGACGGCTGATACCAAATTACAGATCGAATTACTTGATCCCGTAACGCTCTATGTTGCGAAAGCGGCTTCTGGGACGACTACCAATCAGACCAATGTTGGGGAGTTGGGTACTTTCACCTTTACGATTGGTGGGCATACTTTGGCCGCAAATACTACAAGTGGTGCAGATGCGAGTATCGTTCAGTTACATCCGGCGGACGGGGCGAAGGCCGGTGGTCGTTATATTATCAGATTCCTGGCAAGCGCGATTGATATGGGTGTTTGATAGGAGAATAAGATGAGTACAGTTACAACCGGTTATGATTCCTCAACCCAGAGATGGTTACTGCGCGGCGGCTTGCGTAAACTCTATGACGACACCCTAGGCAAAACCAAGACTTATTACCAGGAGATTTCCAACACGATCACGACTAAAAACATGATCGAGACGGATTTGCAGAAAGGGACGCTTGATTTGCCCGTGGAGATCGTCGAAGGCCAGAACATCCCGATTCAGCGGCCTTATTTGGGCAACACGAAGAACTACACGCAGCGGGCGTTTGCGATGGGATTCCGCATGACCTTTATGATGGACTTCTTCAACAAGTATCACTTGTATGAGGACCTGTCCAAGAGTATGGCGAAGCGGATGAAAGAGGGGAAGGACGTAGAAATTGCTACTTTCTGGAACGGCCTAACCTCTCAGTCGCTCACCTGCGGAGTGCCGTTTGATACGGCTGCCGTTGCCAGCGCGTCGCACACGGGACTCAATCCGAACACCACGAACGACAGTTTCTCGAACTACCTAAACGCGAACCTCTCTCATGCGGCGTTGCTCTCGATGAGGTATTATTTCGCCACGAAGAAAGATTCCATGGGACAACTCAACCCCGGAAAAGCGACTCATTTGATCTATGAGTCGACGAACTGGGCGACGGTTAAAGAGTTCCTCGAATCCGAACTCAAGTCCGGCGAAGCCTCGAACACGAAGAATGTGTACGGCGACCTCGGCCTCAAACCTTTCGAGTATCCGCGTTTCACCTCGCCCACAAGTTGCGTTGCTATCCAGAAGGACGAAGATTACGACTTCAACGTTCTCACCTCGCTCGAACCCAAGATGTTCTTCCCCGAAGCAAAAGACTACACGCTCGATAAGGTTGCGTTGAGCTTCCAGATGTTCACGTATGGCGCAGGAGATGTTCGGAACATCTACATTTTGGACACGTAAAAATCAATAACTAACTGAAAATAGTATAGTTAGTTGGACATAAGCACTCGGACGCTTTCGAGTATAAACGTTTATAACCGGCCCTGGCCGAGCGGGGCCGGAAATCTTTAGAAGTGAGTGAGGATCAACGATGATCGTATTCACCACTTAGGAGAACTAAAATCTCAATATTTCCAGATGGTTTATTTCAGTACGGCGGCCAGCCGGTAGGTGCAGGGCAATTTTCAAGTCCTTGGGCGAAGGCTTTTTTTGTTGATGGGACGAGTGGGACTGATGGATTTGATGGCCTAAAGCCGACTCAGGCGAAAGCGACAATCCAGGCGGCAGTAACGGCTGCTGGGCGTGGTGATGTTATTTATGTAAGGCCACTTACATATACCACAGATGCTTCGGATGTCAATCGATACGGCGAGGCCGTGACGGTTCCCTATGCAACAGCAGACCTCTCATTAATCGGTGTTTCCAATACCATGCCCGGAAACTGTAACTATGGGGCGAAATTACAGTACACTACGGCGAGTGGTACGGCATTGACGGTAAACGCGCCAGCCTTCCACCTTGAGAATATGTGCGTCCGTTCCGAAGGTGCTGCCAACGGCGTTTATTTTCAAGGATTGGGTACGGATGACTATGCCACCTACGGCGGGACGTGCGGCCCGACGGTTAATAGCTGCGTATTCCGTGGTGGTCAGTTTGCCCTGAATCTTTCCGATGGGGGGTATGGTGCTTACATCGCCAACAGTCGTTTCGAGGGCGGGAGTGGGCAGGATGATTCCATTCGGTTGAATGGGAACGGAAGTCCGATGCGGAGAAATACCATCCGCGACTGCCACTTCTGTGGATTCAATGGCGTGGCTATTGATAATGCCTATATCCGTATTTACAGCAACACCGATTTACTCATTTTCAGATGCACGTTTGAGATTAAACCAACCGACGGTTATTACATTAACGCCACGGGGACAAACCTCGGGTTGATTGCACACTGTTGGTTTGCCGAAGGCGATCTTGATACGGACGCGGAAATTGTCCAGGGTGGTCTTACTGTTGTTGATTGTATGGACGTTGCCGGTCACGCCGCAACGACATAACGGTTGAAGTTGAAATTCATGGATGGGGTCGGGCAACCGGCCCCTCCATTCTAATCGCATGGAAATCATTATCAGGGGCAAATCTAGGTTTGGCAGAAATCGGTCTGAACAGGAAGAAAATCTCCGCAAAGAAGGGATGCGCTCTCTCAGCGATGAACAACTCGACGCCTGTAAATATATCGAGAAGAAACAGAAAGATAAATTCGGGTTGAAGGAAAGTTTCATCGGGCAACATACTCTGGGAGGAAATAGCGGAATAAAGACCGAAGAATAAACCGGTCATATTTTTTGGAGGAAACAAAGATGGCCGATGGATATAAAATATGGCAGATATGTCCCAGTTGTTCGGGGACTGGTAAGAATATCCGGTGGGGTGGAGATGAACATGGAGTTGGCGGATTAATTGAGGATAATTGCTCGAGATGTTTGGGTGAGAAATATATATTTCTGGGGTGGTGTTCAGTAAATACGAGTATTCTCCCAGATGGGACGGAATTAACTCAGACTGTTTTTCCCACTTACAAAATAGTTGAAGCAACAGTTACCTCAGAATATTCTGCATTATCTACCGCAAATAAGACCGCCTATGGAATGATAGTCTCTTTGGGGACGGTTGACCTTTCAGACGGAACGGCCACAAAAGATAAACTCTGGGATATGTTTGGCGCGGAAACCACGACCAGGGCCAATTTGGAGACCTTAGTTGCCTGACAACATCTATGATGTTCTCATTGGCGGCGCGGGAACGCCTGGGGCTACGGGGCCGCAAGGCCCACAGGGGGACCAGGGGCTACCCGGAACGCAGGGTTCGGTGGGGCCGAAGGGTGACCAAGGGGATACTGGATTACAGGGCGAAATTGGCCTCCAGGGGCTACAGGGGGAAGCTGGAGCAGATTCTACGGTTCCCGGCCCGAAGGGTGATACCGGGGAACAAGGTCAAGTCGGAGTACAGGGTGAGCAGGGGATTCAGGGGATAGCTGGCTCCAAGGGAGATACGGGTGATATTGGCTCTACGGGAGCCAAGGGCGACCAAGGCGATCCCGGCCCACAGGGTTATCAGGGTGTACAAGGGGAGACCGGTTCCCAAGGGATACAGGGCGAAACCGGTGCAACGGGATCACAGGGAATCCAAGGGATACAAGGGATTCAGGGTGAAACCGGGGCGCAGGGGGCAGCGGGGGTATCGAATTACACGATTGCCGTTCAAGCCTTAACATCAAGCCCGACCGATGCTCAGACAGTCTATTTCGGGATGCTTCCGAAAGCACCGACAACGACGGCAAATATCAGCAAGGTCTATATCCGGGCGGCGGGGACAATCAAGCGGGCTGAGATTTACTGTTATTCGGGGACAGCCGGGACGAATGAGGCGTGGTCGCTCTACATTCGCAAGAACAACACAACCGATACTCTCATAGCGACCGTGAGCGCGGCTGCAGGTGAACGTGTGTTCAGCAATACGGCCCTGAATATCTCGATGGCCGCTAACGATTATTTTGAGATCAAGGGAATCCAGCCGACGTGGGCCACGAATCCCCTGACCACGATTTATGGCGGATATATTTATTTGGAATAATGGAATTATCGGCCATGTTTTTTAAGATATTCAATCGCCTTTTCGAAAAACGAAATGTTATCACCGACCAGGCCAATGGCGCGATTACAATTGTTGCACAGAATTCCCCGGACGCGACCAGTGATGTGATCGTGGTCAACGGCAATCATAACGCGATGATTATTAATCATCTTTGTCTCGGCCTTTCCGCATATGCCACACTTTCCATCAAGTTCATGCACCAATTTTTCATAATCCCCGAGGCTAATTTTATATTTCTGGCGAAGGCGAAAGCGAAGAGAAAAATAACGACTTTTCTCACGGTTGTTTTTTCTCCAGTTTACCTGTTGTTCGCGAGTACATTTTTTACACCTTCCTTGCAGGCCACCAGGATTTCTGGAATGCTTGTAAAATTCGCTAAGAGGATAAATCTTTTTACATCTACCACACCATTTTTGTCCGATGGGAACAGCGGGGCCACCACGCCATCTAGGATTATGACCAACTACATATTTAAGGGGTTGACCTTTAATCCAACCCGTGTCTTTCCTATTGCGCGAAGCTATTTCAGTTTTCTGTCCACATCCACAAGCACAATATCCGTCGGGGACTGCCGGTAATGGTATTTGAATCATTTAAATATGATAACACAATTCTTTGTATTTGTCAATATGGGAGAATAAATAAATGAGCGACTCACTTTACGACTTCGGCAGGGAAAATTTCCTTGAGGGAAGCATAGATTGGGATGCGAACGATATCAAATTGACGTTCATAGATGAAGCAGACGATACGATAAGTTTGACGGCGGATGAGGATATGGCGGATCGGGCGGGAGCCTCCAAGGTCGCCGAATCCGGCGCGTTTGCGAATAAGACAACTACGGCGGGCGTAGCCGACGCCGACGATGTTGCCGTTACGACCGTGAGCGGAGATCAGTTCGAGAGTATTGACATTTTCAAGGATACCGGCACGGATGCGAATGATTTATTGCTCTGCAATATCGACGCGGCAACCGGACTTCCATGTACCCCGAACGGCGGAACCATCACGGTAGCCTGGGCGGCAACGGCGAACCGCATTTTTAAATTGTAATGGGTTTACTCAAAATTCCGAAAATCCGACAGATATCCGTCCGGCAGGATGATGAGAATGTTGTTCTAGTCGAAAACGGGCAAGTAATTTTATCACTACCGGCAGACGCGGCCAAGGAACTGTCGATAGCGATAAAGATACAATCATCGCGGGCAAGTGAGATTCAGAAAGTGACGCGGCTGATAGACGATCAGGCGTTTTGCATACGGGCGGGAATCCCGCTGGCATTGACGAGTAATCCCGAGATTTTCGGTGAGGCCAAGAAAGAATCCATGTGGAACCGGGTGCTTCGGCGGTATATCCCGAAGGTTAAGCCGGTCGCAAAATTCGGGCGGGCCAGGATAATCCAAAGCCCTGCGCCGCAAAATGGGAGATAACATGAGCGAATATGAAAATATGACGGTCGAGGAATTGACACAACTTATCCGAGACTTAGATAAGGAGCGGATGGCGGCCAGGAACAAGGCACTTGAAGTCATCAGGGTGCGCGATGCGAAACGGGTTGCATTAGGGCAGATCAAGGCGGCTACTGCGGCAGATCAGACTGTTGCGCCGGTCGGGATTAAATCCGGCGAATCGTTCGGGGCTTCCCAAAAGCCGGTCCAAATGGTCATTGTCAACCTCGAAGACCTGAAGAAAGAATACGGGGACAAGGGGTTGTTCAAGCGGATCATCTCGGCGGTCAAAAACAAAATATCATAATGTGCGAAATTCTAGTCCGGGCCGTTGATGGGATTTGCGACGATCCGACCGCGAATCCGAGACGCGGTTATCTTGTCGTAGTCCAGCCGGACGGCCATATTTGGGGGAACCAAGAATGTCCGCCGGAGTATTTCATCGTCAAGATTCCGGGGCTTTCCGCTGAATTGACGCGCCTGAAAACTTGTCTATGGAATATGAAGATTCAATTTGTTGTCCTATCCAGCGTTCCCTTGACAGATACGCACGCGATAAAAATATCTGCTACCGAGTTCAATTCTCTTGGAGAGGGAAAAATCACGGCGGCCAAGGTTCGCACGTTCCTCGAAAATTGGGCGGCGACAAACATCATCGGCGCGGATAATTCCGTGACCTTCACGGTCAAGATATTGGATGCTATCCAGACAAGTAGATTCTGGGGCGGATTGAGAATCGACGATCTTTTCTTTACTGAAAAATCCTACACTCCGGCGACGGGAAACCATCGGATAGAGATTAATTATTCGCTGAAAACTTTCCAAAATCAACAGGAGAAGGATCAATTTATCCGGGCGGTTCAGGAAAACGCAACATTGGTTTCCCACGATGCCGTCCAAAAATTAATCGTTCTCGATATTTTGCGTTCTAAGGTTCAGCAAAATTTCATGGACGAGGTGCGGCAACGGGTAGAATCTATCATTTTGCGGCGGCGGAGATTTAGATTGTCCGAGTCGGCGATGCTGGAGATCGGAAACGCGGGCGGGATGCTGACGGTTGATTCTACAAAACTTAATGCTTCGGTGATAGACGCGGTGACGGAATAAAATGGCTGCTTTACTTGAACATACGGTCATGCCTTCGGGTGGCGACTATACTTCGCTCGATGCGGCGATAGACCATCTTGTTGCTACTCACCCCAACCTTGTTACTGCCGATGTCTATGCCGAAGTAAAGATTGACGGCACTTGGTCAAGTGCGGATACGGCTGCGGTGACGATTAACGGACTTACCACGGATGCAACACATTATCTTCTTGTCTACACAACGGCCGCGGCGCGACAAGATCCGCATAGCGTGGCTTGGGATACCGGAGCATATAGTCTTACCGGTCCCTCGGGCGGCTCTGGCATTAGAAACTACGAAGATTATTTCCGTATGGACGGCATTCAAATTTCTGTTCCTGATGCGGCAAATAGCTACGGGTTTTTTATGATTGATACCCTCGGTGCTTCAAATAAAATTATTATTTCGAACGTCATTATTAAAGGGGCGGGAACAAATAACTCTGATGCATCAGGCTTTTATTGCAATGCTACAAATGCCATCCTGTATATGTATAACGTCCTAATATACGGAATTTCTACGGCTTCGGGGGCCAGGGCCCTAGTAGCCATTCAAACAACGACGGCGTATAGTTGTACGGTAATCGGCGGTGAATATGCATGGAGAATGACTGCTGGTACACCAGTTTTGAAAAACTGTTATGGTGGCGGTTCTTCAGTGGGCGATTTTTCCGGCACAATAACCGAAACAAACTGCGCGTCAGAGGATGATACCGCCGGAGGAACAAATCACACTCATGCCAATGTTGATACGGATACTTTTGTCAACGTTATCCATGCCACGGCAGATTATCATCTTGCCGCCGATGGGCTTTCGCCACTTCAAGGAGCGGGAGTAGATACGAGCGGCGATGCCGCACCCATGAATTTCACGACGGATATTGACGGCGATACGCGGGATGCGACATGGGATATCGGGGCGGATGCGTATACATCAGGAGCAGGTCCACAAACGCTTACCTGTACCGCCATCGCCGGGGCGGAGGCATTCGGAACCGCGCAACTCAACCTGACGATCCTTAGTGCGGGGGCAATAGCGACCGGCGAAGCGTTCGGCGTAGCGCGGTTGGATTTCACGATACTCAGCGCGGGCGGAATAGCGTCGGCGGAGGCATTCGGCTCGGGCCGGATCGACCTGACGGTTATCGCGGCAAGTATCGCAACCGCCGAGGCGTTTGGAACGGCGCAACTCAATCTTACCCTCTATGCCTCAAGCATCGGAA
>Ga0315274_10001033_pt1 | contig 43333 bp, 34 predicted proteins | sample YL17G02_20_MG_FD_203700 | JGI IMG/M metagenome (GOLD analysis project Ga0315274, IMG submission 203700) | Sediment microbial communities from Yellowstone Lake, YNP, Wyoming, USA - YL17G02_20 | ecosystem: Environmental > Aquatic > Freshwater > Lake > Sediment | place: USA: Wyoming | collected...
CACATTTGCCGAGTTGCCGCCCTGGCTCCCGGACTTACCGGGGCTATTAGCAGGATTTCGTGCATCGACATTTTGAGCACTGAATTCTGCTTTCCCGCATCCAGCGAGGGTTAAAGCCAGAGCAGTGCAAAACACTAAATGGTTAGAATCTAACGAGTCACTCAAATCACGCATGATGAGCCTCCAGTGGTGCGTCGGTTTTGCATTAGGTATTTTCCCCAATTGCTGACCTAGTGGGGCTATCGGTAGTTGGTAAAATTAACTTTAGTAAAAAAAATACCAGTGATTTTGCGTAGGTCTTGGTGTGTCGTCGTGGTTGGGCCTCAGTGGGACTCAAGGGATGATGGGCGGTGCACTAAAAAAAAACGTCTGCGTGACCGATAAGTGATTGGGAATGGTTTTAAAAATTGATGAGTTGCAGATGCAGTGGTGGCGAACATTAAAATTAAACTACGGCCGATTTTGGCGTCGCATATATCATTTAGGGTCCGGCGAATTGTCGCACGATGGGCAGGATATGGAAGCTTGGTCTTTGCGCCAATACCAGGCTCTAGGTCCAGCTTTTACCAGAGTGGGAATACCGATTCTTACTGGCGCTGCTGTATCGATTTATTTGCTAGCGCCGGAGGAGTCTCGCCTCATTGATTCTTTTACATTTGTCTCGATGGCTCTGGCGATCCTATTGGGAAAATTCCGGAAAACGCGGAGATCAGCTTACTTCGTCATAACCGTTGTGGGGATCATCGGAACTGCTTGGGGCTGCCATGAGTACTTAGCGGCACCTTCTGACATAGCCAAAGCAATGGCGGGTGCTGGCATGTATGCCGGGATAAGCACCGTGCTAATTCTGCTGTCGCGCTATTCAAATGGTGTGACGATGATTTTTTTCATGATTTACCTCACTACTGCATGGTGGATTCCTAACGGTCATCATACTCTCATCCAGCAAATCAACTGGCTGATGCTGCATCTTTATCTCGCAATTAGTTCAACATTTCTGCATATTTTAGCGGCTAGGCGGCAAAATGCCTACGTGGCTTCGGCTCTCGCTAAGGAGCACTTGGAAAAGCAGAACGATCAACTGCGCCGAACTGCGATCGTCAAAGAGCTTAGTATGGCGCGCCAGGTGCAGGAATTTCTCGATCCTCAAATGATGCGCATGACGGGACGCTATGGCGAAGTTCGATGCTTTCAGACTCGTCATGAGGTGCTGGGTGGGGACTGGATGGGCATTCGTCGCCTTAGTTCCGGGGCATTAGTTATTGTGGTGGCTGATGTTACTGGAAAGGGGATTCCGGCAGCTATGGTTGCACAGGCGATTCATACGCTGTGGGTGCGGTGCGAGAGGGCGACTAGTTTTGATCCGGTCAGTTGGCTTAATGACGTGAATAAGACTCTATTGGAACTAGGGCGACGTGAGCCGCATACCGCGACCTTAGGACTTGCCGTTCTTACCGAAGATAATCTTAGCTACTACTCATGCGGTCACGTTCCTCTAGTTTATGGCGAGAAGGTTGGCGAGCAAACCAAATTCAGAAATTTGGTCGCTACCGGCAATATTCTTGGATTTGGTGCAGATCTTGATTTGAAGCCGATGGTTCTATCCCTTGAAAATCGCCAATTCGAAAGCCTACTGTTAGGTACTGATGGTGTTTTTAATCGAGAATCGCCGGCTCGATTGAGGACGATGGGACAATTTATTGCTCGCCTTGCTACCGAAGGCGAAGCTGTGTTGAATGACATCGCAGTGGCGGACGATAAGTTAATTATTTGGGTGGACCGCTCGGGAATTGTTCAACCGACCAGGGAGGCTGCATGAGAGTATCAGCAAGCGCCCTAATGCTAAGACTCAAGAATTTTTTCTATAGTTTGGCTGTCAAAGATCATCTAGAAATTGAGGCCTACATCGACGAGTGGTCTCTACGTTATTATCATGCGCTTAAGCCAAGGGTAGCGCTTGCCCTTGTTGGTTTTTTGATTGTGGGTGCCGTTTATTTGCTTTTGTTCGCGTCACCGCCCATACGGACCTATCTGCCGTACTTTTTACTTCTTTTAGCCGCACAAGGTTGCTGTTTCGTATGGCCCATCGTCCCGACATCTGTCCGTCTCAGTCTGGTTAATTTTATCATCCCACAAACCTTTATTGTTGGGGGAGCTCTGTCTGTCTGGTCGTCGTTGAATGCACAAGGAGACACTGCTGATATCATGTATGCCGCTGCTGCTTACGTGGGTATCGGTGTAACTATGGTGATCTTCACCCCCTTTCGCAACGGACTTCCATTTTTAACGGTACTATCCCATCTCAGTTTGAGTGTTTTAGTGTGGAGTTCCTATGCCGGATTCCGTGCCAGTCTCCCTTGGTTTCTAGTTATTTTGCATTTCGATTTATTTGCCCTACTATTCCAAGTTGCCTCATACCGCCTTACAAAGCGGCATGCTCAAAATGAGCTGGTTCGCAGCAATTTAGCCATCCAAAATGAGCGGCTCAAGGTTGACAGTTTAGAGCGAGACCTGAACGTTGCCAGGCAGGTTCAAGAGTCGCTAAGTGGCCATGTGGTCGATATTCAGTCGAGTCACGGCAAGGTTCGGACCTTTCAGAAACGGCATGATATTTTGGGTGGCGATTGGTTGGGTGTGCGGGTACTCGACTCAGGTGAATTGATCATAGCTGTTGGCGACGTCACTGGAAAAGGGATCCCCGCTGCCATGGTCGCGCAAGTGATGAACACTTTATGGGCTCGTTCTCTCATTGAGAAACAATTTGATCCGGTAAGTTGGCTTGGGGAGTTGAACACGACGCTCCTAGATCTTGGCCACTCCGAGCCCCACACAGCTTCGCTCGGTTTGGTTGTTGTCTCGGACATTGAATTTACCTACTACTCTGCAGGCCACGTACCTTTGTTATGTCGTAAGGCTTGCGGAGATCGGTTCGAATACTTGCGACTGGTAGCGTCTGGAAATTTGCTCGGCATTAACGAGGATCTAGATTTAAGGCATCTTAAAGCTGATCTACGCCAGCACGCGATTGAATCGATTTTTCTCGGAACCGATGGATGTTTTCACCGCGGTTCTAAGATGCGTCAGAAAGAGATGAGCGCTCTCGTTTCGCGTTTGCAAACTGAAGGAGACGATGCACTTTCCGAGTTACCAGAGCAGGACGATAAGTTACTGATTTGGGTACAACGACCCGCGGCCTAGAGGCTAATTTACTGGACGACGCAGCCGCCTATATTCGAAAATAGGCCTTTCCAGACATTGGCCAGGGCATTGTCGTTTGCTGCCCTGTAATACCTACCGAAGTGATCGGGAAATAGAGTTGGCTTTTGTGGTTGAGCCATCGAGCTGACTTGGGACTCGCCAGAAGCTGGAACCTGAGGTCCAGCAGCTACCGCAATCATGGCCACCTTTTGTTCGTTTACTAATCTGTCAACAGCCCCTGAAATAGCCGAGCTAGTGTCGATGTTAGGAAGTCCATCCGTGAGGAATACAGCATAATTACGCGCATTGTCGGAGTCGGGTTGCTGATTCACCTGATTGAAAAATGTGAGTGAGTCAGCCAAAACAGGCGAATATGACGTGAAACCGAACGGATTAGATGTAGCGGTAATGATGTCTTGTTTGATCAACTCGACATTGGTTTTGTTGAGCAGCAACCAACCATGCGGCAACCTTATGGAGCTGGTGTTAAAGGAAAGTACGCTGATATAAATTCTAGCCTGCGGTTGCAGGGCTAGATAACTTTCCAGTTGGGCTAGGAATTGCAGCGCGCCAGACCGGCGTACTGTATTTGGGTCCGTTGCGAGTTGCGAAAGAGTTTTATCAAAGATGAATTGAATGTTGTAGTTAATGGCCGCCTGGTTAGGTCCGCATTTTTTTTGTTGATTACCTATGCCGCCAGGAGACGTTGAGCCGTCGCTGTTATTATTTGAAGAGGTGAACGCCCCTCCTCCGGGCCCTTGTCCTTGTCCCTGTCCTTGTCCCAGCCCTGGGTCTTGTCCCAGTCCTGATCCTTGTCCTAGCTCTGGGCCTGAGCCCGCTGCGCCATCTGTGGCCACTCCGTCAAGGCCTTTGGGTTCGCCGTTGGGACCAGTTCCATTTGGGGCGAGGCCGTTTGGATCCAATCCACCGTTCAATCCCGCGCCATTGTTTTTGCCTGAGGTCGTATCGATCTTGCTGTTGAATCCAGCTGAATTGCAGGCAAGAGTGAGGCTGCTGAGTAGGATGGAAATCGCCAGTTTTTGCTTTGTTATATGGTGTTCCACTAGATGATCTCCAGTTTATGTATAGGGGCTAATCTGTTTCCGTCGTCAATGCGCTTTCTATTGATTCGCGGGCGCTTGGCCCGTTACTCCGCCGGTTAGCGCGCCTAGGTTTCCTATGCCGCCAAGGCCGCCTAATAAGCTTCCTCCGCCGCCCAAAAGACCCGTGACGCCGTTTAGCAAAGAGCTGGCGGTGTCAGTTAAACCGCCCAAACCGCCTAAGCCGCCTAAGCCGCCCAAAAGTGATCCGCCACCAAGTGGGTTGCCACCGGCGCTGCCGCCTAGAAGAGAACCGGCACCAGAAACTGCTGTATCCGCCCCCGGAGCAGCCAACTGCGTTGGTGCTAGTGCAGTGGGGTTAGGTGACGGAGCCTCCACGGGCTGAACTGGGACGCTATCGACGGTAGTCTTTTTCTTCGCTTTCGTTGCAGTGTCGGTATCTGCAACGTTCGTATCTCCAGACGCTGCAAGCGGTCTACTTGGGAGAGGATTAGGCTCAGAGGAGCCACAGCCTGTAAATAAAAGGATGGCCATGGCCGCGGCGAACATCAAATATCCTTGCCGGATTTTAGCGATGTGCATGGTGGTCCCCTTACTGAGATTTAACGCCCTTAGCGCTTTATTGAGTTCTGAAATTACAAAAATCTTATCGGTTTAACTTCGGAAAAACTTTAATCGAAAGCTAAAATGTAATGTTTTTAATTGGTTGGCTGGGTCTAACCGGGCACTTTCAGCGGGGTTCGTTGGAAAGAATTCCGAAACTACCTTCGACGTGATTTCGTCTTCTCTATATTTCCGAATAAAAAACTAAAGAAAAACGTAAAAATGCCGATGAGGATTTCGAATCGTTTTTAGTGGGAGATGGTAACATGACTAGATTCAGGATTCCGTCCGGCAACACATTCGGGAGAACCCTAAACAATCAGGCTCTCACCATACCTATATCTTATCTAGGTTTAGTGGGGCTGGCCTTGACCTTGACACTAACCATGTCCTGTAAAGATGCCGCATTTGGTGGCGGATCGCCAACAGTACAGAATCAAAACAGTAGGTCCGAGGGAGGAACGACTAGTAAGCCGTCAAGTGGCCGGGGTACTTTCTCACAGCCACCTGCAGCCCGGGACGTGGATTCAAACGAGCCTAACCAAATTACAGGTTTAAATAATGGTGGAACCACTCCGACGCTCGGTGGTCCCTCGTTTATTCAATCCGTCGTCAATGGCATCAACTCTATCGCCACGAATGCCATTCCTCCAGCATTCGCTAACGGTCCAGCCAACAATGGCGGCACGGATGCCAGTGGGAATCAACCTGGCGAAAACAATGACACGATAACGTACGCGCAACCTGGACTTTCTCCATGCAGCGTGATGCATCAAGTTCCTGGAACAGCTAACCCTTATTTAGCCGGAGTCTCAAAAGGTACTTCTATAACCTATGATATCAGCAAAGGCGGCGGTCCCGATCCCGTTGACACCACGTCCAAAGACTATCCGGTACTTGTCCAGACAAATGGCAATTGCATTTCTGAGGGTAAAACTTTGGTGTTTAAAGTTCGTGGATTAATCACCTACGACAGAAGTGTTGCTGCCGTAAATGCCAACGGTAAAATCTTGCAAACCGTGTCCCATCAAAAAGGCCCATATTTGGGTAAAGCGAATATCACTGCGCCTTACTGCGCCTTGCTCGGTGTTTTCGTGGGAGACGCGGACCCTACGAATAGTACCCCGCCAGCTGCTCTAGATTTTTCGACACCCGCCGCTCGCGACTACGTGAATATGACTCCGGTACTAGGCCAAATATTTTTTATTGGAACTGGAGTAACTAGCGACGGAGCCTTCCACCGGATAACCGTTCCGGCAGGAGCTAAACGTTTATTTTTAGGTGTTATGGATAGTCACCAATGGAATAACAATCTCGGTGGATTGAATGCCCAAATCTTTGGTTTAACAAATTAGAATCGGTGTTGGTGGTCTCGCAATGCCGCGTAGTATGAAGTAATAAAAGAGAAGATTGAAATTTTTTTGTGAAAAACTAAAGTCTTCGCAATTAAATCCGATATAGGAGCTGTCAGAAAAGAATAAAAAGTTTGCTTTGGGCATTGTGGTGCGGGTGGAAAGTATTTGGCGCGATAGAGAGTTGCAATCTTTCGTACCTAACACAATATCTTTTTTAAGAGTACCACCATGGCAAAAAATAGGACGTTTGGGACCTGTCGGCGATGTATTTTAATGGCCGGACTTGGCGGGCTCGTTATGAGCTGGCTTTCCGCCTGTGACCAGCAGGCTGGTTTCGGGAATCAGAGTACCCTCGCTTCTCAACAAAATATTAGGTTCAGCTCAACGTCGTCTGGTACCAGCAGAGAAGAGCAATGGATTAGAGAGCGCAAATTAGCGGGGGATTCCCCTATTGCCATCGCGACTTCGCTGAAAGCACAATATCAGCTCGATGCTCGGACATTAGCCCTCTTAATGAAGGCACAAGGCTTTGAGTGTGGGGACGTAGCTGAAGTGCTGCACGTAGTTTATTCGATGCCAGCTGAGGCCACAGCTTCGATGCTGCGCAGCGTTGAATACGATACCGTGAGCGTTGCTAGTGCTTTAAAGTCCAAGCTTGCAATCAAAATTGACGAGTCTAGCCTGATCCTCAGCAAAATAGGTTGTGGCACCGCTGAAATTGCGGAAACTTTAATAAAAGTTTTTGCGGCCGATGCAATGACCGCCGTGGCTGTACTTAATAAGCTAGGTACCACTGTAGCTAACCTCAGTGTGGTCCTTACGTCGACTTATGCCCTGACTTTGCAAGAAGCTGGTGTGGTCTTAAAGTCCAGTGGGTTTGCGGCTCAAGATATTTGTCGCGCCTTCTTCGAAAGACATAGTATCAGCGAAGATGCGGCGGCAACGCTGCTAAGCAGTATTGGATTCGGAATTGCCGAGGTCGGTTTGGCTTTGGAAGTCATTTTTTCGACGAAACTCGAGATTGAAGCGAAACACCTCCTGACAGCGGGTTACAAGGTAGCTGAATTGGCAAAGTACCTGCACGAAAAGCATCAGCTAAGTGTCGAGATAACTGCATCTGTCCTACATAAAATCGGTTGCACGGGTCCGGAAATCGCTACCGTGTTGAAGAATGTGTTCCAGATCAAGGCGGAATTAGCTGCCTCCATTTTTCATTCCTTGGCTTACTCAGCAATTCAGATTGGCTCGCTGCTTAAAGATGTGTTCTTACTTAATGCTGACCTCGCTGCTCCAATACTGCACGCCATCGGACGGACTAGTCTTGAGATTGCACTGGTTCTGAAGGACGTTTTCGTGCTGAAAGCTGAGATAGCAGCGGGTGTCCTGCTTCACGTGGGTTGTGCGGTGCAGGAAATCGGGATGGCTCTAAAGCAGATATTTGGTCTCCAAGCTCAAATAGCGCTCGGGATTCTGAAGAGTTTGGGCTGCACAGCAATCCAACTCGGCGGCATCTTAAAAGATGTTTACCTGGTGAAGGTTGAGTTGGCCGTTCCGATTCTAAGAGGGATAGGGTGTGCTACGAGCGAGATTGGTCAGGTACTCAAAGTGGTGTTTGGTCTAACGGCAATACAGGCTGCAGGGATTTTGAAAATCGCCGGGTATGCAGCCTTTGACATCATCTCAATTCTGCGCGACGTCTTCCTAGTTGGTGCAGATATCATTGTCGGAATCTTGGCCGGTGTGGGTTTGCATTAATCGAAGTACGCAGTTAACTGCCGGCGTGACTCTTTCCTCCCTCTGACAAAAACCCATTCGGTCGCTGTAATAGGCGGACTAGATGGGTTTTTTTGTGCGCAGTTGCCAATTCGCTAAAGTTTGTGTCTCCTTTTGCCGATCGTATGGTGCGTTTAGGGAGATATGTGTCCCTCCTTTGCCTGACTCTAGAGAGAAGGTGCAGAATCAGAGGAGGACTCCATGAGTAGCTACGGGAATTTACATAGATTTGTCTCAGCCACTAAACGCTTAGCCTTAGTCGTGACGACGTTAGGCATGACCATAAATTGTCAGACCGTTTCGAAATCTGTGACAAAAATAACTAAATCCGAAAAAGTGTCTCTGGTGCCTTTGCCACTTACAAAAGGTGCAGCGACACCTCGGGCTTTGCATACCAGTCTATGGACCGGTAGCGGCATGGTCATTTGGGGTGGACTGGTCGATCAAAAGGCAGAGAAAGCCGACATGGCTGGCGGCGTTTACTATCCGAGTACGGACCGCTGGTATCCAGTTAAGCGCACGGAACTTGGTTCGCGCTACTTCCATACGGCAATTTGGGACGGCCACATGATGGTGGCTTGGGGAGGTGCTGATGCTGCAACGGGTACGCCAACGGCCAGTGGATTTCGCATGGACCCGAGTGAAGACGGCTGGAACGAAGTGAATGAGAAAGAGGCTCCTTCGGCTAGATCTGGCCATAGTGCGGTTTGGACTGGCGATCAGATGATAGTGTGGGGCGGAACAGGTGAAGCTGAGCAGTTCCTGAATGATGGCGGATTTTACAACTCCGCCGCTGATACCTGGAAGAAAATAAAGTCTGAGGGTGCGCCTTCGCCTCGTGCTTTTCATAGCGCAATTTGGACCGGCAAAAAAATGCTGGTTTGGGGTGGTGGCGATTATGAATCATGGTTGAATACGGGCGGCGTCTTCGACGTGTCCTCGGGTAAATGGAGGTCGATGAGCGCGGTCGGCGCGCCGTCGTCTCGCATTAGTCACACGGCAGTCTGGACGGGCTCCGAGATGATTGTTTGGGGTGGGCGAGATGCAGACAATAATCAACTCAACGACGGTTACAGCTACAACCCTGAGACTGACACATGGGCGGCCCTACCAAAGGTCCCCGGTAGTTTTAGGGCGCGCGAACTCCACACCGCAGTTTGGACCGGGCAGGCGATGGTCATCTGGGGCGGTCATGACGGTGACAAGACTCTTAATGACGGTGCTGTGTTTGATCCGAAGAACCAAAGCTGGAGAGTTTTAGTCTCTAAAGACAAAGGTGCTGCGAGATACATGCATACGGCTGTCTGGACTGGGCAGGAGATGCTGATTTTCGGAGGTAAGGGATCGGATCAGAAGCTAATCAAGAACCGCACCGGCTTTCGCATCCCATTTGATCACGAAGCACTGGAGCAGCAGCCAGCCAGCCAAGTTCGGCAGGGCAGCGTTGTTAAATTAAGTGCACGCTTTGAGTAGAATTCGTGCCCGGTGCGATGATTAAAATACTAATGCTAAGTGCTAAGGCTGTTAAAAAGCGGCCAAGGTCTGCTAGCTGACCTTGGCCATATCGCTGTTTCAGTCGTTTTTAAGCGCTTCTTGCACTTCGGCGCTATTGCAGTAAGGCAGGCGCCCACTGGGAATTCGTGTGTTGATGAAGACTGCAATTTGCTCGCTGTCGAAGCCTGCATCTTTGAGGCTTACCGCTAATTTGCCAAACAGACTTTCGACTAAATCAGCAAAGACAGCGCTGCTCTCTGGATCTTCGAGGCGGCTGTAAACGTCGGTGATGTTTGCAACCTTCCACGGTTCACTGCTGTCTGGGCGGAGGTTGCCGAGTTGGACTTCAAGGTCGCGAATGCGGAGGATCATCTCGACCGCCCAACGCGGACAATTGTCGCTGGGTTTGGTTGGCGACTCTTCTGTGATTTCAGCTGTTTCAGTGATGTCAGCTGTTTCAGTGGTTTCAATGGCTGGTGTCTGCTGGTTCAATGCTCACTCCTAAATGACCGAGATGACCGAGATGACCAAGGTGACCGAGAGAATCTGGCTTATACGGGAGCGACTGCCGCATTGGCAAGATGCAAGTCGGTTGTCTTTGGCGTTGCTGCCGCTTGCCCGGGTGAGCGGCCACGCCGCAAAGGAGAGCCGTAGCGGAATGTGCCGCTAACTTGCAGGGCGTGGCGCAGCTCGGCCTCAAGCTCGGTTGGTACCGGCCCGTGGAAGCTGACTTCCCCATTACTGGCCGTGGCCACGTGGCGGCCGTCGACGAGTCCAATCAGGGCCTGACGCGAGCTGGTTAGCCGCGGTCCTTGGGTAAGAATGCCAACCAAATTGAGGGGATCTGCCGCAGATAGGACAGCCCATTGGCAGCCTTCTTTGCGGTCACGGATGGCGCGCAGCTGCGGCACCGTTTCTGGCAAAGCGAACTGCTCGCCAAAGGTGCCGGCGACAAAGCGTCCGCCGCGGACTAAGCCCCGTGCCTCAAGAGTGCGGTAGGTCCGGGCCAACTCGCCCCAGGACGGTGCGGCATGTTCCCGGGCCAGTAAGTCGCGAAAAACGATTCCGTAGCGCCTCAGTAGGAGCCAGGCCCACTGCTCAATGCGGGTCTCGTTCGCGACTTCCGGATAAAGTCCTGGAAAGAGTGCCCATCGTCCACCCAGCGAGTAACTAGCACCAGCAAAAAACTGTTTACTAACGCCATATCGCACCCGCGACACAGCCTTGCGATTGCGTGATACAAAGGGCCGAATCGCGGCAAACCCATCGGCGTGAATGAGTCCGAGCCAGCAAAGTTCGCCAAGAGCTTCTTCTAGCTCAGTTTCGAGTAAACCGGTTCGTGTTTTTATCTCGCCAAAGAACTGGGCTCCACCCGCCAGCATCGCATCAAAAGTGTGGCGAGCTTTGCTCGTGGCTAAATCCACCAAATTTTGTTGCCGGCTTGCGGCATCATCGCTGATCAACCAGCCCATATCCTCGCGCGGAAACAGCGCTAGCGGTACCGAGCGAGTCATGCCGGTGCCCTTCGGCGCAGAGTCTTCATCACGTTTAGGTGGCTTAAGGCGCCCCCAGCTCACCAGCCCTGTATGCGTGAGTTCATCGAGCCATGAAGCTTGATAGCCCACAACGCGACTGGCGAGTATTTCCGTCTCCCAAGCACCAGCGGCGGCATCAAAGCCGGCCAGCTGCTGAACAACCTCCAGCAGGCCTTGCCGGCCCTCGGTCCGAGTCGTGGAAGTGGCATGCTGATGAGCCAAGAGGAACATCTGCAAATCTTCGGCCGAGGCCGGTTTGATCTGCTGGCGGAGTCCTTCAAGGGTTAGTTTGTGAATTCGAATGAGTAGGCGACGATCAACCCACTGCATTGGAACCGTTTGCACGGCGCCGCTAGGAACCGTTTGCACGGCACCGTTGGATGAGGTTGCTGCGCTAGGCGCAGGCGCTATCATGTCGGGCCGAAAGCGTCCGCGCATGACATCGCCGCGCGTTTCCACTACCGGTAGGGTGGCCGCCACATCAGCCTCGGCAAGCGCAAGAGTCGTTGCTAGCTCAGCACTAGTCACAATCCCAGCAATGCACATATAAGCGCGAATTAAAGCCAGCCTGGCGTCTTCTAGCGTCCAAGTTTGCCGCAGATGCTCAGGCAACTCTGGTAGTGGTGATAAGGTGGCGGTTGGGTAGGCGGCCTGAATGAGGTCAGCCGCTTCACTGGTGCTCCAAAGCACGGTGCTCCCGACGAGCACTCGCGTTGCTCTCCCACCGGCGACCAGCTCAGTCATCAAATCAGCGAATCCTGGGGTGGCTTCGCCGCGCGTTGCAGGGATGACCACATAGGTGCTTAGGGCATCGTGTAGCTCATCGGCTGTGCGGGCATCAGGCCAGGCTTCGCGCTGCACCTGCTCTACCGCTGCTGGAGCTAACATACTTAAGTCAGAAAATGGCTCGAATGCGAGATTCCGCCGCGTTGCCACGGCACGGGCGCGGCGCTCTTCGAGCGGAGCATCGTCAAGAAAGGCGTAGGGATAAGCATTGAGTAGCTGATAGGCAAACGGCGATGGCTCGCGTGTGTCGCGCGCGATCAGCTCAATATCGCCGCTCGTGATCCGCTCCATCACTTTAATGAGTTCTGGTAGGTCGATGGCCTCGTGCATGCAGTCATACATGGTTTGGCGCACGAGAGGGTGATCGGGGAGTTCTATATCGCCCGTGACGTGCTCTTGGCACTGCGTTTGTGCAGGGAACACAGCAGTCATTAGATCGTCGGCGCGAAAGCGCTGCAGGGCGGGAGGGACTCGCTGACCGCTGTGACGCCTTAGCACAGCGAGTGCACGCGTGGCATTCCAACGCCAGCGGATCTGAAAAAGCGGCACTTGCAAGATAGCTTGCTCGAGTAGCTTGGTAATGTTGTTGGGGTTTAGCATGCTAAACAGTTGATCAATCGGAAAGCTATGCTGCGGCCCAAGAGACAGTACGATGCCGTCGTTATCGGCGGAAGCCTGAAGCTCAAAGTCAAAGCTACGGCAAAAGCGCTTACGCAGCGCCAGTCCCCAGCCTTTATTGATGCGCATGCCAAACGGTGCGTGAATCACCAGTTGCATCCCGCCACTGGCGTCAAAAAACCGTTCAAAGACTACTTTAGTCTGGGTAGGTAGGACGCCAAGCGCTGCCTTCTCTACTGCCATGTAGTGAGTCACTTGCAAGCTTGCCCATGGGCTCGCAGAAGTCGCCTCCTGTAGCCACTGGCAGGCATCTGCATACGGAGCTGGTACGCTGTCTCCGAGTTGTGACAGAGATTCTAAGTGAAATAGTGGATCTTCCGGCACAATCGGCAGAGTTAAGCGGCTGTCCACTTCATCGCGAATTTCGGATACGGCCTGTGATAATTCTGGCGTGCGGCCAGGAGCCTCGCCAATCCAAAACGGGATGCTTGGCGGTGCCCCGTGCATGTCACGGACTAGCATATCGGTGCCGCGCAGGCCTGCGATCTGCCAGGAGTTATTGCCAAGGAGAAAGATGTCACCGCGGCTGCTGTCGATGGCAAAATCTTCATTCACCGTGCCGATAAATGAGCCGTCCGCCTCGTTGACGACACGGTAATCGCCGAGCTCCGGAATGGCCCCGCCGCTAGTAATCGCGGCCAGGCGGGCACCTCGCCGCGTCCGCACGTTACCGCTCAGGCGGTCGTGGTGGATGTAAGCAAAGCGTTGTTTACCGCCAGCAAAGCCAACCGAAAGCATAGCGATCACTTCAGAGTAGTGTTCGCGTGTTAGATTGCGGTAAGGGTAAGCGCGCCGCATGATGTCGAAGAGATGGTCTTCGTGATGTTCCTGCGCAGCCGCTTCAGCCACTATTTGCTGAGCCAAAATATCGAGCGGGCCTTCTGGGATGATGATGCGGTCTAGATGCCCGCGCTTTACCGAACGAATGAGAGCCATCGATTCGACTAGTTCGTCGCGGGTCAGAGCGATGAGTCGTCCCTTGGGAGTAGCACCCACGCTGTGGCCGGCGCGTCCCACGCGCTGCAAAAACGTCGCGATACTTCGCGGTGAGCCTATTTGTATGACGAGGTCGATAGCGCCTATGTCAATCCCTAGCTCGAGCGAGGCGGTTGCTACGATCGCCTTTAGCTCGCCGGCCTTAAGTTTAGTTTCAGCGGCCGTCCGCAGCTCTTTCGACAGGCTGCCGTGATGGCTTGTTACATGTTCTTCGCCCAGTTGCTGGGACAGGTGAAAAGCAACACGTTCAGCAAGTTTTCTGGTGTTGACGAAGATCAACGTGCTGCGGTGCTCAGCAATCAGCGCGCAGATGCGCTCGTAGACTTCTTGCCACTGCTCCTGCGAGCAGACCGTGGCAAGTTCCGACGGAGGCACTTCGATAGCTAGGTCTAGGTCGCGCTGATGCCCGCCGTCGACAATGGCACAGGGACCATTAGGTTGTGGCGTGCGGGGTTCGTTTCCGACGAGAAAAGCAGCGATCTCCTCGATGGGTTTTTGTGTCGCGGACAGGCCGATTCGTTGCGGCCGCTTTTTGCACAGGTCGTCTAAACGCGCTAGCGATAAGCTCAGGTGAGAGCCGCGCTTGTCGCGTGCCAAAGCGTGAATTTCATCAATGATCACCGTTTTGACGTTGGCGAGCATAACTCGGCCCTTGACGCTGGTGAGCAGTAGATAAAGCGATTCCGGCGTCGTCACTAAGATGTGCGGTGGGCGTTTGAGCATCGAGGCGCGTTGACTGGCTGGCGTGTCGCCCGACCTCACCACAGCCCTAATACCCCGCACTGGGGTGCCTTCTTGTTCGGCGCAGGCTTGAATCTCTGCAAGCGGAATTTCCAGATTTCGCCTAACGTCACTCGCTAAGGCCTTTAGCGGCGAGATGTAGAGAATCTCTGTTTGGTCTTGCAAGGTCCCTGCAAGGGCATCGCGCAGTAGGCGGTCGATGGCCACCATAAACGCCGTGAGCGTTTTACCGGAGCCCGTTGGGGCCGCTACCAGCGTATCAAGGCCCCTGGCAATAAGGGGCCAAGCATCGCGCTGCGGCGTTGTCGGCCGCCCAAAACGCGCTTCGAACCACCGCGCAGTAATGCGGTGAAAACCAAAGTTTTGCAGTGCATCGCCCATGCCAGGGGTTATAGTCGAGGGAGATGGCTCCAGGGAACGTCTTTCTGGGGGCTTCAGTGCTCTTATAATTTCAGCAAGGAGGCTTTCTGTGTTGAACTTTTACGGCAATCCAGTGTCGCCCTACGTGGTCAAGGTTCACTATCTGCTCGAGGAAGCTGGGATTCCATATAAGTATCATGAGGTTAACCTTTCTGATCCGCGCTCCAAAGCGGAGCTGGCTCGGGTGAACCCCTTTGGCAAGGTCCCTGCTATTGAGTTGAACGGTTTTGGTCTGGGTGAGTCCAATGCCATTATCCGTTATCTGGTCGACCGCTATCATGCCAACAATCTGTACCCGGTGAATCTTGAAGACCGCGCTCAAGTTGATATGGTGACTGAGTTTATTCAGGCACATGTGAACCGCTGGCTTTTGCCCTTGATCTGGAATGTCAGCGTCGCACCAAAGATGGGACTAGCACCGGACCAAGCGGCGATTGCTGAAGCGCAGTCTAAGCTGCCCACTGGACTGCTGCGGCTTGAGCAGTGGCTTTCGGGCCGGACCTTCTTAGCGAGTCCTGAATTTACGCTCGCAGACGTGGTGCTGTTGCCGGTGCTCGCAGAACACAAGGCCGCGCAAATTTCCCTGCGCGATTATCCACGATTGGCTGCCTGGTACGAGCATGCCTCGGCCCGTCCCGCCTGGAAAAAGACTCGCGATAATATTGCGGGCCGCCTAACTGAATACTTAGCCGCTCGGCGCTAGACGCGAAAAAGGGGAACCGCCGCTCGGCGCTTCCCCTGTCTCGACCTCACCTCGTCAGAGCTAAGGCTCTTAGTCACCAAAATTTAGGTTTCGCCGCAGGTCTTGTCTAGCTTGGCTAGGCCATGCCGGCTGAACGACTTGTTGATCGAGCAGAAGTTTTCTGACTTATCGTTGCTTTTGCCCGACTTGCTGTCGATGGTCAGCAGAGCATCATACACATCCGTGTAGGAGTGCGTAGTGTAGATCGACTTGAGCACGAAGTTTGAGAGTTCTTCTACTGCTTTTTCTTCGCCGTGTTCTGCTTTCAGCGCAACAAACAAGTCCCAGTATGCGCCGGCGATGATCAAGCCTTCTTGGTGGACTTCAGTATTTGAATCCTTCGGATAGACTTTCATAGTCTTCATGTCGCGAACTGGTGCACCGTTGGCTAGACGAAAGCCTGGCCCGACCAAGTTGTTGCGAGTTAAGAGCAACGCACAAGCGTCCGAGAAGCCTTCTGAGTAAGCACGGTCATCGATACCGCTGGTGTTAGCGTGCAAGCCGTGGCCCCACTCGTGATAAAACACGTCGGCGATCAGAGCGGTATTGGCGCAACCATTGCCAGCGGAGAACAGATTGACAGTCGAGCCGTCCCAGTAGGCGTTGCAGCTTTCTTCGATATTTACATTTGCGGTTAGCTGTTTGTTGAGCCACTTGGCGCTGATCCAGCGCTTAGCGTGTTGGATTTCTTTGTTCAAGTGGTAGAAGGTCATCGACTGGGCCATGGCCTTGTCAGCAGACGTATCTTCATTGGATGAACGCTTGAACTCTAGAGTCCAACTGCTGCCGGCTTTGTCGCCATCAACATTGACGACCTCACCAGAGCTAGGCTCAACATTGACCAACTTGCCTTGGAATCCCTTCACTGCAGGCTCTGCCTTGTTAGGTAGGCCGCTGAATTTGCCGTCGACATCGGTCGAGATGCCGCCGCCATCAAAGCTGATATAGAGGTCGCGGTAGGGCAGTATAATTGCCTTTTGTTTGTAGTAGGTCCGTTCGTAGACTTCGCCTTTAGCGACGCCGTCAAAATTGAACTCGGTAGGACGCACTTCAAACATTTCGCCAGTTGCCGCATCTACTTCAACGACATAAAGCTTGTTGTTTTGCGTCAGGGTATTGAACTCTGCGACGCGAACGAGCTTGTAGCCTCTACCTTCGGTAACTACACGGTATACTTCGCGCGTCATGGCTAGCGACTTAGGTGCCAGAGCTTTCTCAACTACACCCTGCAGGTCGAGGTGATCGTCAGCGCCTGTGGCTACTTTTGCTTCGCTATAAGACTTGTTGGCGACTTGGACGAGTGCTCCATTTTTGAAGCGGAAGTCGACATTAGCATCTTGGATCTCTATGCCGTTGCGGAGGATCTTAAAGCTGACAAACTGAACGTCATTAGCTAGCAAGGTGGCGTTGTCGTTTAATTTCATATCGCTCGGACTGAAGCCAAGCTCCGAGGCATGCTCTTCGACGTAGCGACGAGCAACTCTGATGTAGTCGTCTTCAGTCGCGTCCGTCATTGACGATGTGAACATTAGCGGAGCTCCGCTGATAAGGCGGGGTGCCCCAGAGCGACTATCTAGCTTCACTGCGGCCTGGCCACCTGCGGCTAAACTGTTCAGCGATTCCGTAAGTGACTCGCGATCTTCAGTGCGCAGGGTGCGAATGCCAATTTTAGATGCAGCAATACCGCTCAAAGAGCGGTCCGCTTCCGACGGTGCTGTCACAGCACTGGCGGAGCTAGCCATCAAAAGGCTACTGAAGCCAAGGGCCCAAACTTTCGACGCCCGTGATGCCTGCATTCTCATAATTCACTCCTCCTGCGTACAAGTGATCGTTCCCAGTCGCAGCGGCCGTCCATAGCCGCGTTGGCGTCCTGATCTCAGCGTGATAAGGCACACATGCCTTCCACGATGTTTTTCAGAGCTACCCTTCCGGACTTGTTATTTACCAATGTAAATGTCGGGTGAAGGGGCTGCCAGTATTATGCGGGGGCCTGTATAAAGTCTTTAAAATCAACATCTTGGCGAGAAAAATGGAAGTTGGCTGGTCAGCCAGTCACCGGACACCTATTGTGAGATCCTGTGATATTAGGGTGTTACGTGGGCTGATGAAAAAAAAAACAGGTCAACTCGGCTCATTCGACTCTTAGGTGTCGGTTTAAGTGCCCGTCGTGGTTTAATAATCTGGCCTCTGGCGGCGTTCTTTTTTAGCTTTTTGCTGACTTTTGCCCTCAAGGCGTCGCTCTTTGCTGCCTCTGGTTGGTTTGGTGGCCCGGCGAACGATCGGGGCCACACGGACTGCCTCAAGCATCTCAGCCAACTTCTCTAGGCAGTCGCTGACATTGCGTTTCTGGTCGCGAAAGCGATCGCTGCTTAGAAGTAACACTCCGTCGCTGCGCAGTCGGCTGGCATAGCGCTCAAGAAAACGCTGGCGAACCGACGGCGAAAGACTGGGGGACGATGTGCAGTCCCAAACGAGTAAAGCTTTGCTGTTTACTTTGTTGACATTTTGACCACCGGGCCCGGATCCTCGTGCGTAGCTAAATTGAAATTCACGCGCGGGAATGCGTATAGATCCAACCACCAGCATGTGCGCTCCCTCTGCTGCAACTCGGCAAGTTTCAGTCATAAGGGTAACCCTCAGCCTGCATTTTTGCCAGTGAAGCCGTGCCATTTCAGTTGGAATGAAACCGTTTAGACGGTGTAAATTGCCATTCCAACCTGGATGCCAGGTGCAGCATCGACAATCAAAACGCGGTCTCCAGGTCTATAGGAGCCGTTGTCAACGATCTTCTCAAGTGCCAGTGGGATCGAATTGGAAAAATGATCCGTATCGCTGCTGACGTCGATAAGTTTTGCAGGGGCTAACCGCAGAATATCAGCAACTTTCTGTAAAAATCTGGACGAGCGTTGAGGGATTATCACGGCTGCAAAATCGTCCAGAGACGCATCTAGCGCTATGAGCTGATCTCGCACCGTTTCACTCACGGCATTCGCAAGCTTGTCTTCGAAGCTCGGACATTCTGTTTTGACGTGGCAACTACTCGCTCCCCTCGCCAGAAATTTGACGTCTCTCAGGCCAATGTCGGCGGTAAAGAAACGAAAGTGGAAGTTACTAAAACCAGATGCCCCATCGGATGGTTTCAGTAATGTCGCTGTCGCTAATTCACTGACGTTGAGCGGTTGTCCAAGCGAAGATTTTTTATTCTCGTCGCATTCGGAAGCTGTAATCACAATATTTGGCGCCTGATCCGGGTCGATCAATGTTGCGGCAACATGAACTGCGTTAAGCCAGCCAAGTCCAGCATTGGTGATATCGAATGTGAGTACAGGTTGTAGGATATTGCCATGCGAAAGTTTCACATGGCCTGCAATAAGCGCTGCGTGCGATGGTTCTTCCACATGATCTGAACGGTACTGTCCAGCGTGTATCAAATAACTTATTTCATCATTTTCAATCTGACCTAGTTTCATGCATCTAACGGTAGCGTTCGCAGCCATGGCCACTGTGTCGATCGGCTGCTCGCGACAAGATGCGATCCTATTAATCATAATCCGCGGCTTGTCGCAGCGGTTTGGTGTCGTTTCTGGCGCTGCAGGAGATTCAGTAATTTGAATGTTTTTTCGCTTTTTAAGGCTAGAGATTTTAACCGGTAGATTGTCCAGCTTGTAGTGCAGCAAGCCAATGACTAGTCCGGATGCTTGGGTAACAAAAATAACCTCGTCTTCTTTTTTTAGGCGTTTACTGGCGATGGCCTTAGCAAAGGCCACTATATGTGCAGTAGATGCCGTGTTCCCGACGTTGGCAACGTTATTGAACATTTGGCTGTTGCGTAAGCGTCGGCTGCCACTCAGTGCGTTGATTGTTTTGACGAATTGAGGGGGTAAACCTTTTGACACTTGGTGCGTAATGATTAGAGTATTTCGGCAGAATTGCATCTTGTTTTGTGCGGTTTGTTCAAATAAGTACTTGGCCGATTCACTCCTCCCGGCCATGGTAAGTTTTTTTGATTGCGTATGCATAATAATACCGCCATGGGATTCCTTGGTCGGAAATGCCACACATAGTTTGCTGTGTTCTGTAAGGGTTTTCATGGTGGAATGCATGATTCCAAAGGATGGATCAGAGGTCGCGTCCAGCAGCACTGCCGCGCCCGCGTCTCCCAATGTGAGGCAGGCAAGGCGAGGGTCGCGTAAATCTCTGATCTCTCGTTGTGCCGTCTGTGCTAGGTGGCTGATGCGCTCCCCGCTAACGATCAAAGCGCGGCGAATAGATCTGTCCGCAATCAAATGATTTGCTATATGAATCGCGGTGAACATCCCAGCGCAGGCATTATTAAGGTCGAAACACATTGCGTTGGTTAAGTTGAATGCGTGACGAAGTTTCATCGCGGTTGTGGGTTCGTAGTATATTTCTTTGCCGTCAGCGGAGCTTTTACAAATGTTACAATTGATTACTAAGTCGATATCTGCCGGAAGGTAGCGCGACCGCGATAAGCATTTCTCCATGGCTAAAGCAGCTAAATCATATGCAGATAGCGTAGATGTTACCCGCCTCTTTTTGATTCCTGTCACATACTTCAGTGGGATAAACTTAACTTGCGTGACCGCTTTTGCCGTCTTGTGACTTGATACAGTTGTCCGAGGCAGGTATGTGCCGTAGCTTTCTATGTAGCCTCTTGGCGCAGTTGTGCCGCTGAAAAAAGGAGATGTGCTACGGCTAAATTCATTGTTTGCAACTTTGTTTGCGACGTCTGGTTCGGTCGCTTTAAAAAACTGAAAAGGTCGTTTGAGGAGGTCTAGATATCCATTCGGGGAGATTGCAGGCGTATGTTTCACGAAAAATAGCCTCTTGTGAGGATTGTTAGTGGGTCGCCCCGAGCAATTTTCATGCCATAATTTCGGTTTCCCGTGATTGTTGGAAAAAATCCCACTATCTTAATTTTCGGTGTGTCGCCCGACATACACTATTCGAGCAAGCGTCGGCATTGCGCGACACCATGGAGTCGCGAATTGGCGCCGGGCAAAAAATTGGTCTAGTATTGGTCACAAAGTAATCCTCTCACGCGTCTTTAAGTCCACACTGTCCAGGAGTCCCTGATGAAGAGGCTGCATTTATTTGTCACCACTTGTGCTGCTCTGACGCTAAGTTGCAAAACTGGGGACTCTAAAAGTGATTCTAAAAGTCAAAGTGCTGTCGAACGTTCGCCGATTGAAATAGATCCAGAACTCGGAGAGTTTCTGTGGGACGGTGAGGCGGGAGCTGGGCAAGATGTCGCCGATGCTATTGTCGAGTCCGTGCGCAGGCGAGCGACAGCAAGTGGTGGAGTAGCCCGTCGAGATGCTCACCCAAAAGCACACGGGTGCGTCCGTGCACGTTTTGACGTGCTGCCGGAACTACCGCCAGCCCTTGCGCAAGGCGTATTTGTCCCTGGTAAATCCTATCCGGCATGGATTCGCTTTTCGAATGGAAGCTCTGATCCTAAAAAGCCAGATATTGACGGCGACGGAAGGGGGATGGCCTTAAAATTAGTCGATGTCCCAGGTGCCAAAATTTTAGAGGACGAACGCCAAGCTCAGACTCAAGATTTCTTATTGATTAATTATCCGGTCTTTTTCAACAAAGACCCGCGTGATTATGTCAAACTGATGCGCCGATTGAATAGTACTAACCCACTTGGTGTCGCATCGGCCATTATTCCGCTAGGAATCGATGGTGCGTCAATTTTGGCTAAGATTCTTTTTCAAAAAATGGCCAACCCGGCACAGGAGCGATACTGGTCGGAAACACCTTACCGTCTTGGCAATGAGCCGCTTAAACAGGCAGTAAAATTTTCTGCTAGGCCTTGTCAGGCAGTTGATAACACGCAACCACCGAAAAACCCTGATCCAGACTATATGCGCCTCGCTTTAGTGGACTCGTTAGCAAAGGGCGAAATCTGCTACGAATTTTTGGTGCAGCCGCGGCCTGATCAAAGTTTTGACGTAGAAAACTCGATGATTGAGTGGAATGAAAAAGAGGCTCCATTTTACAAAGTCGCTACCATCACGATTCCCAAGCAGGTATTCGATACCCCCGCTCAGCGCGACTACTGCGATAACCTGTCGTTCACTCCTTGGCACTCCCTACCCGAGCACCGTCCGCTGGGAGCTGCAAACCGGGTCCGCCGCGTGGTCTATCAGATGATCAGCAAGGTGAGGCACGACCTGAATCACCAGCCTCGGGGTGAACCAGTGAATCTTAACCTATTGAAATAAAAGACAATCCAGTTTTATCCGCCGGACGAGTGCCCCTGCCCCTGGCCAGTCCGGCGAGTTTGCGTTAAGACTTGGCTACAGCAGTTAAGTCGGCCGCGGACCGAAACATTATTATGGGGCTCAGCGTTAAGCATGTCTGAAGGTGACAGCCAAGAAAAGCGGATCAGAATCAGTCGTGATTTCAGTGCCGTCGGTAATGCGACCGCACCAGCTCTGACTTGCAATCTGAGCCGAGCTTTGACCTGTTGTGGTGGTCGCGGCTACAAACTAGGCATGCAAGGGGCCCTTACTCACGCTACATTATGCGACTGTGTTGTGAGTTGCGCGGCCTGTCTGGGGCGAGCGCGGATTATGGACGGCAACGACTCGCGTCTTTGCCGAAATCCGCCCCCAAACGTGGTGGCAAACTTGATAAATGCTGGAATGATTCCGGCGCGTTATGCGGCCGCGTCGCTGGAGCGATTCCGTAATTTCTCCGGCAACGGACAACAGGTGATCGCCGAGCTTAAGGCATGGCGCAGTCGCTTCAGTTTGAGTGGATCAAGGCCCGGGTCGAGCGTCGGGACGAGCGCCGCCAAGGGGCTGATTCTTGAAGGACCTGTAGGAGTCGGTAAGACATTTATCCTGGCTAGTCTGGCGAAAGACTTTGCTGAACGTGGCTTAAGCGTGCGGTTTACCGATTTCTTTCAACTCCTAGGAGAGTTGAAGGCAGGTTTTTCTCAGGGTAAAGCCGATGCGGCCCAGTTAGCCCCGCTGATCAATGTCGACTTGCTTTTCATCGATGAGCTGGGCAAAGGCCGTAATAATGACTTCGAGTTGACCATTCTCGATCAGCTGGTCTGCGGTCGGTACAATCAAAACAAGCCAATTATCGCTTCAACTAACTACCGGCTGCGAGGGCGTAGCTTTGATGCCAATGCCAGTTTAGACGAAGGTCCTGGCACGGGTACGAATGCTTTTGCTTCCGATCGCTACGTTAATTTGGAGCAACGCATCGGACCGCGGATGTTCTCTCGGCTGGGGGAAATGTGCAGTTTTGTCGAGCTTAAAGGCGACGATTTCCGCCGCGATGAACATCGGCGCGGGGCTAGTCCATGACAGGTAGAAGGACTAGCTGCCTACTGGCTCAGCTGAGTGATCCGCGCTATCCCGGGGTTTTGCCTGGGCTTGAACTTACGTCGGAAGCTATCGTTGCCTCCGCCAACTTCTTTACTTGCTGTGGCGGTAGTGGGCTCCGTCTTGATCCATCGGCGACGGTCACCGTTGCCTGCCATATGTCGCAACGGCTGCGCCTCGCGCGAAAGGTTTACCAGACTTGGGTTCGCCAAGACGCCGATGGAGCGGCCACGGCTTGGCGGCAGATGGCGCTAGATTCGGCTCACATGGTGGCATGTCGACAGCGTCTTGCGGATATTGCTGCATCCAGGTCACGGCGAGGTTTGGGCTGGAACAAGCGCCTTCCTGAAGCTACGAACGGGGTCGCCAAGTCGGCGGCTACGGCTACGGCTATGGCTCCGGCTTTGGTTAGAGGGGGTACCCAGCAGGCGGCGGCCTCCCCTCAATTACTATCAGCTTGGTCCGTGGCGATGACCGCTGCTTGGCGCTTTGAGTTGAAGCCTCATGTGGTGATTTTAGGACGAACACCGGCCGGGGAAGTCCTGCCGCTGGCCAGTGGTGGTGCCCCTAATGTCCTCTGTATCGGTGGTGTAGACGGACTGTGGGAGCCCCATGTCGCAGAGCAGTTAGAGACGCTGATTGGGTATGCTTATAGCAGTTTGGTACCTGTGTTTGTTGAGTTGTTGCCGCGTCAGCAGCAGCAGCAGCAGCATCAGCAAATTTCGGCAGAGAGCGAAAAAGCCTACGGCAACACTAAGGAATTTTTTGCCCAACGACTGGCCAGGCTCAAGGCTCGCTCGCCACTTGCCTGGTTAGAGCCGTCCTGTGTCGATAAACTTACGGCGGTTACCGACGGTCTCGCCGCAGATGTGGCCGCGGCAAAGCGGCAGCGCGCGGCAAAGCAGCCGCGCCCTGCCCAGGCAGTGCGTTTGCCTTGGGATCCATAGTGATTTTTCCTTGCGGCTCTAGCCTGTGTGCCGCATCATAATGCCCGCCTACTAGTTGACCGTGCAGTCGTATGTGTCTGCTTCTAAATTTGGGGAGTGATAGCCTTGGCTAGCGAAATCGTGGAACTTAAGACACAGCAATACCGTGACGCTGCTTCGGCCGGGAAATTTCAAGATCGCTTTGACAAGACGCACACCTCAGCAGCAGTGCATGCCTTGCGTGAACATGTGTCGCCTACCCACGGGGAAGGCACAAAGGTAGCTGTCAAAACGGCTGGGCGCGTCGTGGCTAAGCGTGAGATGGGTAAGGCCATCTTCGCTCAACTTCATGACGTCACTGGGCGCATTCAAGTCTATCTGAATAAGAGTGGTGACAGCGCCGGCATTTTTGATGGCTTCAAAGACGACGTGTCTATCGGTGATTTCGTTGGTGTTGAAGGTGACCTCTTCATCACGCGGACCGGTGAGTTGACGATTCAAGTACGTCAGTTTGCTCTGCTGAATAAAGCGATTCAAACGCTGCCTGAGAAATTCCACGGCATCGAAGATGTCGAGACCCGTTATCGCCAGAGGTATCTCGATCTCGTCATGAACGAGGAGGCCCGCAACGTGGCCCTCAAGCGCATTGCCGTGATTCGTGTGCTACGCAGGGTTTTAGAGGATGAAGGCTTTCTTGAAGTCGAGACGCCGGTGCTGCAAACGACCCCTTCGGGTGCTTTGGCGCGGCCTTTTTACACACACCATAATGCCCTTGATATCGAGTGTACCCTGCGGATTGCTCCCGAGACCTGGCTCAAGCGTCTAGTTGGTGGTGGCATGGACCGGGTGTTTGAATTCGCACGCTGCTTCCGCAATGAGGGGATTTCGCACGCTCACTTGCAAGATTTCACCATGCTGGAGTTCTACGCTGCTTACTGGAACTGGGATGACCAGCGGCGCTTTGTCACTAAAATGTTGCGCAAAGTCATTGAGGACGGTTTCGGTACGACGACCATGAATGTGCGTGGTCATGCGATCGATTTCGCTGGCGAATGGCCGGTTTACACGTTGGCAGATCTGCTCGCCCGCGATGCCGATTTGGATATAACTCAGCTTACGACGCGGGAATCACTGCTCGCGGCGGCAAAGAGTCGCGATCTTTATTCGGAAGATCTTGAGCCGCTTAGCTGGGCAAATTTGATAGATGCTCTGTACAAAAAAGTTTCCCGGCCGAAGTTGATTCAACCTTGTTTTGTCACAAAATATCCGGCCGAAATGGCACCGCTGGCACGCAAAAATGCTGACGATCCTAACTACGTCGACATATTTCAACTACTCGTCGGGGGAGTTGAGCTGATTAAGGCTTACTCCGAGTTAGTGGATCCGCTCGATCAGCGGCAGCGTCTCGAAGAGCAATCTCAGGCTCGTCAAGCTGGTGACGATGAGGCGATGCCGATGGATGATGACTTTGTCTTGGCCATGGAGCATGGTTTTCCACCGATGGCTGGTGTGGGTATCGGTATAGATCGTCTCGTGGCTATCTTGTGCGGCCAAGACAATATTAAAGAGGCAGTGCTGTTCCCGCTCATGCGTCCGCAGGGGTGACAAAGTCTGTGCTTGGCGCTACTATTGAGGCGATGAATCAGCCGTCAACACAGTTAAGATTCAAGGCACCACCGGTGGTTGCAGGGTTAGCTCTTGCGACCGCCTTGACCCTGCTTGCCGGCTGTACCTACCTGCAGGAGTTGGTTGGCCTGGGCGTAAGGCAGCCCAAAGTGACATTCGTTGATGCCGCCATCACCCGCCTAAGTTTTACCGGCGTTGATCTTGTGGTGTCCTTAAGTGTCGAGAATCCAAATAGTTTTGACCTGCATTTTGCCAAGCTTAACTACCGATTGATGGCTGCTGGCATAGCGGTCGCCAAAGGTGAGCTTGTCAACCGGGTTAGCATCCCAAGTGAGGGCAGGCAACTGGTCAAGCTGCCACTCACGATTAGTGGGGACCAAGCGGTAAAGTTGGTGCGGGATCTGCTGACAAAACCCTCAGCGCCAACAGCCCTGCTGATTGCCAATGCGGAATTTGATACTCCACTCGGACCGATGCAAGTCAGTTTTGAGGACCAAAAGCCTCTCCACAAACTGACGGGACGCTGACGGATTGTTTGGCTGTTTTGTTTTTAATGCCAAAATCTTACTCAGAGACATCACCTAATTACTAACGCTCAGCTACCGATAACTAGCCATGAGTGGGCCACGTAGCCCCAGGTTGGCAAGGTTGGGTGAGGTTGAGTATGGGAGTTACATCGCGTTTAATCACGCTCTTTTTGGTCGGTGCAGCGGCTACGGCCGGCGCCGCTACTAATGCCCCTGTAGCAATTAGCGAACGTTGGTCCGTGGTCGGGGTAATCGCCGGCGATCCGCTACCTAATCAGGCTCCGACAGGGATTGCGGTCCTGCGCAATAATGTGACGCAGCGCTCGTATACCCTCACCATCGGCGATCCGATTCCCTCAGAGTTTGGTTTCACCCTGAAGAATGTACTATCGCGCAGTGTTGTGATTGCGAAAGGTGATGAATCGGTGACTCTTGGTTTTGCTGAACCAGCCGCCGAAACTACCTCTGACGATGCAGGTAGTTCCGTAGGCTCCTACGGTTCCGTAGACCGTGACAGTGAAAATCGTCAGGATCAACCATCGGCCAGAGTTTCGCGCTTTCTCGAGACTTACAACCAAAGTTTCGACAATTTCGAGCCTTTGGCCGACGACTTCAGCATCGAGGAGTCCGACACGGGGATGATGATCATCCCTCGGCTAAACTCACAGCGCAGCGGACGCGGCAATCGTCTTGGTATATTGCAGGGCCCACTGCTCCAACTGGATGACGACGAAGACTTTGATTGAGCCTCAGCGCGGACTGTCGTACCAGCCGTCCTGGAGACGGCGCTCGTGAATTAGAGTCCATGCGGTGCCTGCGAACACTTTCACTTTTGGAATCGTCGTGAGCTCTGGGTCATCCATATGCCCCTCGGCCCTTATGACCACGTTGAGCTGATCGATATCTTTAATCTTCTCGGTCAAGGTTGGAATGTCAGCGCGTGCAGCCTGGATAGTGTCATAGATCACGACGCCGTAGCGCTTCTCCACATGTACAAATGGAGGTTCCGGTTTTTCCTGCTCCTGCTTGCGCTCGCCTTTGCGCTGCGCTTCTGCTGGACGCGGCCCTTTTTGTTGCTGATTGCCCTTGTTGTTTTTAGCGCCTTGCGGCTTTTGCCCTCGATTCTGTGGGCGCTGAGACTGACCTTCCGGCGGCCTGTTTCCGCTCCCGCTACCAACGGTATTGCCAGCCGTGCTGCCGTTAGCGGCATCTGATGGTCGATCATCGCCTGACTTATTGCTGCCTCGACCTCGCCGCCGCCGTCGGCCGCTACGTCCCTGGCTGTTGCTTGGTTTACTTGTATCTTGATTGCCGTCTACCATTGCCTTTTATCCTCGCTAATCCAACCTAAGCCTAGCAAATCTATTACCAGTTCGTGAGTGGCGATCCGCCATGCTGCAAAGCCAAGCTCAGAGGTATTCGATCGGTTAAAGCTAACGGACCAAAGTACTGGATTGGTCCAGCATATCTGAAATCATCTGCATACATCCAACTTTTGCGCTGCTCCGCGAAGTATTGAAACGCTGGACCCTCAAGGTCAACCAGTGTCTTTTTGATCACAGGTTTGGTGGTTCCGCCGCGCTGCTCCAGGGTCATCATGGCTAGCAGTGGCACCCCGCAAGCCTGCCAGTCAGCTTTATTATTGCTTAAATTACGCACTACGGCCATATAGCCCGTCGCCCGCGTCGAGGCTAAAGCGGCGGCAGTGCGCCCAAGACTGTAGGCATAGTTAGCATCAAAATTGGTTGGGGCTGCACACCGACCTTCGTAGCCGAGAAAATGATGCTGGTGACCAAAGGTGCCGTGGTAACGGCCTTCCACCTTTTCTTCGTTTAAATGACTCACAAGAAGCTCGATCAGTAGCTTTTCTGTCTCAATGCGAGACAAGGCCACATTGCCGTGCGGGTCACGGTCCATCAGCAACTGCCGCTGAATATCAATGGGCAAACCAGAAAATATGTAGGAGGTGTCCCGAGAAAGTTTGCGGTGTAGATATTCACTTTGCTCGGTGAAACCACTCAAGGATGCCAGGTATTCGTGATGTTCCTCGATGATCTGATTAAGTTCGCTGATCAGTGCGCGCATCTCTGGGATAAACTCGATGATCCCTTCCGGAACTAAGATCACACCGTAGTGTTTACCCTGATCTGCGCGTTCTTTTACGACCTCAGCAATCTGGCTAACAATGGCGTAAAGTGTCTGTTTTTTTGCCGCAACTTCCTCAGCGATCAGCGCCATGGTTGGCTGCGTTTGTAGCGCAACTTCCATCGTTATGTGGCTGGCAGCACGGCCCATGAGGCGGACAAAATGGTAGTATTTCCTACCGCTCAAAGTGTCTCGGCTGATATTCGAAACTAATTCAGCATAAACGCGCACGGCAGAGTCAAAACCAAATGTAGTTTCCACGAGTGCGTTTTGCATGTCGCCGTCGATAGTTTTAGGGACTCCTATCACGGTAACGGCTGAGCCTACTGACACCAAATATTCGGCAAGAACAGCGGCATTTGTGTTGGAATCGTCGCCGCCAATAATGACGAGGGCGTCCAGCGCAAGTCCGTCAAGTACCGAGCGGCACTTTGCCAACTTTTCCGGTGTGTCAATTTTACTGCGGCTAGTACCGAGTAGGTCAAAACCGCCGGAGTTGCGGTAGGACTGTACCGTGTCGGCGCTCAGCGGCATCACATCGTTGGCGAGGATTCCAGCCGGCCCACCGCGAAAGCCAGTCACTTGTCCCCGCGGCGATAAACTGCCAATCGCATCGACTATGCCCCAAATCACATTATGGCCCCCTGGTGCAGGTCCGCCAGACAGCACCACTCCTACGTGGAGTGCACGAGCCTCAACTGGAGTCTTGACGGAATCACCAAAAGCCCCGAATTCGATCAAGCCTCGCTCAGTCTGCTTAAAAGTGTGGGGGAATAAATCGCCTAGTGCAGACGCAGTCTTCGCATCCGCAGGCAATTGCGACTGCATACTGGCGTAACGGGATTGCAGCTGTTGCAAATCTTGCAGGCAGGTCGGTATTTGCGGTTGGTATTCTGCGCGAGTTTTTTGGAACGGGGAGATCGCCATCACGATGCATCCTTTGCATCATTGTTGTCATTATCTAGGAGCCATCGTGATCCCACTACAACTCCATCACTAGCTGTTACCCGTATACTCCTTGACACTTCTTCGACACTTCTTCACATCCCGGCGTCCAGGCGAGCCTTGACTGCGGCTACTGCCTCGGCGACAGGAAGGCGTACTTGCTTAGCTGTATCACGGTCGCGCAAGGTCAGCGTTCCGTCCTTCACTGAGTCGTTGTCGATCGTCAAACAGTACGGGGTCCCGATCTCATCGTGTCGTGAGTAGCGTTTACCGATAGACTGTTTGTCGTCGTAGCTGACGTTGATGCCGAGGCGGCGAAATTCCTTCACCAACTCCATCGCCATTTCAGGCTGCCCGTCTTTTTTTACCAATGGCAAGATCGCAGCTTTGTACGGAGCTAGTCTTGGATGTAGCTTCAAAAGTACGCGGGTTTTGCCCTCGCCTTCCGCATCGACGCCGGTTTCTTCAGCATAAGCATCAATGAGGAAACAGAGCACGGAGCGAGTGAGCCCGGCTGCCGGTTCGATCACGTAAGGGACATAGCGCCAACCTGGCTTGCCCGTCGCGGGATCGGTTTTTTGCTGATCGAAATAGCTGAGTTTTACGCCTGATTCGGCGGCGTGACGGCTAAGGTCATAGTCGGTGCGGGAGGCAATGCCCTCAAGTTCGCCCCAGCCCCATGGGTACATGTACTCAACGTCGTAGCATTCGTCGCTGTAATGGGCGAGTTCGTCATTTTCGTGTGCGCGCAGACGGAACGCATTTTTGTCGTTGGCGTAGCGGTGATACCAGGCCATTCGTTCGTCGCGCCAATAAGTCATCCACTCTTTTTGTGTGCCTGGCTCACAAAAGAATTCCATCTCCATTTGCTCAAATTCGCACGAGCGGAAAATAAAGTGTTCGGTGACGATTTCGTTACGGAATGATTTCCCTACTTGTGCGATGCCGAAAGGCACCTTCATCGACATCGACTGCTGGACGTTTAAGAATTGGACGAACATCGACTGCGCTGTCTCAGGCCGCAGGTAAGTTACACTTTTGCGCGCTGCATCTTCGAGCATCTCGCGGATTTTTGCTGCTGGCAATGCTTTGCCATCGAGTTCACGCGCCACCTCGGTTAGCGGATCGACCGGGCCTAAAGATGTCCGGAACATCAAGTTGAACTGGCGTTCGTCGCTCAGAGTCGGGGCGCCACACTGCGGACAGACATATCCCTTGTCAGTCACGGGAGCGCTAAGCTTGGCTCCGCCAGATTTGCCGCCCGCTACGTAGTTAACGCTGCTGCCGGGCTCGGCACGGGGAGCTTTGTCGGCGCGAAAGCGTTCCTTGCAGTTTAGGCAGTCGACCAGCGGGTCGGAGAAGCCAGACAAATGCCCGGAGGTTTGCCAGACTTGCGGGTGCATCATGATCGAAGCGTCGAGACCGACAATGTTGTCGCGCTCGTACACCATGCTGCGCCACCATTCAGCGGCGATATTGCGTTTAAGCTCAGCACCGAGTGGACCGTAGTCGTAGCAGGACTTCAAACCGCCGTAGATCTCGCTACTTTGAAAAACAAAGCCGCGCCGCTTACAAAGCGAGACGATCTTGCTCATAAGGTCATTGCCACTGGTGTCTGATTTTTGCGTACTCAAGGGCTGTCTCCGCACTGGCAGCACCGGCCGGGTGCCGCGGTCCGTTGTTGATGGATCCGCCCGAGGATACCGAAGGAGTTGAGATTCTCCAATCAATTCGTTTAAAAAAACCTAACCCACTCGCTGCCGCAGCCCTGGATGGCGAGCTGGTCCGCGCTTGTCGGTTGCATTTCAGCCCCCCTGAGGCACGATGGTTCCACACAGGAGGTGTCTATGTCGCGTTCGTTACGCTCGTTACTCGTACTTGGTCTGCTTGTCACGGTGTCGCTCCCAGCGTGGGCTCGGCGCAACAAGCAAAAATCACGGCCGCAACCGGGGAGTGCCAGTGAGTTGGCGACGACTGCCGAGCCGGTTGCATTTGAGGTGTGTTTTTCGCCCGAGGAGCCGTGCGGTACCAAATTAGTCAAGTTTTTGCAGGGTGCCAAAAAGAGCCTAGATATTGCGGTTTACGATATTAATCTGGACCAGCTGGTGCACCATATCGCCCTCGCGGCGAAGCGGATGCCGGTTCGTGTTGTGGTAGACCAGCGTCAAAGTAAGGGCGATCACTCGTTGGTCACCACGCTAATCAAAGCAGGGGTTAACGTGCGCTACGGTCGCCAACGTGGAGTGATGCATAACAAATTTATCATTCGTGACGGAGTGATGCTGGAGACTGGCAGTTTTAATTTCACCAATCACGCAACCCTGGCCAATAACGAGAATCAAATTTACCTAGACAAACCGGAGGTAGTGGCTCGCTATGTGGAGAGGTTTAACCAGATCTGGGAGCGCGCAAAACCCGCAGCTTTGCAAGAGCCGGTGCCCACGACGCCAGACTCTGAGAGCCCGGAATCTGAGCCAGCAGATGGATGAAAAAACCTGTTGTGAAAAAGCAGTTGCGGGCGAACGTCCGTCGCGTTACAGAGCGGTACGGTTTTATGAGCTTCGGAAAAGAGAGGAGAGGCGATGGGTCGCGTTTTGATCATCGGTGCCGGTGGCGTCGGCGGTGTGGTAGTCCACAAATGTGCGCAAGTACCTGCAGTCTTTGAACATATTACGTTAGCTAGCCGGACGCTGGCGCGCTGCGAGCGCATTCGGGACGACGTCCTAGAGTTGACGGGTCGGACGATTGATATCGCTCAAGTCGATGCCGACAACGTCCCAGAGACCGTAGCACTGATCCGCAAGGTGAAGCCAGACCTGGTTTTGAACGTTGCTCTTCCGTATCAGGACCTTACCTTGATGGATGCCTGCCTAGAGGCCGGCGTCAATTACTTAGATACCGCGAACTACGAGCCCAGAGACGTCGCTAAGTTTGAATACAAATGGCAGTGGGCTTACCGGGAGAAGTTTGAGAAGGCGGGCCTGATGGCTCTCCTGGGCTCGGGCTTTGATCCAGGCGTGACGAATGTGTTCTGTGCCTATGCTCAGAAGCACCTGTTCGACGAGATTCATACCGTCGATATCGTCGATTGTAATGCCGGTAGCCACGGCAAGGCATTCGCCACCAACTTCAACCCAGAGATCAATCTGCGCGAAGTCACGGCGAGGGGTAAGTACTGGGAAAATGGCCAGTGGATCGACACAGAGCCAATGGCGATCTCGGAGACCTTCGACTTCCCAGGTGTCGGACCTCGCAAAGCTTATCTGCTCTACCACGAAGAGTTAGAATCCTTAGTGCTGCATCTTAAGGGGCTGAAGAAGATCCGCTTCTGGATGACCTTTGGTGACGAATACCTGACCCACATGCGTGTACTGCAAAATGTCGGTATGACTCGCATCGACCCGGTTATGTACAAGGGCCAGCCGGTAGTCCCGATGGAATTCCTGAAATGCTTGTTGCCAGATCCATCTAGCTTGGCAGCCGGTTACACCGGCAAGACGTCGATCGGTTGTATTGTCGAGGGCATCAAGGACGGCAAGCCGCGCAAAATCTTTATCTACAATATCTGTGATCACGCTGAGTGTTATAAAGAAGTGCACGCACAGGCGGTCAGCTACACCACAGGCGTACCGGCTATGGTCGGCGCTATGATGATGATGACTGGTAGTTGGAATCAAAAAGGTGTGGTGCACATGGAGCAGCTCAACCCTGATCCATTCCTCGAGAAGCTTGGCCAACACGGTCTGCCTTGGCATGTAAAGGAACTCTGATTTGACTACGCAAGCTAGCCCGACAAACGTTACCAAAACCGGCATGCATTCCATCGATCCAGCTCTGGTGCCTGACAGCCCGAGCTGGGTGATCGACATGACCGCGCTTGAGAATAATCTACGCATCCTCGCAGATGTGCAGGAACGGGCTGGCTGCAAGATTTTGATTGCACTGAAAGGCTTCGCGACCTGGAGTACGTTTCCGCTGGTGCGCAAATACCTCAGCGGTGCGACTGCCAGCGCTCCACACGAGGCCAGATTGGCGCATGAAAAGTTGGGCGGAGAGCTACATGCTTATGCCCCAGCTTATAGCGATTCCGACATTTCCGAGCTGCTGCCAATCTGCGATCACCTAGTATTCAACTCTCTGACGCAGTGGCAGCGGTTTCGCTCCCGAGTTGAGGCTCGTAACAAAGCTCATCCAGACCGCCGGGTATCGTGTGGACTGCGTATCAACCCGGAGCATAGGGAAGTTGCGGTAGCTCTCTACGACCCCTGCGCGCCAGGGTCTCGCCTTGGTGTGACGAGGGAAGCGTTGCGTCCCGAGTTGATGGCAGGTCTTGAGGTTCTGGAAGGTCTTGAAGGACTGCATTTTCACACTCTTTGCGAACTTGACTCAGATGCGCTTGAGCGCACGGTCGCAGCCGTCGAAGAAAAGTTCGGCGACCTTCTGCCTAAGCTAAAATGGCTAAATCTAGGCGGTGGCCATCACATCACGCGGCCTGGCTACGATACCGATCGGCTGGTGCGCATAGTGAAGCGCCTTAAGGAACGTTACGGCGTGGCCGTGTACTTAGAGCCAGGCGAAGCTGTGGCGATCCGCACCGGCGTTCTGGTAGCGACGGTGCTAGATATAGTGGAAAATAACGGCCCAATCGCGATTCTAGATACCAGTGCTACGGCTCATATGCCGGACGTGCTGGAGATGCCGTATCGGCCAGAGGTCGTTGGCGCCGGTAATCCTGGTGAAAAAGCATACAACTACAGGCTCGGCGGCCTAACTTGTTTGGCTGGCGATATGATCGGGGAATATTCCTTTGATCACCCTCTGGTTGTTGGCGAGCGTATTGTACTGCTCGACATGTCGCACTATACGATGGTCAAGACGAGCAATTTTAACGGCGTCCGCCTACCGTCCATCGTACTGCGCCATCAAGACGGTCACTATGAGTTGGTCAAAAAGTTTGGCTACGAAGTTTACCGCGACCGCCTAGGGTGATTGTGGTGAGTTGCGGCTAGGTGTGGATTAATTACTCACCGCCGTCACCGCCGCCGTCACCACCGTCCTGGCCTGCCCCAAAGTCATTGTTGCCACCAATGTTGTCGAATCCTTCGCCCTTGACCTCGCCTGGAGGTTGCTTGGCCTTAAACATGTTGTGGACGACACAAATCATGGCTGCCGTTAGGTCGTTACACGCGGCTTGATTGCGTAAATTTGTACACCCATTTAGTAGAAACGGTGTCGCGGTTACGCAGGCTCGACCTTGATTTTTGAATGTATTTTGACTGGGAGTGACTCCGGAGGGTGGTTGTTGTTTGTTGAGCGCAGGCCTGCCAATTTTAGTTGCGAAGGTGGAGATGTCTCGCATGCTTTGTTTGAATTCCGATGGCGTGACCGATGTCGGATTAAAGCGCATAAACTCCCAAAAGTCGCTTACCTGAGAGAAATGCATCTGTATCTTAAGGAAGTGCGGTTTATACATCGTCAACATGTCGTTGACGCCGCGTACCGTCGTGCCTCCGATGTTTACCGACGCATTGTTGGAAACTTTGTGGAGGAAGTCGTACAAACGGTCGAGCTTCATTTTCGAGAGAACTTTGAGCTGCAACTGCGCCGGTGCCTTCGGGAGGGACGGCGTGCCATCATCGGTCTTTGTATCGACGTAAGCATTAACGATTTCGTCATCAGAGATGGGTCCCTCGACTGCAGCATCAGTAAACGTGGCAGCACTAGAGCCGCTCGAGCCACTAGGCTGGCAGCCGGCCAAAGTGATTGCGGCTCCTAAAAGAGCTGCGAGGCTAACCCAGCCCCGACGAACCGTCGTAACGCCTGTCTTGTGTTTGGTACGCAAAGTGTCACTCATCCACGCGGCCTCCGATCACGCAAGCAAACTCCGCTCAGGCAGTTCTCTGGTGTGACCTCTATTTTAAAGCTACCCCCATATCGGTCGAGTTATAGAAAAACTTAAGTTTTTTCTGAAAACCCGCTGATATCGCTGGTATCTCAGAATTCGATAAATTGGCGTAAATTAGTCCTAAAGTTTTTCCTCCAGCTGCCGATATCTACTACGGCCAAACTTAGCCGGGGAGACCAATCAAATGCAAGACCTCAAAACAAAACTGAAAAGTCAGCGTAAACAGCACAATCTCGATCTCATCAAGCGCATGCGCAACGGCGAACCCCTGAATGCGATCGACAGCAAAAGCAGCTGGTATCCACCGAGACCGACGATAGCCAAAGACCCTTCCGAGATGGCTCGAGTTTACAGTCAGCCAAATGGTAGCTCAGTCTTAGCGGCGTCGGATCACAACGATGCCGAGTCCAGCGGGGCAAAAATAATTCTTACTAGAACTAGACCATTCGACGAAGCGGGCTGAGGTCTGACTCTTTGAGCGATCGGTCTGGTTAAAATTTTCTTGTAATAAGTGCGAAGTCATAGCCGGGTACAGTCACAGAGGTGCTGGCCTGGCTATGATGCTTTTAGCCCTGCGTGGACTCGCAACCCAGCGTATAGTACAAAGTGAAATTCGCTATTGTTGTGGTTTCTGAGGGGGCTCGAAAGATGACGAAAAAAGATCGGATTCAAGCTGCGCGGCTGAAGGGTTTTCGTGATTACCTGCCGCAGTTGATGGCGGCCCGCCTGGAGATCATGGACACGATTCGTCGCGAGGCGGCCTTGGCTGGCTTCCAAACGATCGGCACCCCGGCTTTGGAATATGCCACTACCCTGCTGGGTCAGGGTGGGGACGAGACGGATAAACAGGTGTATCGCTTTACCGATCACGGCGACCGTGACGTAGCTCTGCGCTTCGATTTGACGGTGCCCTTTGCTCGCTTTGTCGCTGAGCACCAAAACGAACTCAGCTTTCCGTTTAAAAAACTGCAGATCGGTGATGTCTGGCGCGGTGAGAACACACAAAAAGGTCGCTATCGCGAGTTCTGTCAGTGTGATCTAGACATCATCGGTGCCGATAGCGCTGCCGCTGATATTGAAATTTTAGCGACATTTCAGCGGATTCTCGCCAGCGTTCCGTGTGGCCAGTTTACGCAAGCGGTTGGGCAAAGGCGCCTGCTGTCGGCACTGATTCGCAAGTTGCTGGGCGGTCTTGGTGAAGAAGCGGAGACCCCTGCTTTGATCGCCATCGATAAGCTGGCAAAAATTGGCCCTGATAACGTGCACAAATTGCTCGCGGCGATTCCAGGCAGTGACAGCGGCGGTGCCCGGGCCTTACTAGAATTACTGGTATCCAAAGACGCGCAAGGCGACACCGACATGCACATGGTCGCCGGCGAACTTGCCGGAGACGAGTCCAGCGAACGTGAACTCAAAAGGTTGCAGGTAGTTCTTGATGCCGTGCGAGCATCAACGGTGGGCAGCAACGGACAAGTGCGCCTCGATCTGAGCGTGGCGCGAGGCCTTGGCTACTATACGGGAATAGTCTTTGAGACGACGCTCGCCGGAGCGCCAGGTATCGGTTCGATAAGTTCAGGCGGTCGTTATAACGATTTAGCTGGTCGCTTCACCAGTCGTGAGTTGCCAGGCGTCGGAGGGTCCATCGGCCTCGATCGGTTGCTCACCGCGCTAGAGGAAATGGGCCAGGTGACCTCCTCGGTAGCGAAGCCGATTTTTATCGCTGTCGCAACAGACGATGCACTCGGCTATGCCTGTGAACTTGTGCAGTCATTGCGCCGCGCTAATCTTGCCGCCGATATTGGGATGGTGCCTAAGTTAGGCAATCAGTTTAAACACGCTGACCGGCTAGGTTGTCCATTTGTTGTCACGGTGGGCGGCAGCGAAGCTGCAGCGAGAACCTACGCCATTAAAGATATGCAGACTGGCCATGAGGAGAGAGATCTCCCGGCCGCTGGCTTAGTGGCGCGGTTACGGTCTTAAATCAGGATCCTTAGTAGGACCCAAGGGCAGATGACGCCATCTGGTTTTTTCCGCGCTTCAGAATTTTGCTATTCAACGATCTGGAGTCATACAAACCATAACCACCGGCGACTCTGCCAGACTTTTGCTTAGACTTCTTAACGGTGTGTTTCCCGGTAGTAGCGCATCCGGTGAGCATTAAAAAAGCCAGCAAGGTGATTAGGCCTTTGACTCGAAGCGGCTGTTTTATCATGGTGGTCATCCTCTAACCTAGGTGGGACCGCAGGAGCGGCTGTAGAGGTGTCGGCAGTTTATTGGCGAGCTTTAGCAAAAACACAAGAACACGCTATAATCTTAATGATCACAGCGTGTTTTGACTTACGCTCTCTGTTTTCTTCCCTGCCGAAAGCTTGCGCCACTAAGCAGTCACCCACGATTTCCGGCCAATGTCCGGTCAATATCTGGTCATCGCATGGGGCTCAAGGTGCAATCCGGGCCTGTCCACCCATATAGGGACGCAACGCCGCGGGAATGTGAATTCCTCCGTGCTCGTCCTGGTGGTTCTCGAGCAGGGGAATCAGCGTTCGTGGTGACGCGATGGCCGTGTTGTTCAAAGTGTGGCAGATCAGATTTTTGCCCTGTTTGTCTTTATAACGAAGCTGGAGACGACGTGCCTGAAACTCGTGAAAGGTCGAGCAGCTGTGAGTCTCACTGTAGGCTTTGCGCGATGGCATCCAGGTCTCGATGTCATGTTTGCGCAATTGTCCTTGGCCCAAGTCGCCGGTACAAACGTAGACGACCCGGTAAGGTAGTTCCAGAGCCTGTAGAATGGCCTCGGCATTGCCTAGGAGCTCATCATGAAGACGGCTAGACTCCTCTTCGTCATTGGGTCCGATAATGACTTGCTCGATTTTTTGAAACTGATGCACGCGGTAAAGACCCGTGGTGTCCTTGCCGTAGGTGCCGGCTTCCCGGCGAAAGCAGTTACTCCAAGCCATGATGCGGACGGGTAGGGCAGACTCAGCAAGGATCTCGCCCGAATGATAACTGGTCAGCGACACCTCTGAGGTACCGACTAAGGCCATGTTGTCGCGCTCACACAAATAAGCTTGGTCGCGCCCAGTCGGGAAGTAGCCCGTGCCAGTCATCGCCTCTTCCGAGACCAGCACCGGAATCGACAGCGGAGTAAAGCCGCGGGAAATCAAAAAATCAAAAGTAAATCTGAGCACCGCTTGTTCAAGGCGAGCGCCGTCTCCGCGCAGAACATAGGAACGGCTGCCAGCTAACTTGACGCCGCGCGGCACGTCGATCAGGTTAAGAGTCTCACCGAGAGCCATATGGCCCTTGGGCTCGAAGCCGAACGTGCGCGGTGTGCCCCAGCGCCTGATCTCGACGTTTTCAGAGTCGTCGCGGCCCACAGGAACATCAGCCCGGGCTGGTTGTGGAACCAGGAGCATCAGGTTGTCGAGTTCGGCCTTCTTGGTTTTTAGCTCGGCATCAAGAGCTTCGTACTGGGCTTTGATCTCGCTGACGCGTGCTTTAAGCGCTTCGCGTTCAGCCGGTTGGCTTTGACCTATGGTTTTCGATAGGCTGTTGCGCTCACTTTGCAGGGTTTCGCACTGCATCTGCAGGGGGCGAATGGCGGCGTCTAGCTCCAGCAGGCGTCCCAGATCGAATTTAATGCGCTTGTCTACTGCGCCGCGCCTTACTGCTTCTGCCTGTTCACGGATGAATTTAATATCCAGCATTCTGTCCGTCGTCCTTATGCCGCTAGTTCTGTGGTGTGGCAGCTTCGAGTTGTGCCAGCTGCACTTGAATCTGATACTCTAAGCAAAGATTACCAATTAAACGACCAAATCTGCACTGATTCATCACGAAAATAAATGGCCAAGTTGCCCAGCCTTGCCGTGGGAGCGCTAGTTATGTTGCCCAAGTTTAGTTTACTTCTGAGCCTGCTAGTTGCTGGACCTCAACTTTATGCTAAAAACCAAGACGTTAAAGCAGAGTCCCCAAAGACCAAGAGTTGGTTTACGCCGCCGTCTGACCCTGACGAACCTCGCAGCGATATCTGGGTCCCCGCGGTCAGCTTCTTACTGCCGGGCTTTGGCCAATTTCTCAACGGCGAATACACTAGTGGCAGTGTTTATGCGGGTCTTGCACTTGGTGGCTTTGCTTACGCCGATGAAGTGCGCAGGGCTGATGATCTCGCACGTGCGCGGCTGCTGGCTGAACAGCGTGCGAAAGTGTACGGAGACAAAGACCCCCCCTCCATCGTGGATCAAAAAGGGGTGGGCGTGCGGAAATACACGCTTGGCCAATTGGTGGCCCAGGGGTCGGGTGGATTTAGCGCCTACCAAAGTTTCCGTATGGCGGCGACCACACGGAAGGAGCAAGGCGAGTATGAGTTCCTGACCCGTGATGAAACCCCTATGGACATCGTGGGCAGCGTTTTTCACTTCCAATATCTCAGTCGTCCAAGCACCTGGATTCCGCTCGCCATAGGCGCTGGCTTGGCATATCTGCGGGTCAACTCGGCGCTGCCCGATAATATGGTGCGCGACAACTATACCAGCGCAGATGCCTTTTTTACCGCGTCCTTCTCCGCGAATGCCGGGACGCACGAGGAGGCTGTCTTCCGCGGCTGGCTCATGCCCATGCTGCGCGAGCAGACCGGCAGTGATCTTTGGAGTAACGTCCTGCAGGGAGGGCTTTTTGCGGCCGCACACTTGGGCACCAATTCCACGCCGCTGCCCCAGCTTCTCCTCGGACTAGACCTGGGCTACATTTCTCAGCGCAACGGCTGGACCCTCGGCGAGTCGGTCTTTATTCACACTTGGTGGGACGTCTTCGCCTTCTGGGCCCAGTATCAGACGACTTGGAAGTACGCCAAAAGCCCGCTTGCGACTAAGGCTCTGCCAGTGCTATGGTTGCCGCCCCTCGAATGGGCGTTTTAAAAGACTAAACGCTCGCGAGAGTCGAAAGCTCACTCAGCGCAGCGACCAAATGACTAATACGACTATTGCAAGCCAATCCCCTGCAGCCACAGCCGGGGCCATCACGCAGCTGAATCCGCCGGCTCCAGCTGTCGCGGTCTATCCCGTGTGGGAAAAGCTTGGGTTAGCGCCTAATCCGGTGTTCTTGGCGCCCTTGGCTGGCGTCTCGGACGCCCCCTTCCGTCGCCTATGCGCCGAGCAGGGGGCTGCTTTAACCTATGTCGAGATGCTTTCTGCAACAGCGCTGCTATACTCGAGTCGTCGCACGTTTGAAATGATGCGGCGGCATCCCGCCGAGTCGATTCTTGGCGTACAAGTGACCGGCAAGACGGTAGATGAAGTGGGCCGTGCGGTTGCTCTACTTAGCGAGCATTCGTATGAAACCATTGATTTAAATATGGGTTGCCCAGTAAGCAAGGTGGTCAAGAGTGGCTGCGGCAGTGCCATTCTGCGTGACCCGCAGCGGGTGTACGACACGGTGCGAGCGGCAGTGGCTGCTACGGATAAGCCGCTTTCGGTGAAGATTCGCCTTGGCTGGGACCGCAGTAGTTACACTTATATGGAAGTTGCCGACGCTGCCGAGCGCGGTGGTGCCGCCTGGATTACGGTGCATGGCCGACTTCGTTGCGACGACTATGCGATTCCAGTCGATCTGGAGCGTATTGCGGAGATCAAACGCCGCCTAACCATTCCGGTCGTCGGCAACGGCAATATTTTTTCCGCTGCGGATGCTGAGTGGATGCGCCATCGGACAGGCGTCGACGGTGTCATGGTCAGTCGGGGGGCATTAGGCAATCCCTGGATTTTCAGGGCCATTACCACCGGTGATGCCAGTGTAGCTGTTGATGAATGGCGCCGTGCGGTGCTGGATCACTTAGCTTGGCAACTCGAAGAATACGGCGAAAAAGGCTTTGCCGCTGTCTGCATGCGCAAGCATTTGCTGTGGTACGTCAAGGGTTGGCCGGGGGCGAAGCGGCTGCGTGAGGATCTCTCCAAGATTGATACGCTAGTTCAGGCGGGCCAGTTGATCGCTGAGTATGGCGACTCTTTACTGGCCCAGGGTGTTACGGAGCGCCTACCGCTGACGCAAGACGGCGACCCCGAGCAGCGATTCGTCTGGGACCCTAAGTATGACATGGACCGTCAGCTAGACCGCGGCGTCGGCGATGATCATATGAGCCAAAGTTAACACATTTGTTAATGAAATCAGCTTGAGTCAATATCTTTTATCCACCGGATAAAATATATTGACTTTGTTATTAACATTTATTAAAAAGTCGTCACAGACTAAGCTTCCTGCGTTCCCCGCGATACGGCTAATTATTAACAAAATCAGTTACTTATAGGTGAACGGATGACTCAGCAGATGACACCGCGTTCCTCCCTAGCTTTCGTAGTCGTAACAGCTTTACAGGCCGCCACGCTGCTCAGCCCGGTAGCATTGGCGGCTCAGCCGATGCTTAGCCCGGAAGAAGAGCATCTTGAAGAGCGTAAGATCGAGGCTCCCGCGGCAAGTGCTTCGACGCTGGATGCTCCAAAAGAGACAAAGACGGACGCTGCTGCTAAGGCCGGGCCAGAGTTTTACGGATCTTTGGAACTGCGTCATCGCACTCAGCGCGAGATGTTACAAGATCACGGTCCTGGCCGAGTGACGATGGGGCCGCGGCTGATTAGTGACGACGCTACCGCAACGGACAAGCCCGCGATCCTGTTGCGTCCGACTTTGGGAGCTAATTTTTTCGACAAAGCTCTCGACACGTCCTTCACCCTTCAGCTCCAGAACAATATTGGCGATAATCGCATCCTCAAGACCGATGCCATAAATTCGACCCAGTGGAACGTCCTGCGCGGTAAGTTTAATGCCGACAGCCCTTGGAACTTCGGCCCTTCAGCGTTTACCAGTTTTTTTACCGGTTCACCTAAGGGGGCAAACTTCTCCTATACTGATATTGGGCTTTTTGGTGAGGCTAATTTTCAGACTTCGGTCCCTACCGGCGCTCTGTCGCTGCGCGGTTATGTGAATCCACTTGCCGAGTTTTACAGTAAGGAATACTCGCAGACGAATCGCCAAAAGGCGTCTTTGGTGGAAGGTGATATCGGTGCTCGTAGCAGCGGTGACTTGGCCTTAGTAGGTTTGAGTAAAGACTCCAACGGCGACATCACCGTCCAGCAAGCCCATCCGATGCTTTTGGCCTACTACGGCGTCGGTGCGACTTATCTGCCAGGGTTTGCCAAAAATCTGTCGCTAATGGCCGGCATTGATTTAATCCAAACCTGGCGTCCCACCTACCGCGTCAGCGAATCCGCCGATGGGGTAAAAACCGACCTCGACCATTATTCGAATCAGGCCTGTACCTTTAACCGTCTAATGATCACCTACAAAATCAACGACCGTGTCAGCATCGTCGACCAAGCTAGACATTATGTCGGTGGCTTTTACCAATACGGCATCGATACCAATCACCCTGAGCAGACTCAAATGATCGGTAAAGTGTCGTGGGAAAATCGTCTCAGCCTAATGGTTACTTTGTTCTGAAAGCGTAAATCCGAAAGAGTTTTGAGGGTCCACAAACCATGATTCGCCGGTCGGGTGCGTCGAGTTTGTGGATCTTCTTAATGGTGACTTCTGACATACGGGTTGGTTTTGTGTGGATTCTGGTCGCCGTCATCCGGATCACTTTTAATTTGACACCCCTGACCTTACCTTTGCTAAGCTCTTAGGAAAGTCCCTAAGGAGCCTAATATGCGATCCTTTTCTCCGCTTCGCGGTGTTTTTGCTAGTGCGTTTATCATCTGGGCAAACGGCTCGATGGCTGACGAGTTAAAGGAACCGGTACCGGTGGCAAGCGCCAAAACAGAGTCTCCAAAAGCAAATAAACTGCACGGGGTCACTATCGTTGGCGACAGCGAAAGCGAAAAAAGTATGGCTGGCTCAAGCCATGTAGTAGGCCGTGAGGCATTGCAAACGCATCATCAGACAGATTTGCAACGCGTGATTTGGGAAGTTCCTGGACTTTATTATCAGGACGAAGATGGATACGGCCTGAGACCCAATATTGGTATGCGTGGTGTCGGTGTGCTGCGTAGTCAAAAGATTACGATCATGGAGGATGGCGTACTGGTGTCCCCGGCTCCATACTCGGCTCCAGCTATGCATTCCTTGCCAATTGCTGGTCGCATGGAGGCTGTAGAAATCCGCAAGGGATCTAGTGCCATTGAGTACGGACCTTTCACCGTAGGAGGTGCAATTAACCTGAAATCGACGAGTATCCCCGAGGGTCCGGTGAAGACGCATGCTAATGTCGCCGTCGGTGAACGCTACGGACGGCGGATTCACATGAATGTCGGTGGATCCACGGCGCATACGGGCTGGCTACTCGAGACTTATCAAATGGGCGAGGATGGATACCGGAAGGTCGATGGTGGAGGCAAGAATGATCTGTCGGTTCAGGATACCGTGGCTAAGCTGCGTCTAAATACGGACAAGTCGGGTGATCGCTATCAGGAGGTTACCCTGAAACTTTTGGTGTCAGGCGAACGCTCAACGGAGTCCTA
>Ga0315274_10001034_pt1 | contig 43320 bp, 33 predicted proteins | sample YL17G02_20_MG_FD_203700 | JGI IMG/M metagenome (GOLD analysis project Ga0315274, IMG submission 203700) | Sediment microbial communities from Yellowstone Lake, YNP, Wyoming, USA - YL17G02_20 | ecosystem: Environmental > Aquatic > Freshwater > Lake > Sediment | place: USA: Wyoming | collected...
CACCGATGATAACTACTTTCTATACTATGGTAACAAGGACGCTACCTCCCCTCCCAATGACAGAAAGAACATCTATGAGTTCTTTGACGATTTTTCCGGCTACGACGCGGGGCAATACGACACGTCAACTCCCGGAACCACGGACATAATAAGAAATGGCGACGAGCAGGTCTGGAAGATCCAATCGGGAGTCTGGAACATAGAAAACGATAATCAAGCCGATGGAACGGTCGGCAAAGTGCTGAGTCATGATTCATGGTCTGGCATCTATACCTATGCGTATCTCTTGAACAGAAACTATGACAACGTCCTGGTCGAAGTGAAGATGAGAACCAAGAGCGGAGAAAACGGGGGGTACTGGCCTTTCGGGGCTCGTCTCAATACTATGAGCGGGGCAAACTATACTGCTTGGAGCTACACAGATTACACAAAGATACTCAAATTCACCGGCTGGTCCTCACCTTCAACGCTGGTCACGGGCAGCACGCGTTCGGGTATGGGCAGCAATTGGCATACTTTCAAGTTTGCGCTGGACGGAACGAAACTCAAAGTGTATTTCGATGGTGTCAGCAACGGTTGTTACGTTGAGGACACGACTCTTACCTCGGGCGCAATCTTCGCCACGGGTTCCGCCAACAGAAAAATCCACTTTGACGATTTTAAGGTAAGAAAATATACGACTGACGAACCGAGCGTTTCGGCGGGTACAGAAGAGAGAGCTTCGGGAAGACCGACCGTAACCTTAGACAAGAAGTGGCGTTTAAAGGGCGACGGTCACACGCCTACCGATCAGTATCTCGGCGTGAGCGTCGACTTCGCCGAAGCCGAGTGGATGCCGGACGCGCAGGCCGGCTACGAGATTCAAGAGGCTGGGCTGAGCGGGTTACTCCTGAAGACTAGCTCCACGACCTGGCGGGAACAGATTGACATCTCAAGTTTAGCGGCAGGCACGTTTCATCTTGTCGTGACTGTCGCCGACACCGGTCAGCAGTGTGTTTCAGATCAGATTGTCTTTCACGTTTCGTATCCTTTCTATCACGTCTGGACGATTGACTGGGAGGGCGGGTTTGTCGCCAGGGTGCCCTATCTTGACAGCCTGGGGCTCCTGGCAGACGAGCACGGGATGCCGATGTCCCAGCTTTTCAATCCGCGCATCTACGTCTGGCAAGGAATGCCGGAGTGGCAGAAAGGACAGATGACGCAGTGGGTGTTGCAGAGAGCCCAGACGAAAGGAGACGAGATCGGCCTTCACCTGCACATGTATACTGACTACGTGGATGCTGCAGGCGTTACGCGGATCATGGACCCTCACTGGGAGAATCGCAGCGACGGGTACGATGTTCCTTGCGCCAACTACGATTACGAGCAAAGCCTTGCTCTTCTCAACTTTGCTCTTCAGCTCTTCCAGGCAAGAGGACTCGGAACACCCACGACTTTTAGAGCCGGAGGGTGGTTTGCCGACGAGGACAACCTCAAGGCCCTTTCTGACATCGGGTTTCTGGTTGACGCCTCTGGGTGTATTTACACGGCGACCGGGAGCCTTCCCAATTACTGGAGCCTTGGTGTTACGTCGCAGCCCTACAATCCGTGCGCAGGCAACAAGAACTCCTCAAGCTGTTCGGGCGCTGATTGGAATCTTCCTCTCCTGGAGATTCCCAACAATCTTTCCCACACAAGCAGCGTTGATGATCTCAGACCGAACTTTGACAGAAACTACACCGGCGATCCTCTTTACTCGCCGGGAGTCGGGACCCTCCTGAGCCACGATCGTTCGGGTGTGGGGGCCGAGAGATGGATGCTCGAGCAGTATTTTGCATACGTGGACAGCTTCCTTTACGTTGCCGACAAGGGAGCCGTCATATACGCCACGCTCGCCGACGTTGCGGAGGCCCTTTCCACACCTACTCCCAATCCCCCCGAGCTTCTGGGGGCGCCGGAATTGATCTCCGGTGAGACCATTGATCAAGCTGACGAATCGTTCATTTTCAATGTCGAGGAGCCTGATACTTCGGGTCAGGTAGGTTACCGAATCCAGATCTCGCAGACGCGGGACTATGACCTCGAGACCATAATCGTGGACTACGTGAGCGAGCTCGCTTCTCAGGGGACTTTTGATTTTTCGCTAGTCCAACCTGAGTCAACCGGTACCTATATTCGCGGCGCCGGGTTACAGGGTCTTCTCCCAGGCTATTACTACTGGAGAGTGATGACGATTGACTCCAGGGGCAGATTCTCGCGCTGGAGCTACGCACGCGACGGCGACATGGCATTCGCAATCGAAACGCCGGAAGGTGTCGGAAACGGCCAGAGTCAGGTCCCCGCCGCTACGCTGGCGATAAGCTTCTGCAATCCGTCTGGGCCGAACGTCTTTCTGAAGGCCCAGATCCCCGTGGCGGGGGCGGCAACCTTGAGGGTTTTCAGCTGTTCGGGAAGGCTCATTCGCACGCTGCCACTGGTTGGCCTGTCTGCCGGCACATCAAGCCTGTACTGGGATGGAAAAGATTCTGGCGGGCGTTCGGTCTCTTCGGGCGTCTATTTTGTTGAACTCGGCCAAGACCGAAAGACGGTGATGAAGAAACTCGTGTTGGTGAAGTGAAAGCTCTCGCTTCAATAAACCAACTCCTCGATAAACCAACTCCTTCCTACCTGAGACTATTCCAGCCCCAAGGGAGAAACACCCGTTATGGCGCGAGCCACACGCCACGCGCCGCGCTTTCGTCGTGCGAGCTGACCTGCATCTGACCTGCACGCAGGGCCGGCCATCAACTCGCAGGGGAGGGCACCGCTCACCGGCTTCGTCCCGTGCTGAACGGGCCTGGGGTGCCGCTCAGATCGCATGTGGATGCCTCTTCCCTCGTGTAATGTACCTCGTTATCCGCTTTTTGCGGGAGGAAGGGCCAGTCCTTGAGCAGGACACAGGATTGACACGGGGCAAATTCCTGTCTATGCTGTGGCTCACAAGACAAACAAGATAAAACTGCCAAGACCCGGCAAAGCCTAACGAGTCGAGGAAGCGGTCTTAGACGAATCCGCGGTCCCGGCCAGTTCACGAGAGCCAGAACTGCTAGCGGGTCGTAGGAATGAAGACGTGCCAGTGAGAATTCCGCGAAGCGAAAAGAGAACGCTCGGGCAACTCCTTGAGCATTACGTGATAGAAAAGGAACTGGCCGACAGGTTGCGTAATGCCTCAAAAGAGCAGAGGAAGGGTCTCTACACTTCCCTCTATGATGAGCTTTATCGTCGTGTACCGCTACATCCCCAGTTGACTCAAAAGGGAGACGCCGAGTCTCAGATCGAGGCAGTGTCCAGACAGATGAAGCTTCTTGAGCGCTATTTGCAACCGGAATCTACGTTTCTTGAGGTGGGCGCGGGGGACTGCAGCCTGTCGCGAGAAGTGTCTAAGTACGTGCGAAAAGTTTATGCAGTTGACGTTTCCCGGGAGATCACGAAGGGTGAGGCCTTTCCACAGAACTTTGAGTTGATCATATCCGACGGTTCATCCATTCCCGTTCCCCGAGGTAGCGTGACTCTTGCATACAGTAGCAGGCTGATGGAACATCTCCATCCAGATGACGCCGTTGATCAACTCAAGAGCATCTACTTGGCACTGACTGAAGGCGGAAAGTACATCTGCATCACGCCAAATCTGCTTTCGGGGCCGTATGATATTTCAAGATATTTTGACGACGTGGCTACAGGATTTCATCTCAAAGAATACACTTTCACCGAACTGAGTGAGCTCTTCCGAAAAGTGGGTTTTTCGGGGATAGGTGCTTACGCCGGAGGCCGGGGCACGTACATTCCAGTTCCGTCGTCCATGATTCTATCGTGCGAGAGGGCTCTTGGCAGATTGCCGTTTTCCATTAGAAGAGCAATAGCCAGTAGCTTGCCGTTCCGGGCGTTGCTGGGCATCACAATAGTCGGCACAAAATAGGACGCAGACGGAGCCTGACGGGGCCGGTCTCCGGCAATATGGTCTGCACGAGGCTTAAGCACGACCCGCAAACGCGGTGTCACGGGGTGCCGTCACTAACAGAAGCACGAAAGCTCGGACTTTACAGAGGCGTCGGGGAGAAGGGAGAGAGGGGGGAGAGAGAGAACGAAAGAGAGAGAAAGAAACGGAGGTGAGATCATGAAGATTATTCAAGTCGTTCCTAAGCCTACGATCGATTCAAACCTGAAAACTCTGCTCAAGAACAAGGAAAGGGAGCTTCGAGGAAGACCTACCGCCTTCCACAGAGAGCGTGAGGGTAAATGGAAACACGTAAAACACCCGGGTTGGATAACGTGGGACACCACACGCGGAGGTCTACTCGTGGCAGAAGTTCACACCAAGAAAGGGTGTTCTGATTGGCAACTACTGCAGGCCTTTGTGGGGTACCTGGATCGTCATCTTGGTGAGAACATCGAGAGCGTGACGGTCTACTACAGGTAGAAGGCTGCAGGGGAGGCGCAGAACGTTCTCAGAGGGCCGGTACAGCAGGCACGGGGACGCGCGACGCCTATGCAAACATTTCTCGACGCCGTTCGGATACCTTTAGTTATGAGGCAACGAATGGCCGTTCAGATACTTCTTATTTTGACGCAATAGGCGCCGTGGCGCGAGACTGTTGAAACTACGTTGAAACTATAAGGACGCCGCCGGTTTGGGTTTTCGGGGCGTTACCATGAGAAACTTCTCGCGGGCGCAGGTCGCGGTGCCCTGGCGCGAGCCTCTAGGTTTGTGGACGTATTTCTTCTCCGTGTATATAACCGGCACACTCGATGAAGTCCTACCCTTGCTGAAATAGGCCGCAATTGAAGCGGTCTCTTCTATTGCCCTGCGCGAAGGCGCAGACCTGCCCTTTCTCTTCAGGATCACGTGCGAACCCGGTACACCCGACGCGTGAAACCAAAGGTCCTCAGGCTTAGCTAGACGGTGCGTGACGTAGTCGTTTTCTCTGTTGTTTCTTCCGACAATTACCGTAAAGCCGTCTGATGTTTCAAGAGTGCGAGGATTGAAGCCGGCTCTCGCTCTCACTTCGACTTCGGAGCTTCGTGAGGCCTGCACGGACTGGGTTCTCGTCTCACGTCCTGGCTGGGTAGGCTCCCACAACGCTTTGGCGTGAGCCGCCGGTGACTGGTTAACTCGGTCCCACTGCGGCTTCCTTGCTATTGGAGCTCGCACCCGGGCCGAGAGTTCTACTAGTTCGCGGGAGGCTACTTCAAACTCCGCCGCATCTACCTCCTCGGGGATGTTTTCGCGGAACTTCTCGGCAATTCCCAGCGAGCGTTCTGCCGAGGCGATTCTCTTTTTCAATAGACCGAGAGCCCTCTCGGCCTTTCTAGCCTTCTTGAAATAGCGCTCCGCGTTATCTGAGATGGAAAAAGCTGGGTCGAGATTAACTCTTAAAACAGTCTGTCCGTCGACATGTATGTCCTTCAGTTCGACAAAAGAGCTTCCCCGTTTGATGTTTTTCAGGTTGGCGAGGATTAGTTCCCCACATTGTCTAAACTCGTGAGCTCTCTCTGCCGAAGAGAGATCTCCCAAAAGCAATGCCTTTAGCCTGGTCAGTCTTTCTGAGAGAGTCCCTGCGTTCCTCCTGAGTCTCACCGCGGAAAGGGTTCTGTACCAGCGGCAGAGTTCAAGGAAAGAGTATTGAGTGGCCTCTGATGCCGTCGAGAAGAACTGGAGGGCATGTACAGTCTCTTCGCTGCCTGAGTCCTTGTTACTCTCTTGCTTGCCGCCAGCCTCCTTTGCAACTGCACCGCCAGGGCTCGTTTTCCGGCCCCGGGCCTGGCCATCACCGCGCTCTCCGCCGGCGTTCTCTCCGACCTCGGGTTCCGCCTCGACGTGCATCGGCAACAACGCAGGTGGTCCGGTCACGCTGGGCCCGGCTACTCTAACCGCAGGACGGAAATGCTTCTCAGGTTCCACAAGAGCTGCCTTGAGCCCGTGAAGCAAGCTTTCGGGCGTGAGACGTCCTTCCGAAGAGACGCGCTCTACAATCTCCTCGGCCGTGTGCGGACTCAACCCCCTTAGTCGCCGCGAAAGGGCAAGACCCATCTCCGCTGGGTCTCGTTCCATGCTTGTCCCTCCCATCAGTGCTTGGAGGACGTCGAGTGACAGAGCCTCAAGGCCGAGCTTGGACACTTGTGAAGGCGGCAAATATCCCTCTCCGGGACGCAGAAGGATACCCGCCGAAGACGTCGTTCCTTCGCGGCTACAGGCTTCTATTCTATTTCCGATACTCTCCACAAGAACTGCGCTAGGTCTTCGGCCAAAAAGCTCAAGCCAGAGCCTCGAGGGAGACTGCCCTCTCTTTCCAGAGAACTCGATACGCACGACTCTGTCTGCGTCGTGCTGTTCGAGCGCATTGAGAACGGTTCCGCGCAAAGCGTCAGACATCGACTGGACGAAGCCTTCTGGCAGAGTCTCCGCAGGTGTCCTCAATGGGAGGTCAGAGACATCTGCTTGGGGCGAAAACAACGCAGGGAAGCGGGGATCCAGGCAAATCACCAGAAACGAGGAGGTGTCGTGCTCTTTCTTCTCTGGCTGAATTGCGAGACTGCTCTGCAGGCACTGGTTCGGTGAGACGGCCACGGCATAAAGGTCTTTTCTCTTTAGCTGAATTGCGAAACTCATTGGCGCGAGGCCGATCACGCCCTCCACGCTGGAGCCCGCCAATTCTTTCGCGATTTCTCTTGTGAGCATGGCCAGGATCAGACTTTCCATGTTACCCCGTTGCCACTGAGATTGGTTTCCTGGTTCAAATGAGTCACGGATTCCACGGCACGAGCAAACCACTTCTCATTTCACTCGAGCAGTCTATCAAAGTCGCGCCTTTGTGACCAGTCCGGTGTTCCTTAAGAAAGCATCTAAAACTGAAGCATCTAAAACTTAGTGGAACTGGTTTGGTGCGGTCGCGTTCTTGTTCCTAACTTTCGGATTGACATACGGCTCTGTGTTTCATAGAGTAAGTAGCGTGTCGCTTTGCGAGACGCGGCCCGTGACTGTAAACGAGACATTCCGGCGGCCGTCCTCGTGGGGCATGCTTTTTCTGCTATGATAGGCCTCTCCTTGGGGTTAATCTTCGATTGCAGGTTCGGCGGTGCAAGAATCTTTGGCTTGAGTTCCCGGGGTAAGGGAGCAAAGAGAGCCGGGGGAGGAGAGCTTCTGTGGTAAGAAGCATGACGGGTTTCGGCAGAAGTGAGATTCAACGCGAAGGCGTTCTTCTTGTCACCGAAGTCCGCAGCGTGAACAACAAGTTCTGCGACATTTCCCTGAGATTGCCCAAGTGGCTCTCGCAGTTTGAGTCCAAGGTGCGAACACTCGTTCAGCAGAGGATATTGAGAGGGAAATTGAGCATCTCTATGACTTGGAACGGGGGCGGTAGCGATCTTGCCCTCGGACTGGATGAGGATGTTGCAGACAGATACTTCGGCTTACTCAAGGCACTCAAGGAACGATATAACCTTGCCGGAGAGATAACTCTCCAGACTCTCCTGTGTTTTCCGGATCTTCTGTCTCCCGAGAAAGGTTCGGTCGTGGACGAAAACTGCTGGAGGCTTGTTGAAGAAGGAGTGATTAAGGCGCTCAATGACATTATTTCAATGAAAGACTCGGAAGGAGCGGCCTTGTCGGAGGACCTCAGGGTTCGGGCGGGCGTTCTTCTGAAGCACGTGGAGAAAGTGGAAAAAAGAGCCCCCGTTCGCGTCAAGGAGGCCAAGGATAAGCTAAAAATGAGGCTTTCCGAGCTTCTTGACCGAGGGGAGATCCCCGAAGACAGACTTGCCCTCGAAGCAGTCGTGTTTGCCGATAAGTTGGACTGTACGGAAGAATGCGTCAGGCTGAGAGCGCATGCAGGGCAGTTTGTCTCGTTGATCGACGGACCAGAACTCGCAGGACGGAAGCTAAACTTCCTGCTTCAGGAAATGAACCGTGAAGCTAACACGATTGGTGCCAAAGCAGCAGACGCTGGAATCGTCAATGAAGTTGTAAACATTAAGGACGAAATAGAGAAACTCAGGGAACAAGTACAGAACGTCGAATAAGGACCCGGGCAACATAAGGGCTGCGAGAATGAGAGCCCGTGCAAAACGGGCCCGGTAGAACAAGAACCCAATCACCAGTGGGGCTGGTACGACGCCCTTGGTCACTCGGGCACTTGAGTCAAGTGAGTAGAAACATCATCTTTCCAGAGGGAAAAGCGGAAAAGGCTGCTTTTCCCGTGGTGGTATCCGGCCCTTCTGGCGTCGGCAAGACGTGCCTCTGCCAGGGAGTTCTCACGGATTGCCGCGACGTGGAGTACTCGGTCTCTGCCACCACCAGGCCCGGAAGGGACGACGAGGTGAACGGTAAAGATTACCACTTCGTCGATCCGAATCGCTTCCGAGTGATGGCTCAAACAGGCGAGCTACTCGAATGGGCGGAAGTACACGGTGACCTGTACGGAACTCCTCGCGATTCCGTGTTGCCTCTTCTGGCTCAGGGTAAACTTGTGATAATGGATTTGGACGTGCAGGGAGGGCTCAGCATGAGAAAAGTCTTCCCTGATGGCGTGTTCGTCTTTGTTGTGCCCCCCTCATTTGAAATTCTGGAGGAAAGGCTGAGGAAAAGAAAGACTGAGTCCGAGGATGCACTCAGAATCAGACTGAGGAACGCGCGTGAGGAAATGAAGTTCAGAAAGTACTATGATTACTTGGTCGTAAATGACGATCTTGGTGACGCGCTTGATGAACTCAAGAGCATCATCGCTGCGGAGAAATGCTCTATGCTGAGGCTTTTCCCCGGCGAGAAAGGTGACTCGGCATGAGGAACGTTTTCCTCTGTGGCGCGTTTGTCTTTCGAGAAGGAGGATCTTTGAATGGAAGATTCAGGCATGAATAGCGTTAGTTCCTTTCCCAACAAGTATGAAATTGCGATAATCGCAGCAAAGGAGGCCAGGCGCATCAACGATGTCTTGAGGCACTCCGGAGAAGACATGAAAGAAAAGGTCACCCTTGTGGCCATTGAAAGAGTGGCAAAGGGAAAAGTGAAGTTTGTGTACGACGAGGAAGAAGGAAGGCGTGAATGAGCCCGGCCAGCCAGTCGATGTTGAAGGGAAAGCGAGTGCTGCTTGGGATAACGGGTAGCATTGCCGCTTACAAGGGGGTCGAGCTTCTGAGGGAACTTACCAAGCGGGGCGCAACGGTCACCGTGTGTCTGACCAAGGCTGCGAGAGAGTTTGTTTCTCCCTTGACGTTCGAGATTCTCTCTGGGGGGAGGGTTCTGACCGATCTTTTTGGAGGTTCCGTTGAGAAAACCGCGGAACTCGGCCCGGAAGCGGCACCCTCGACGGTTCAGCACATCGAAGCGGCTGCGGGCTCGGACCTGATCCTCGTTGCCCCGGCCACGGCCAACATTATTGGAAAAGTTGCGGTAGGAATTGCAGATGATCTTCTGAGTTCGATAATCATGGCCTCCGGATGCAAGGTCATGTTTGCACCGGCGATGAACGTACGAATGTGGGGAAACGAGATCGTTCGGCGCAACATTGCATGGTTGGGCTCGCTGGGTTACAGATTTGTAGAGCCAGAGATAGGACCTCTGGCGTGCGGCGAGGAAGGAAAGGGTAGGTTGGCTCCTGTTGAGACTATTCTCAGAGAAGTCGAGCTGGTTTTTGAAGAAAAGAAGCCTTTTTCCGATATCGGCGTGCTTGTGACCGCGGGCAGAACCGAGGAGCCGATCGACGACGTGAGATACATCTCGAATAGGTCCAGCGGAAAGATGGGTTACGCGATTGCCGGCGCGGCGAGAGACATGGGTGCAAACGTGACGTTGGTCAGCGGCCGTGTTTCAGTAGAACCTCCCCAGGGAATCAGGCTCGTGTATGTAAGAACCTCCGCCGAGATGAGAAAGGCGGTTCTGTCAAACGCTCGCAAGGCCGAAATCGTAATCATGGCGGCGGCCGTGAGTGATTTTGCACCGGTCAGTGCGGAAAAGGGCAAAATACCGAGAAGCGCCGAAGGGTTTACTCTCAAGCTTCACGGGACCAGAGACATACTGGGCGAGCTCGGACAGGGGAAAGGGAAAAAGATTCTCGTGGGTTTTGCGGTCGAGGTGAAGGACGAAGTTGAGAAGGGCAAAGAGAAACTGAGGAAAAAGAATCTGGACCTGATAGTTGTCAATAACCCTCTGCTCGCGGGCGCAGGGTTCGAAGAAGACACGAACATCGTCACGATGATTGACCGAAGGGGAATCGTAGAGAGACTTCCCGTTCTTCCCAAGTACCAAGTAGCGAGGGAGATTCTCAAGAGAATACTGGCACTCAGGAAACGGTGAGGTGATCCTCCGGGGTGGTTGACGAGTGCCCGTTCTGAGTGCAAAGAACACGTTCCACGAACGAGAAACGTCTACTGTCAACATCAAACTCAACCACCTCGAGTGGCAACGGCAGCAGAGAAGGGGGCGATTGTTTGAAAGAGCTTGATGGGATCGCGAACATCGTTTCTGCAGCCAGAAGCTACTTTCAAACACGTCTCGCCATGGGAGAAGATTCTATTGTGTTGGGCGCGGGAAGAGGACGCTCGAGGATGGCCGAGAGATCGCCAGAAGAGACTCTGGCGCTGCTCGAAAAAAGAGTCGCAAGGTGCAAGAGATGCCCGCTTCACAAAACAAGAACAAACGTGGTTTTCGGAACAGGTAGCAGGAAAACGGGCCTCGTATTTATTGGTGAAGCTCCGGGTAGAGACGAAGACCTCCAGGGAAAGCCTTTTGTCGGCAGGGCAGGGCAACTTCTCACCCGCATAATAGAAGCGGTCAAGTTTGACCGTGAAGACGTTTACATAACGAATGTCATCAAATGTCGGCCGGAGGGCAACAGGGACCCCTTGCCAGAGGAGGTAGACCTCTGCTCTATCCACCTCGCGGAGCAGCTAGAAATCCTGAAGCCCAAAGTCATCTGTGCGCTGGGACGGTTTGCGGCCCAGGCCATGAGCGGGCTCAATCTAACAATGGCGAGCTACAGGGGCGAGAATCTCTTTTACCGAGGAACCAGAGTCGTCGCGACTTATCACCCGGCGGCCTGCCTGCGAAACCCCTCTCTAAAAAGGGCCGTGTGGGAGGACGTCCAAAAACTCATGGAAATATGGAAGAATGCATAAAGAATATATGTGTGGAACGGCTAGAGTGTTTTGATTCTGCGACACACGCCCAAATGGAGAAAGCACCATGAAGGCTCCGGAACTTGATACGACACTGGGTAGAGTGCCGCCCCAATCCGTCGAGGCCGAGCAGAGTGTGCTCGGAGCGATGCTCATCGATGCAAACGCTGTGGGCAAGTGTCTTGAGCTTATCAAAGAAGACGATTGTTTCTACCGGGAGAGCCACAAGAAGATGTTCCGGGCCATCACCGCCATCCACGACAGGGGAGAGCCAGTAGACCTGATCACCCTCGGCGAAGAGCTCAAGAAGAAGGGAGAGCTTGAGCAAGTGGGTGGCGCTTCCTATCTGGCCTCACTCTTCGAACAGGTCGGAACCGCCGCAAACGTTGAGTATTACTGCCGCATAGTTCTAGAGAAGGCCACGCTCAGAAAGCTTATTGACGCGGGAACCACCATCGCGACCGACGCCTATAGCTCGAAGGAGGAATCGGGTTCGATTCTCGATAGAGCCGAACAGTTGATATTCGGCATATCTGATACCAAGATGAGGCGAGGTTTCGTGGCCCTCCGGGACATCCTCGGACATAGCTTCGAAGTGATTCAAGAACTCTACGACAAGAAAAAGCACGTCACAGGGGTGGAGTCTGGGTACATTGAGTTGGATTCGATGACGGCTGGCTTTCAGGGCTCGGATTTCGTAGTCATCGCGGGGCGACCCTCTATGGGCAAGACCAGTCTTTGTATGAACATAGCGCAGCATGCCGCGATAAGGTCCAAGGTTCCCGTAGGAATATTCAGTCTGGAAATGTCCAGAGAACAGGTAGTCTTGAGAATGCTCTGCTCCGAGGCGCGCGTGGATGCACACAGGTTGCGGACCGGGTATCTTAAAGAAGCAGAGTGGCCTCTCTTGACTACGGCTGCCGGACAGCTTGCAAAGGCGCCGATTTACATCGATGACACGCCTGCGATGAGCGTGCTCGAGATGCGCTCGAAATCCCGGAGACTGAAGACCGAGGCGGACGTCGGTCTCATAATCATTGACTACCTCCAGCTTGTCAGAGGCTTTGGCAATGTCGAGAACAGGCAGCAGGAAATCTCTCAGATTTCCAGGGCGCTCAAGGCCCTTGCCAAGGAGCTGGAAGTACCCGTGGTTGCTCTTTCACAGCTTTCCAGAGCGGTCGAGTCAAGGGGCGGAGACAGAAGACCCGTGCTGTCGGACTTGAGAGAATCGGGTGCGATCGAACAGGACGCGGACGTTGTGATATTCATTTATCGACCGGAGGTGTACGAGCGCTCAGACGAAAACAAGGGCAGGGCGGAGCTTATTATCGGTAAACAGAGAAACGGTCCGATAGGCACCGTAGATCTTACGTTCATAAGTGAGTACACACGCTTTGAAAGCATGTCCAGACTTCCCGAAGAACCCTTCTAATCGCACCGCTCGCGCTCGCAGGCGAGGTTCCTGTTGTGAATATCTATCACACGCAGAATTAGCGCTTGTGTTCTGGCCGGACGTGCAGGTTCCACCGAAAGGTCTTTACTGTGAATACTAATCACACGCTTGTCGGCGCTGAGAGCATCGGCAGACGAATGGTCGGAGGCATAGAAGAAACAGGAAGGGTTTTCCTCTTTCTACTCAGCATACTCAAGGCCGCGCCAAGCTTCTGGAAAAAGGGTCACCTGGTTGTTGAGCAGATGGTGGCGATCGGCATAGAGTCTCTACCGCTCGTCGTTGTTACTTCGCTCTTCACCGGTGGTGTTGCGGCTGTGCAGGCGGCATATCAGTTCCAGGATTACGTACCGATGAGATATCTCGGCTCCGTGATCGGCAAGAGTGTGGTTATAGAGCTCGGTCCCGTTCTGACGGCACTCGTGGTTGCTGGTAGGGTTGGGGCGTCGATTGCAGCGGAGCTGGGTACCATGAGGGTGACGGAGCAGATAGACGCTCTGGAGACGATAGGAATAAGTCCCATAAGGTACCTGGCCGTTCCAAGATTCATGGCGGGAATGATAATGCTTCCCGTAGTAACGATTTTTTCCGATTTTCTTGCCATCGCCGGGGCGTACGTAGTCGCGAATCTTTCTCTCGACGTGAGCTCGAATGTTTTTATGGAAGGATTGCGCCTGTTCTTTCATCTGAGAGACGTGCTCGGCGGACTCTTGAAGAGCCTCTTTTTCGGCGTTGTAATAGCCACGATGGGTTGTTACTTTGGGTTCAATGCCGAGGGTGGTGCGGAAGGTGTTGGTAGGGCAACAACAAGAGCCGTCGTGGGATCCTGTTTACTCATACTTGTGCTCGACTACCTGCTGGCCTCGTTGCTTTTTAGGGTAATCTTTACGTCATAGTACCGTGATAGCAATGTGGCGGCGAGGGAATGCTGGTAGCATGATAGTAATGTGGCGGCGACGAGGCGACGGCGACGCGGCAGCGATGTGATGATAGCTTGACGGTGACATGATAGTACTTGAAAAACTTGAGAAGAGTTTCAAGGGACAGCGCGTCCTAAAAGGGCTTGACCTCCAGATTCAAGCAGGCGAATCGCTTGTTGTGATAGGGAGAAGCGGCTGCGGCAAGAGTGTTCTTCTCAAGCACATCATAGGTCTGATGCGTCCGGACAGCGGGCACGTCTACGTTGACGGCAATGATGTGACCGGGATGAAAGAAACCGAGCTCAATGAGCTTAGAAAGAGATTCGGTATGGTTTTTCAGGGCGCGGCTCTTTTCGACTCGCTGGCCGTGGGTGAGAACATAGCCCTTCCTCTGCGAGAACACACTACTCTCACGGAAAACGAGATCTCCGATCGAGTGAAGGAGAAACTTCGGCTCGTGGGGCTGGAGGGGATTGAGGGCGCAAGCCCGGCCAGCTTGAGCGGCGGAATGAAAAAGAGGGTCGGCCTTGCGAGAGCCATTGCGATGGATCCGAAGTTCCTTCTATACGATGAACCGACTACCGGGTTGGACCCCATAATGGCGGATGCGATAAACGATTTGATAAGAGACCTCCAACAGCGGCTCTCCATCACGTCCGTGGCCGTGACGCATGACATGAGAAGCGCTTACAAGATCGGGGACAAGATCGCGATGCTGCACGATGGAAAGATCATCTACGAAGGCACACCAGACGAAATCCGCAAATGCGACGACGCAATAGTGTGTCAATTCATAACGGGCAGCGCATCCGGGCCGATGACGAATTCGTAGGAGCAGTGATTGATCACGAGGACGGATCCTGGGTCGGCGGATATGTGGGATGACCGTGTCACAAATATCTCAACAGACCTATGCAAGTAATGGATTCCATGGGTAACAGGAGGAGTTGATGGACAGAAGAGGAGCAGAGCTTAAAGTAGGCATTGCGGTGATATTTGCTCTCGTTGCCCTTATCGGCGGAATCGTCTGGATCAAGGGTTTTAAAGTTGCCAGGCAAAGCTACTCGGTCAGAATCGCTTTTGATGAGGTAGGTGGTCTCAGCGAAGGTGACCCCGTGACGGTGCATGGTGTGACGAAAGGCTCTGTCAAGAACGTAGAACTGGGGAAAGCTCAGGTCTTTGTGGATATATCCATGGACAAAGGCATAGTCATAACCGAAGACACAGAAGTCGTCATAAGGAACATCGGCCTTATGGGCGAGAAGTACGTGGCGGTCAGGCTCGGGAAGTCTCAGCAGAGGGTCCGGGAAGGTCAGATCCTTCACGGCATATACGAGAGTGGGGTCCCGGAGGTGGTCGGCGAACTCGGAGTCGCACTCAGAGAGTTTGAGCGAACCGTGAGCAAGGTACGTGGCGTCGTGGAAGAAATCGAGAAGGAAGGCAAGATCAGAGGAACCTTCGAGGATCTGAGAGTCTTTAGCTCTGAGATGAGAGGCGCGATCGAAGAAAACCGCGACAATCTCCGCGTGGCAATAGAAGACATGAGGTACGCGAGCGAGAAGCTGAAGCAATTCGTTCAAGTGAGAGGACCCGAGATTGACAACTCGGTTTCGAGGCTGACCACTACGTCCGAGAGTCTCGAGGAACTCGTCGGCCAACTTGAAACGTTGAGCAATTCGATGGAAATCGTCCTCAGGAAAGTAGAAAAGGGCGAAGGCTCTCTCGGAAAACTCGTGAACGATGACTCGCTGTACAAAGAGATGAAAACTACACTGGAGGATACGAGAGCTCTAATTGCGGACATAAAGCTCCATCCAAAGCGCTATTTGAAGTTTAGCCTCTTCTAGAGAATGAGTTGACGCTGTTGCCCGGCGCTTTCCGGTACTATCCAAAGGTGGTGCCGTCTTGGTCATCTCCGGAGGCAGCGCGTCGTAGACAAATCAAGAAACGTTGTCTCGCCGTGGGTGAAGATCTGGCCCAGCGTGCTCGCCTGGCAGGGTGTTTCAGTAGATGAAAGCACAGAAAAAGATAGTCTTTGTTTGTCAGAATTGCGGTCACGAAAGCGGGAAGTGGTTCGGAAAATGCCCTGCCTGCGGCGAGTGGAATTCTGCCGTCGAGGAAGAGAGAAGAAAAACAAGAGAAAAGTGGGCAGAGGGTGGTATTGCTCTCAAGCAGCCCAGGCGTCTTGAAGACATTTCTGATTCGGAAATCGAGAGGATTGGCACGGGAATCGATGAGTTTGACAGGGTGTTGGGCGGTGGACTTGTGCACGGCGAGCTTGTCCTGGTTGGTGGTGACCCCGGCATAGGGAAATCCACGCTCCTCCTTCAAGTTTTGAGCAAGCTGGCCGAGAGAGGGCAGGCCGGCTTCTACGTTTCTGGTGAGGAGAGCGAAGCCCAGACAAGGATGAGAGCTCGAAGGCTTGGCGCACTGGCCAAGGATCTGTACGTAAGCTGCGAAACAGACGCGAGTGTGATTCTGAACCAGCTTTCTGAGCTCAAAGTGGCCGCCGCCGTGATTGATTCTGTTCAGACGGTCTACGACCCAGACCTTGACGGCTCGCCCGGAAGCGTGGGCCAAATCAGAGAATGTGGTCTCAAGTTCTTGAACTTTGCGAAGCGGCATTCCACTGCCATTTTTCTCGTAGGACACGTGACCAAGGAAGGCGCGGTGGCCGGCCCGAGGGTTCTTGAGCACATGGTGGACGCGGTGTTGTATCTTGAGGGAGAAAGATATCAGAACTATCGGGTCCTGCGTGCGGCCAAGAACAGATTCGGCTCGACGAACGAGATAGGCGTTTTTGAGATGAGTCAAAACGGACTGAGAGAGGTGGCAAACCCTTCCCGGGTTTTTCTTTCAGAGCGAGACTCGAGCGTTCCGGGTTCTGTCGTTGTTAGTAGCATAGAGGGCACAAGACCATTGCTCGTCGAGCTTCAGGCCTTGGTGTCGCGTTCTGGATACGGTTTCCCGCAAAGAGCATCCACGGGCTACGATGCCAGGAGACTCTCCGTACTCCTGGCGGTGCTGGAAAAAAGAATGGGACTCAGGTTGGGTTCAATGGACGTTTTCATAAACGTGGCCGGTGGAATGAGGCTTGATGAGCCGGGTAGCGACCTCGGGCTCGTCGTCGCGGTCGCCTCCAGCTACAAGGACACTCCGGTCAAGGCTCACACGGCCACGGCCGGGGAAGTGGGGCTGGGTGGCGAAGTGAGAAGAGTTTCTCAGATTGAACAGAGGGTCAAGGAGGCAGCGAAGCTGGGATTCGAGAGGATAATAGTCCCCTCTGGCAATCTTTCTGACGTCAGTTCTATCAAGGGAATCCAGGTAGTGGGCGTGGAAGATGTGAGGAGTGCAATCAACCGGACCCTGGAGAGATCAAGAGTTGAAAAGAAAACCTGAAGTCACTGAGCGCTGAGCGGCTGGCTGTCCCGACACCTGACGAGGAGATACCGAACGTTGAAAAGAAAACCTGAAGTCACTGCGATTGTCGCGGCGGCCGGTGCCGGGCGGAGGATGGCTACAGGAATAGGCAAAAAGAGCGAGAAGATCTTCGCAACACTCGGCGGGAAACCCTTGCTTTACTATAGCCTCAAGGCGCTCGAAGCCTCACCTGAGATAGCGAGGGTAGTGGTTGTCGTGAGGAAAAGAGCTTTGAAGAAATGCCATGACCTCGTGAAGCGCCTCGGCTTCAAGAAAGTGCAAGCGATCGTCGCCGGAGGCAAGAGAAGACAGGATTCGGTGGAGAATGGCTTAAGATTCGCGGGGGAGTCCCGATTTATTCTCATTCACGATGGAGCAAGGCCCTTCCTCAGCGGACGGCTCATATCAAGAACTCTTGCCGCGTGTAGGACAACGGGTGCTGCGATTGTCGCACTTCCCGTGACGGACACCGTGAAAAGGGTCAAAGGAAGCTCGGTAGACAAGACGATTCCGAGAGAAAACCTGTGGTCGATCCAGACCCCCCAGGTTTTTCGAAGAGAGGTCATTGAAGAGGCATTCCGGCGTTGGCCTCGAGGCGTGGTTGCCACTGACGACGCCTCGATGGTGAAGAAGAGCGGGAGGGTGGTCACAGTCGTGGAGGGAGACTTGTTCAATATCAAGATCACATTCCCCTCCGACCTCGCGCTTGCCGAGGCATTGCTTCGGTTAAACAGGAAGCCGCGGGAATAGCCCTGGGAGGACGCGCGGCCAGTCTCAATAGTGCGCCGGGTAGAGGTGCAGACAAAGCTGCGCGGCTGCGTGCGTGGAAGCCAGCGCGAAATGGTCGCAACAAGGAAGACGACATTACATGGAAGCTAGTCATAGAATTGGTCTCGGCTACGACGCGCATCCTTTTGCGGAGGGACGCGTACTGGTTTTGGGCGGGGTCAAGATACAATACGCGAGAGGGCTTTCGGGTCACTCGGACGCCGACGTGGTTTGCCACGCAATCGCCGATGCCATTCTCGGAGCGATGGCCGCGGGAGACATTGGCCGGCTATTCCCGGACACTGACCCGAAATACAAAGACATTTCGAGCCTCGTACTTCTCTCCGGTGTTGCGGAGTTGTTGAAGTCCAAGGCTGGGCGAATACTCAATCTGGATGCGATGGTAATTCTGGAAGAACCTGGCGTTTCGCCCTACTTCGACGAAATGAAAGAGAATATCGGCAGAGCGCTCGGTATTGACGCTCGTACAGTTTCAATCAAGGCCACGCGAAACGAGGGAATGGGTTTCACCGGTCGGGGTGAAGGCGCGGCCGCGCTCGCCGTGGCGCTTCTTGAGATGGCGAGCGACGATCTCAACTGAACCCGGGGACACAGCGAGTTCTGAGGAATTGTGTGATAGCAGACAACGACTGGGAGAGGGATGACGGAGGAGACAAGTTCTTGGACCAAACACGTGTTCGTTTTGCGCCCAGCCCGACCGGGAGCCTTCACGTAGGGGGCGCGAGGACTGCGCTCTACAACTGGTTCTTTGCAAGAGGTAGGCGAGGAAGCTTTGTTCTCAGGATAGAGGACACCGATGTAACCAGGTCTTCACCAGAGTCGGAGGCCGGTGTTATCGCAGACCTAAAGTGGCTCGGTATCGAATGGGAAGAAGGACCGGACCGCGGAGGGGATTATGGTCCTTACAGACAGTCAGAACGAAAACATCTCTACAGAGATTTCGCGCTGGAGCTTCTTGATTCGGGAAAAGCGTATCGCTGTTACTGCACCCCGGAAGAGCTGGAAAAGAGGAAACAGAATCGCCTTTCCAAGGGCGAGTCTGCTCACTATGACGCGTACTGCCGGAAACTCCCCAAGGAAAAACTCTCCGAATTCGAAAAAGAGGGCAGGCCTTCGAGCATAAGGTTCATCACGCCTGACAGGGAGTTCGTCCTGGATGACATTGTAAGAAACGAAGTGCGGTTTCCCACAGAAATGGTGGGGGACTTCATTATTCTACGCTCAGATGGGATGCCGACCTACAACTTCTCCTGCGTCGTCGACGATCATCTCATGAGGATAACTCACGTGATAAGAGGCGAGGAACATCTGTCCAACACGTTGAGACAACTAATGCTGTACGAAGCCCTCCAGGTCGAACCTCCTAGATTTGCGCATCTTTCGATTCTTCTTGATCGCGCCAGGGCCAAGCTCAGTAAGAGAGAAGGCGCTGCGTCGGTATCGGAATTCAGAAAGATGGGCTACGTCCCCGAAGCCGTTGTGAACTACCTGGCACTTCTGGGCTGGTCGCCGGGTGACGACAGAGAGATCATGAACAAGGAAGAAATGATAAGGGATTTCTCCCTTGAGAGGGTCGCAAAGTCCGGTGCCATATTTGACATCGAAAAGTTGGACTGGATGAACTGCCATTACATAAGGACACTCGATTTGAATCACGTTTTCAGTCTGAGCCTCCCCTTTTTCGCAGAGACTTCTCTCAAGGGTGCTGACGGAGAGACACTCAAGAAAATTCTGGCCGCCACAAGAAGAGGTCTGGTAAAACTCGCTGATTTGGAGTACCATGTTTCAATATTCGAAGGCGAAATTCCGCCGTATGAGCCCGATGCGCTCGGTCTGTTGAAAGAAGCTTCGTCTACGCAAGTAGTCTCAAGCGCGATCAAACTGCTGGAGGCGTCAGTCGTTTCGTCTAAGGACGAAGCGAGATCCTGGCTTATGGCCGTGGGCCGCGAGACGGGGAAAAAGGGCAAAGAGCTTTTTGTGCCAATACGAGCAGCTCTCACGGGGAAGATTCATGGACCGGAGCTGCCCGACGTCGTTGAAATTCTGGGTAGAGAGAACTGTCTAAGAAGATTGAAGCACGCGATTGGAGAAGCACTATGAAGATCGCAGTTCTTAAGGGAGGCGTTTCGAGCGAGCGCGAGGTCTCTCTGGCCTCAGGCAGAGAGATCGCCAAGGCCCTCAGGGAAGTGGGGCACCAGGTCGTAGAAATAGACGTCAAAGACGCGCTCGAGACTTATCATTCTGGCGCCTCTTCGAGTAACAACACAGGGCTGATCGATTTTGTCTCGAATCCCGACGTTGCCTCAAGCGACATTGTTTTCATCGCGCTGCACGGGGGAGCCGGAGAAGATGGTACCGTACAGGCTCTCCTCGACGTCATGGGCAAGCCATACACTGGTTCCGGCATGCTGGCGTCTGCTCTTTCGATGGACAAGGTGCTTTCGAAAAGAATCTTCGAGCAGGTCGGTGTTATCACTCCTGACTGGAGGAGCGTGGAAAACGCGAACTTGAGGAGCGTGGAGATTGCCGTCTCAAGCCTGGGTGGTCTTCCCGTCGTGACGAAACCCAGAAATCAGGGTTCCACAATCGGGATCAGCATAGTGAAAGAAGAAACTCAGATAGAACCTGCGGTGGAGAGTGCGCTCAAGTTTTCGCGCGACATCCTTGTCGAAAAATACATCGCCGGCAGAGAAATAACGGTGGGAATTCTTGGAAACAGTGCTCTTCCGGTGATAGAAGTTGCACCCAGTAAGGGGTTCTACGATTATGAATGCAAGTATACGAGAGGCAAGAGCAAGTATATCGTTCCGGCGAAAATCGCGGAAGGGAAATCCCGTGAGGCTCAAGAGGCGGCGCTCAAGGCTTATCGCGCTCTAGGGTGTCAGGATTTTGCGAGAGTTGATTTCCGACTCTCGCGCGAGGGAGAACTGCAGTGTCTTGAAGTGAACACCATTCCCGGGATGACGGGGACAAGCCTGGTGCCGATGGCAGCCAGGGGAAACGGAATGCCGTTTCCCCGGCTAGTGGACGAAATTTGTAGGCTTGCACTTTCTCGTCGAGGAATAGCTATTGCTGCAGAGACGAATTAGGATTCCGAAACAGATTCAGTCTCGAGCGCAAAGTGGATACATGCCATTGCCCTGTAGCTCGTGCGCTCTGACGGAAGCCCCGAAACAGATTCAGTCTCGAGTGCGAAGTGGATTCCTAACGAGAATTTGGCTCGTATTCTGGTAGAATCCCAAGGAAAAACCTGCCGTCCGTGGAGTGAAGTTGAACTCAGGAGGAGCAAGATGGATCAAGTAGAACTCATGCTGAAGGAGCTTACTGAAGCGATCGGTGTTTCAGGGCACGAAGAGGAAGTGTCCCGGACGATGGAAAAATACATGGTGGGATTGGGGGACGTCTCCCACGACAGGCTCGGAAGCCTCATATGCAAAAAAATCGGCACGGAGAAGGGGCCTTCCGTCATGATAGCTGCGCACATGGACGAGGTAGGTTTCATGGTGAAGCAGGTCACGAAGGATGGGTTCATCAAGTTTCTCCCCCTGGGTGGATGGTGGGGACACGTGGTCCTGGCACAGCGAGTTACTGTTTGCACCTCGAAGGGGCAATTCATCGGCATAGTTGGTTCAAAGCCTCCTCATGAGCTCCAGGACGAAGAGAAGAAGAAGGTGCTGGACTTCAAGGACATGTTCATTGACATAGGAGCTGCAACCTACTTTGACGTGAAGAAGAAGCTTGGCGTAAAGCCGGGGGATCCCATAGTCCCCCATAGCCCTTTTACGGTCATGGGCAACGGCCGGCTCTACATGTCGAAGGCATGGGACGACAGAGTCGGTTGCGCTGTTATCATTGAGGTGCTGCGCAGACTAAAGAACGTTCGACATCCAAACATCGTGTATGGCGTCGGCACCGTGCAGGAAGAGGTTGGACTGAGAGGCGCCCAGACAAGCGTGTCGGCAGTGAAACCTGACGTGGGTTTTGCAGTAGACGTCAGCATTGCCCACGACATACCCGGTGGTGCGGAGGGAAGAGAAGAGAAGATCGGAGCGGGTGTTGCCGTCATTGTCTACGATGGTTCGATGATTCCTAACAGGAAACTCCGTGACCTTGTCATTGGCGTGGCTGAAACCAAGCGGATCCCGCATCATTTCGCGTACGTTGAAAGAGGCGGGACGGACTGCGGTAAGATTCACCTGCACGACACCGGAGTTCCCGCTCTGTCCATTGGAATACCGACGAGGTACATACACAGCCACACGGCAATACTTGACAGAAAGGATTTCGAAGCAGCAGTGACGCTTGTCACCGAGGTCGTGAAGAGCCTTGATGCCAAGACTACCGCACGGCTTACGCGCTAGACGGCCAGGAGAGCAATGAGCTTTTTTCTCGATGACCTTCGCGCTGCTCTGGAGAGAGACCCTGCCGCGACGAACGCGGCGGAGGTCCTTCTGACGTATTCAGGCTTTCACGCGATTTGTTGGTACAGAGTCGCTCACAGTCTGTACCACTGGAGGGTACCGCTGCTTCCAAAGTTGATCTCGCACATTGTACGTTTCTCCACGGGAATAGAGATTCACCCTGCGGCAGAGATTGGGAAGGGCTTCTTCATTGACCACGGCACAGGGGTTGTCATAGGAGAGACTTCGATAATCGGAAGCGACGTGACTCTCTTTCAGGGAGTCACACTTGGAGGCACGGGTAAGGAGCGGGGCAAGAGGCATCCAACGCTCGGCGACAGGGTCGTGGTTGGCGCGGGTGCAAAGATACTCGGGGACATCACAATCGGAGACGATGTGTACGTCGGAGCCAATGCCGTTGTTCTACGCGACGTCCCTGGCAACTCCACGGTGGTAGGTATCCCCGGGAGAATAGCGAAGAGAGAGGGTAGAAGAGTGCCTTCTGTCACGCTCGATCACGTCCACGTGCCGGATCCTATTGCAAGAGATCTCGAGAATCTTCACAGGGAAATCAGGAGAATTGAAGACTATCTAAAGAAGTGGGAAGGGGGTCCGCAGGTCTCTTTTCTAGTTGAAGAAAGAGGAAGGGAAGATTCAACCTCCCAACCGTCTTCTGAGGCTTCAGGGGATGTCGGGCCCGGACGGGAGGGCGAAGATTCGGCAGGAGCAGAACCCGTCGAAGGGGAAGAACGTTCGCGATGACCATACAAATTCACGACAATCTGAGAAGAAGAAAAGTTGAATTCGTTCCTCTCAGCCAAGACATCGTGGGGATGTACGTATGCGGTATGACCGTTCAGGACAAGCCGCACATCGGGCACATGTACTCGTCCATCGCCGGCGACACGATCAGACGATACCTGGAATACAGGGGCTACAAGGTTACGTACGTGTACAATTTCACGGACGTGGATGACAAAATAATCCAGAAGTCGCACGAGGAAAAAGTACCCTGGCAGGAAATCGCGAAAAGAAACATTGAAGCCTACTTGAAGTACGCGCAACTTCTCGGAATAAGGCCGGCAACGGTTTACCCCAAGGCAAGCGAGCACATGCCAGACATGATCGAGCTGATTAGAAAGATCGAAGAGAGAGGTCATGCCTACGAGAGCGGGGGAGACGTCTACTTTGCAGTGGAGACGTGGCCAGGCTACGGCAAACTCTCCGGCAGAAAACTGGATGACTTGCGCGCGGGGGCGAGAGTCGAGCCTGGCGAGAAGAAAAGGAACCCCTTGGATTTCGCGCTTTGGAAAGCCGCCAAGGAAGGTGAACCTTCGTGGAAAAGCCCGTGGGGAGACGGGAGACCAGGCTGGCACATCGAGTGCTCTGCGATGTCCATGAAATACCTGGGAGAATCGTTCGACTTACATGGTGGGGGTCAGGATCTCATATTTCCGCACCACGAGAACGAGATTGCCCAGTCTGAAGCCGCCACGGGGAAACCCTTCGCAAGTTTTTGGATCGAAAACGGACTGTTAAACCTTACCGGCGAGAAAATGTCAAAGTCCACCAAGCACTTTTTCTCCGTTGAGGACGTGTGCGCCGAGGTAAGACCGGACACGCTCAAGTTTTACCTTCTTTCAACGCATTACAGCAGTCCCGTTGAGTTTTCAAGGGAAAGGCTGGCTGAGGCAGAGGCTGCTCTCGGGCGACTTAAGAACGTGATCAGAAACGCCGCCATGATAAGCAAGGACATAGATCTGTCCCTCAGACCTGCCGAGGGGGAGCTCTCTCAGGCAGTGGTAGAGACCGAGAAGCGTTTCGTCGAGGCCATGGATGACGACTTTAACAGTGCGAGAGCCGTTGGGCATCTGTTCGACCTGGCCAAGGCCATCAACAAGGAAATAGAGGCCGGGGTCATGTCCGTCGCTCAAAGGACAGCCATACGCGTGGCCTCCGAGAAAATGAAAGAGCTTGGCCAAGTTCTTGGAGTTTTCTGGCAGGAAGAACTCGCCGCCGAGGACTTCCCCCAGGAGATAAAGGACCTCGTTAAGGAGAGAGAGTCGGCCCGCAAAAAGAAAGAATGGAGTAAGGCCGACGACATAAGGGCCAAGATTGAAGCAACAGGCTTTGTTGTCGAGGATAGATCCGAGGGGCCAGTTCTCAGGAAGAAGAGTAGCTAGCCGCATCCTATCTTCAAAAGGGAAGAATCGAAAGTACACTGAAGACGGCAGAGGAAGATAGAGGAGGGGAACAAGTATGTCCGAGGAATTTTTGAGCGTGATCGATCACAGGTGGAGCTGTAGAGGATTTCAGAGCGTACCGCTCGAAGAGGACACGATCTGGAAGCTTCTCAGGGCAATGCTAAGAGCGCCTTCTGCCGGGAACGTCCAGCCATGGCATTTCTATGTCGTTACGAATGAGTCCGCAAAGAGAGGGTTAACCGAAGCGGCGCACGGTCAGGGTTTTGTGTCTCAAGCTCCCGTGGTCATAGTGGTCTGCGTCGTGCCTTCGAGGGCAGAGGAAGGGTATAGTGAAAGGGGCAAGAATCTCTACTGCATACAGGACACGGCAGCAGCCGTGGAGAATCTGCTTCTGGCTGCTGAGGCACTCGGGCTTGGGACCTGCTGGGTTGGGGCTTTCGACGAGGCGCACGCAGGCAAAGTGCTGGGCATTCCTCCCGAAAGGCGGCCGGTAGCGATCATACCGGTCGGCAAACCGGCCTCTCCCAAGGAAAAGAGCCGGCGCCTGCCGGAGGAGACCGTGTTGACGTGGGTGCGCTGACCTGCGTGTCGGCCTTCAAGTCTGCGGGCAGAGAGGGCCTTCCCGGGTTATCACTCTGAGCAATCTTCGTTTCTTAACTCCTTTGTTCTTTGATAGTTACCAGCATGTTTGCCAGGGCTGGCGTAGCTCAAAGGTAGAGCTCCTCACTTGTAATGAGGGGGTTGGGGGTTCAAGTCCCTTCGCCAGCTCCACATGACCCCAGTTTTGGTCACAAAAGTCCGGGTTCAGATTGCGGGCAAAGGAGCCGGTTGGACAGATTGGGGTTGAACAGGCAGGAGACTTCTGGCAGTATTGTGGGTTGCCGCTGTAGAGTGGAGGGGTTCCCAAGAGGTCAAAGGGAGCAGACTGTAAATCTGCCGGCAACGCCTTCGGAGGTTCGAATCCTCCCCCCTCCACCAGCGCTGTCAGAATGTACCGCATTTCTTGTGTTTGCCCGCGGGAGGATTTCAATTTGAGCAAGGTACCGGTGAACCCATTTGCTCTCGGTGCCGCATTTGTAGCGCGTGCGGTGGAGTTGGGGTGGGTCGAAGTTGATTCTGACGGCAGGCGGAGCTCTTACTACCTGACCGCTTCAGGAAGTGAGGGCCTCGAAAACTTCGGCGTGAAGATTGAGAAGGCCATGCAGTTCGCGATTCTTCCGGAAAGGGACGGCTCTGCGCCGAAAAGAAGAGCCTCTTCCTCGATGCAGGCACACCGGGGTTCGTTGCAGTCGCACGGGGGTTCAATGCGCGGAGGCTCAATGTCGCCGCATGGCGGACGACCGCCACAGAGAGGCTCGGTGTCAGGCCATGGGGGAGCATCAGATAGGGGCAGGCCTAGTGGGCCCCATAAGGGACCCGAACGCCGCGGAGGACCCGGGCATTACGAAGGACGTGTGCGGAACGAGGAGCGCCGGCCCCACGAGGGGCGCCGACCCCACGAGGGGTATGTGCGGCACGACCGACAAGGCGGGCCGAGAAAGAGAACGGAACGCTAGCTCGAGATGGCAAAGGGGCCAGAGGTGTGCTGCGAAGTCGTGCGCGACCGAGGTCCCGGTCCCTGATTGCCGGACTCGTTGCCACTGCTTAAGATAGACAGGGGCGGGAGTAGCTCAGTGGCTAGAGCGTCAGCCTTCCAAGCTGAGGGTCGCGGGTTCGAATCCCGTTTCCCGCTCCATCGAGGCTTGAGTGTCTTAGAACTCCGTCATGCACCGGTATGCACCGGTGAACCCAGTTCCCCAGTCCATGGGGTGTCTTGGCGAGCAGGGTCACCTCAACCCAAAGAATTTTTCGAGAAAAGCAAAAAATCTCTTGACACCAGGTCGTCAATTTGTAATTATCAAGGTCTGCATATTTCCGAGTGTGGCTTTTTGGAGGGAAAAGCCGAAGGGTAGAGTTTACAATTTTCTTTTTGTCTCGAACCCACCTCACAGCCACGCCGGCTAATTCCCCAATCGCGCGCATCTAAAAGGGGAATGCTTTTGTCTCGATGCCCGCGTAGCTCAGTTGGTAGAGCATTTGCATGGTAAGCAAAAGGTCATCGGTTCGATTCCGATCGTGGGCTCACTAGAGAGAAGAGCTGGCGCATTGCCTGTACACGACCATCAGCGTCTTCAGCGTCTTCAGCGCGCATTTTTAGCGGACTCCTTGTATTTGGGGAACTCTGTCTTCAATTACGCTGGGGGTTTGCCGAATAGGGATATGTTTTTTCCCAATCGGGGAATTTCTTGTTTACAAACTTTGGTAACCCACGGGTAAGCAACTGAGAGCGGTCTCAGTTGCTAAGGCGCCAGGAGGTAGAGCTGATGGCTAAGGCTCGGTTTGAGCGGAAGAAGCCGCATGTTAATGTTGGGACGATAGGGCATGTGGATCATGGGAAGACGACGTTGACGAGTGCTATAACGATGTATTTGGCGAAGCGTGGGTTGGCGTCGGTACGGACGTATGATTCTATTGATAATGCGCCTGAGGAGAAGGAGCGGGGGTTGACGATAGCGGTTAGTCATGTGGAGTATGAGACGGTGGCGCGTCATTATGCGCATGTGGATTGTCCTGGTCATGCTGATTATGTAAAGAACATGATAACTGGGGCTGCGCAGATGGATGGGGCGATATTGGTGGTGGCAGCGAATGATGGTCCTATGCCGCAGACGAGGGAGCACGTGTTGTTGGCGCGTCAGGTAAATGTGCCGCACATAGTTGTGTGTTTGAACAAGATAGACATGGTGGACGACAAGGAGTTGTGGGAGTTGGTGGAGTTGGAGGTACGGGAGTTATTGACGAAGTATGAGTTTCCGGGGGAGGAGATACCTGTAGTAAGGGGGAGTGCATTGAAGGCGATGGAGTGTGGGTGTGGGAAGGACGAGTGTGAGTCGTGCAGGTTTATAGGGGAGTTGATGAAGGCGGTGGACGAGTACATACCTACGCCGAAGAGGGATGTGGAGAAGCCGTTTTTGCTGCCGGTGGAGGATGTGTTTAGTATAACTGGGCGAGGGACAGTGGGTACGGGCAGGGTAGAGAGGGGGAAGGTGAAGGTTGGGGACACGGTGGACAGGGTGGGGATAAAGGAGACGCGGAAGACGGTGGTGACTGGGGTGGAGATGTTTCGGAAGCTATTGGATTATGCGCAGGCGGGAGACAACATAGGTTTGTTGTTGAGGGGGATAGAGAAGGAGGAGTTGGAGCGTGGTATGGTGATAGCGGCGCCTGGGAGTATCACGCCGCACAAGAAGTTTAAGGGGGAGATATACATATTGACGAAGGATGAGGGCGGGAGGCACACGCCGTTTTTTGATGGGTATCGTCCTCAGTTTTATTTTAGGACGACGGACGTGACGGGGACGGCGAAGTTGCCTGAGGGGCGAGAGATGGTAATGCCGGGGGACAACGTGACGGTAGAGATAGAGTTGATAACGCCGATAGCGTTGGAGAAGGAGTTGCGGTTTGCGATAAGGGAGGGTGGGCGCACGGTAGGAGCGGGCGTCGTCGCAGAAATACTAGACTGAAAACTGGTGCGGGTACGCATGGGAGTTCAGCACCTTCGTACCCGCGTATTTGACTTCAGACACGAAGTAGCAATAGATCGTTGGACGTTTGATTTGAAATCCAGAGGGTTGGTGAGTAAGGGTGCGCGAACAAATAATACTGGCTTGCAATGACTGCAAGCGACGCAACTACACGTCAACGAAGGATAAAAGAAAGCATCCGGACAGGATAGAGCTTAAGAAGTATTGTCCTTTTTGTCGTGCCCACACCTTACACAAGGAAACAAGATGACCGCCTGCTTTCGGAGCGGGCGGCTCACCAGGCTCGTGGCGCGTCTGTTTCGGGAAGGCCTGTAGCTCTAACGGCTAGAGCACCGGACTCCAAATCCGGGTGTTGGGGGTTCGAATCCCTCCAGGCCTGCCAGACTACGATGGCTCGTTGGGAGACCGACACGACGTGAAGTCGGATAGCGGGCCTGAACCAAAGGATAAGGAAGAGAGATTTGAAGCCGTTCATCGAAAAGCTAAAGATATTCATCAAGGAAGTGCGACTTGAGATGTCGAAAGTCACATGGCCGACCAGAGGCGAGCTCAGAGATTCCACGGTTGTGGTTATCGTCTCGGTCATAGTGATTTCGGCCTTCATCGGTGTGATTGACTGGATTCTTTACTCGATGGTTAGGGTCGTCTTTTAGTTACTGGGAGGAGAAAACGGAAGCGCAAGGGTCAGAGGCCGGTATTGAACGCGATAGTGAAGGCGGGGCTGCCGTGGCAAAGCAGTGGTACGTAGTACATACATATTCCGGCCACGAAAACAAGGTCAAGACAAACATGGAGAGAGCCATCCATTCGGCGGGTTTGACCGAGAGTTTCGGCCAGATTCTCGTTGCCACCGAGGATTTTGCCGAGATGAAGAACGGAAAGAAAACGATCACGAAGCGAAAGACGTTTCCCAGCTACGTGCTTGTTGAAATGGAAATGACCAACGAAACCAGGCACCTCGTCACCAACATACCCGGCGTCACGGGTTTTGTGGGCACGGGGCGCGATCCGCTTCCCTTGAAACAAGAGGAAGTGAGAAGAGTGCTTGGACTTGATGCCGAAGGAAAGGCTGCGAAAGTTACTCGTTCGGTGCCTTTCAAGATCGGGGAACATGTAAAAGTAGTAGACGGTCCCTTCAGCGATTTCACTGGAATTGTAGACGAGATAAATCCGGAACGGGGGAAAGTCAAGGTCATGGTTAGCATATTTGGGAGAGCTACCCCAGTTGAACTTGACTTTCTCCAAGTTCAAGCTATTTAGGACTCACGCTTCGCTGTTTTGTCGAGTCCAATCCAGAAAGAGTGATGAGTCCTTATTGTCTGCGTTTGTTTGTCAGGGTTGGCTCCGGTTTCGAAGTTAGCCAGGGAGAGAAGAGATGGCCAAGGTTGTTACCGCGATAGTGAAACTGCAGATCCCTGCGGGTAATGCGACCCCTGCCCCGCCAGTTGGTCCTGCCTTAGGGCAGCATGGCGTCAATATAGTGGAGTTTTGCAAGGCATTCAACGCCAGGACTCAGGGACAACCTGGATTGATTATTCCGGTCGTGGTTACGATCTACAGGGATCGTTCTTTTACTTTTATTACAAAGACTCCTCCCGCTTCAATTCTTTTGAAGCGAGCTGCCGGCATCGCTAAGGCTTCCGGAGAACCCAATAGGGTCAAGGTTGCGCAGGTGACGAAGGAACAGGTCAGGGAGATTGCGCAGCTCAAGATGCCCGACCTCAACGCTGCAAGCCTGGAAGCTGCAATAAAAATGGTAGAAGGTACTGCCCGAAGCATGGGGATAGAAGTCTCGGGTTGAGTTCGGGGTGTGGCTTGAGGGCCCGGCCCGCTCGCGATAGCTTTCGTTCGAAAGAGGTATGAGTGTATGAAGCTAGCAAAGAGGTACAAAGCTGCCGCCGAGTCGTTTGATAGATTGACGAGGTATTCTCTCTCCGAAGCAGTCGACATAGTGAAGAAAAACGCGACCGCAAGGTTCGACGAGACGGTCGAGGTGGCAGCGCGTTTGGGCGTCGATCCGCGGCATTCAGAACAGCAAGTGAGGGGAACGCTTGTGCTTCCGCACGGAATTGGGAAAAGCGTAAAGGTGCTCGTCATTGCGAAAGGCGAGAGAGAGAAGGAAGCCAAGGACGCGGGTGCAGATCTCGTTGGCACGGACGAGTACATTGCGAAGATCAAGGAAGGTTGGCTAGACGTCGACAAGATCATCGCGACTCCGGATATGATGAGCGAGGTCGGCAAGCTTGGGAAGATCCTCGGACCAAAAGGTCTCATGCCGAACCCAAAGAGCGGAACGGTGACCTTTGATGTCGCAAAAGCCATCAAGGAGCTCAAGGCCGGCAAGATAGAATACAGGACCGACAAGGTTGGCAATGTCCACGTCCCCGTCGGGAAGGCTTCCTTCGACAAAGAGAAGCTGGTGGACAACATCACAGTTTTTATGAGGGAACTTGTTAGAACGAAGCCGGCTGCGGCAAAGGGACAGTATCTCAAGAACGTGTCCGTGAGTTCAACCATGAGCCCGGGCGTTAAGCTGGACGTTCAGGCGCTACTGACGGCGATGAAGCAGTAGCTTTATCGAGTAAGGTGTCTTTGAGAAAGCAACTGAGACAGTGAGAGGAAAAGCAATGGCGACACCTCAAAAGGAACAGGCTGTGGCTCAACTCGTTGAAAAGATCAATGCTGCGCGAGCCATCATTGTGACCGACTACAGTGGGATGAATGTTCTCTCCATCTCCGAACTCAGAAAGAAGTGCAGAGAGGCGTCGGTAGAGTACAGGGTTGTGAAGAACACCCTGACCAGGATTGCTGCCCAGAGGACCAGGTACGGTGTTCTGGCAGAGAGAATGGACGGACCTACTGCTCTTGCCATCAGCGCAACGGACGAAGTTGCCCCTGCAAGAGTTCTGAGCGAGTTTCTCAAGAGTCACGGGCTTCCGAAGATAAGGCTCGGCCTGATTGAGGGAAGGGTTGTGAATTCCGCAGACGTTGAAAGATTGGCTTTTCTGCCGTCCAAGAAGGTTCTTCTCGGGCAATTCGCAGGGACTCTTGTGAGGCCACTTTCAATGCTTTCGTTCGCCCTGACTTTCAAGCTCCGTCAGCTTGCGATTGCTCTTGAAGAGATCAAAAAGAAGAAGACGGAGTGAGAAGACGGGGTGAGAAATGACTTTGCTATACGACGGAGGTGAATGATGAGCGAAACAGGAAAGGGAGTTCAGAAAAAGGCTACGATAAAGAAGAAGGTCCTGAAGGAAGGAGAAATCTCCTCCGTTGAGGAGACCACAGGAGCACCGTCAGAGGGAGTAGCGGAGGGAACAGCTGATATGAGCAACGTTGACAAGGTGATGAACCTGCTTGAGGGAATGACGATTCTTGAGGTCGATGACCTCGTGAAGAAGCTTGAAGAGAGATTCGGCGTAACGGCGGCGATGCCGGCTGCTTTTGCCGCGGCCGCTGCACCTGGTGCTGCTCAGGCCGCGCAGGCACCCGTTGAGGAAGAACAGACGGAGTTTGACGTAATACTCAACAGTTCAGGCGAAAAGAAGATTCAGGTCATTAAGGTGGTGCGTGCCATCACCGGGCTTGGTCTCAAGGAGGCCAAGGATCTGGTAGATGGCGCCCCGAAGCCGGTTAAGGAGAAGATCAACAAAAACGAAGCCCAAGATATCAAGACAAAGCTTGAGGAAGTAGGGGCTCTCGTTGAGATTAAGTAGCCGAGCTTTTTGCTCCATTCAAAGAAGGGTGTGACTGCCTTGAAAGCTGATCGCTACGACGGCAAGAAGAACTTCAGCAAGGTTGATAAGCAGTGGAGCGTTCCGCTTCCCAACTTGCTGGACGTACAACTGGAATCGTTCAGAGCGTTCTTGCAGGCTGAAAAGACTCCCCAGGAACGAGCCAATGAGGGTCTACAGGAGGTCTTCAACAGCGTATTTCCGATAGCGGACCCCCGCGAGATGTACTCGCTCGAGTTCGTTAGCTATGACATGGGGGAACCGAAACACAGCGTGGACGAATGCCAGGGTCGAGATCTAACCTTTTCGGCTCCTCTGAAAGCTACCCTTCGGCTGCGCATCAGGGAGATAGTTGACGGCGAGAAGCGTGACAGAGAGATAGTCGAGCAAGAAGTCTACCTTGGTGAGCTACCGCTCATCACAGACAAGGGCACTTTCATCATAAACGGCGCCGAGAGAGTTATTGTTAGCCAACTGCACCGTTCCCCCGGCGTTTTCTTTGACGAAATCATACATCCGAACGGCAAGAAACTGTTTTCGGCCAGGATAATTCCCTATCGCGGCTCTTGGGTTGAGTTCAGTCTAGACGCTAACGACCTTATGTACGTTCACATCGACAGAAAACGAAAGCTGCCGGTGACTATTCTCTTGAGGGCCCTGGGTTTTCAGAGCGAGAAGGAAATACTGGAGCTGTTCTATCCTGTCGTAGAGGAAGAAGTACCCCGGGCAGGAAGCAAGAAAGCAGAGGAGCTCCCTGGCAAGATTGCGGCCGAAGACTTTGCTGACGAGGAGACCGGAGAGGTTCTTCTTGAGGCTAACGAGCCGATTACCGAGGTCGCCCTTGTGGACATAAGAAAAGCCAAGCTCAAGAGAGCGAAAACGAAAATAATCCGGTACTTCGATATACCTTACGTGGCCGAGGCTGACGTCATACGTAATACTCTGAGGAAGGATGCTTGCAAGAGTGAAGAAGATGCCTTGGCGAAAATCTACAACCTGCTAAGACCCGGTGATCCGCCAAGGACTGATACGGCACGCGAGATACTGAACAGGCTCTTCTTCAATCCCAGACGTTATGACCTCGCCAAAGTTGGAAGGTACAAACTAAATCAGAAGCTTGATCACGCTGCGCTTTTTGAAGGTAAGTTCAAGATGCCTTCTCGCACGCGGACCATTCTCTGCAAAGAGGATTTCGTCTCGATCATAAAATACTTGCTCAAGATGAGAGAAAGCGAGGAGCGCGGTGAGCCCATGGCTCCCGACGACATTGACCATCTCGGAAACAGAAGAGTCCGCTCCGTGGGAGAACTCCTTGGCAATCAGTTCAACATAGGTCTGGCACGAATGGCAAGAATCATCAGGGAGAGAATGGCTCTGCAGGACGCGGAAAACGTCACGCCGTACGACCTCATAAACGCTCGAACAATCTCTGCAGTTATCCAGAGTTTCTTCGGGAGCAGCCAGCTCTCTCAATTCATGGATCAAACAAACCCGCTCGCCGAATTGACGCACAAGAGAAGGCTGAGTGCGCTTGGGCCCGGAGGATTGACGAGAGACAGAGCAGGGTTCGAGGTGAGGGACGTTCATTACACGCATTACGGTCGTATGTGTCCCATCGAAACACCCGAAGGTCCTAACATTGGTCTCATTTCATCCCTGAGTTCCTACGCACGTGTCAACGAGTTTGGATTCCTGGAGACTCCTTACTGGAAAGTCACAGACGGTGTGGTGGACAGAAGCAGGATTCACTATCTTTCTGCCGACGAAGAGGACAAGTACAAGATTTCGCAGGCTAATACTCCCGTGGGACACGATGCCAAGCTCCAGGGAGATCAGATTCAAGTCAGGTATAAGGGAGAATTCCCCGTCGTCGCTCGGAACGAAGTTGACTACATGGACATTTCTCCCATCCAGCTTGTCAGTCCTGCCGCGGCCTTGATCCCGTTCCTGGAGCACGACGATGCTAACAGAGCTCTCATGGGGTCTAACATGCAGAGGCAAGCCGTTCCATTGCTGAAGACGGAGACACCGCTTGTGCAGACCGGGCTGGAAGGGAAAGTGGCGGAGGATTCTGGCGCGCTCATTTCCGCGAAGCGAGCCGGATCGGTTGAAAGCGTATCCGCCGATACCATTATCGTTAGACCCGAATCGGACGAAGGCGAAACCATGGACTTCAGTAAGTTCGGCGGCCTTGACGTTTACAGACTCACCAAGTTCAGACGTTCAAACCAGGATACATGCATGAATCAGAGGCCACTGGTGAAGGACGGCGAGAAAGTCAGGGCCGGCCGGGTGATAGCCGACGGATCCGCCACCAAGGACGGAGAGCTAGCTCTTGGCGCGAACGTCATCGTCGCTTTCATGCCCTGGGGTGGCTACAACTTTGAGGACGCGATTCTCATAAGCGAGAAGCTCGTAAAGGAGGACCGCTTCACTTCGATCCACATCGAGGAGTTCGAGCTTCAGGTTCGCGACACAAAGAGGGGTACTGAGGAGATTACGCGCGAGATCCCTAACGTCAGTGAGGAAGCTGTAAAGGATCTGGACGAGGATGGGATCGTGAGGATAGGGGCCCACGTGAGGGCGGGCGATATTCTTGTCGGCAAAGTGACGCCCAAGGGCGAGACTGACCTGACGCCAGAAGAAAGACTTCTGAGAGCCATATTCGGCGAGAAGGCCGGCGATGTGCGCGACGCCTCTCTCAAGGCGCCTCCTGGGATGGATGGCATAGTCATCGACATAAAAGTCTTTTCCAGAAAAGAGAAGGACGAAGTAACCAAGAAGCAGGAGAAGAAAGAATCGGATCGGCTGAAGAGAATCGCTCGCAAGGAAAAGGACAGGATTGTCGAAATCCGTGACGCCCAGCTTTCCAAGATTCTTGCCGGAAAAACGATCCAGCAGATTCGAAGAGAAAGTAACGGCAAGATAATGTTCCGTGGCGGAAAGAAGTTCGCCGGCAACATCCTTTCCAAGCTCGAGCTCACCGACATTCCTTGGGGTTCACATATTGCGAAAGACCAGGAGACTAACGAAAGATTCTGGCAGGTGATGTCTGCCGCCGAAAAGGCGCTCGAAAACATCGAGAAGGAGCTCGCGAAGGACCTCGAGAGACTTTCGAGGGGCGATGAACTTGCCCCCGGTGTCGTAAAGCTGGTGAAGGTCTACATAGCCAGAAAGCGCAAGCTTTCGGTCGGTGACAAGATCGCCGGGAGGCATGGTAACAAGGGAGTTGTTGCAAAGATACTTGCCGAGGAAGACATGCCATATCTTCCCGACGGTACTCCCGTTGAGATGGTGCTCAACCCTCTGGGCGTGCCTTCGAGAATGAACCTGGGTCAGATACTTGAAACGCACCTTGGCCTGGCTGCCAAGGCGCTTGGCTTCAAGGCCGTGAGCCCTGTTTTCGGAGGCGCAACCGTTGAAGAGATAAAGCAATTGCTTGAAGAAGCCGGTCTGTCCAAGGACGGGAAAACGGTTCTCTACGATGGAAGGACCGGTCAGGTGTTCGATCAACCCGTGACAGTCGGTCACATCTACATGATGAAGCTGTCGCATCTCGTCGACGACAAGATACACGCCCGCTCCATCGGTCCGTATTCTCTGGTTACCCAGCAGCCCCTGGGCGGTAAGGCCCAGTTCGGAGGTCAGAGATTCGGTGAAATGGAGGTGTGGGCTCTTGAAGCTTACGGAGCTGCTTACACGCTTCAGGAGCTCCTTACGGTGAAGTCGGACGACGTCAGCGGAAGATCAAAAATCTATGAAGCAATCGTGAAGGGAGAGAATCCGCCTGAGCCTGGCGTTCCCGAATCGTTCAACGTGCTTGTAAAGGAACTCCAGAGTCTCTGTCTGGACGTGCAATTCGAGGAAGGCTAAGAGAGTTGGTTTGAAACTGGCACTCTATAGGGCCTTGTTTCGAAGGGAGAGAGAAGATGCAGGACATGATTCGTTCCGAGGGGCTTCTGGGTGGACGGATGACTCTCACAAAGGCGGACGATCGTGAGGCCAGAAGACGCTTTAGTTTCAACTCGATTCGGATTCAACTTGCTTCTCCTGACATCATGAGAGGCTGGTCACACGGGGAGGTGACGAAACCCGAGACCATCAACTACAGGTCATTCAAACCTGAGAAGGACGGACTATTCTGCGAGAAGATATTTGGACCGGTAAAAGACTGGGAGTGCAATTGCGGAAAATACAAGCGAATCCGCTACAGAGGGGTCATCTGCGACAGGTGCGGCGTTGAAGTCACTATGGCAAAAGTACGCCGCGAAAGGCTGGGTCACATCAACCTCGCAGTGCCCGTGGCTCACATCTGGTTTTTCAAGAGCGTTCCCAGTAGGATTGGGCACCTTCTAGGCATGGGGATCAAGGAGCTGGAAAGAGTTCTTTACTACGAATCCTACGTCGTCCTGGACCCCGGTGACACCAATCTCAAGAAGAAAGAGCTCATAACAGAAGAGCAGTACAACGAGCTTATTGAGGAAGGAAAGCAATTCGTGGCCAAGATGGGCGGAGAAGCGATCAGGGGGCTTCTCGCCGAGATAGATTTGAACGAGTATTCTGCCGAGCTTCGCCTCCAGGCCAAGGTGGAGACGAGCGCGCAGAGGAAGAAAGAGAGCCTGAAGAGGTTGAGGATTGTGGAGGCCTTCAGACAGAGCGGCAACAGGCCAGAGTGGATGATTCTGACCGCTATCCCAGTGCTGCCCCCAGATTTGAGGCCACTGGTCCCGCTCGAGGGAGGTCGCTTTGCCACAAGCGATCTCAACGATCTCTACAGAAGGGTCATAAACAGAAACAACAGGCTCAAGAAACTGATTGAGATAAAAGCTCCCGAGGTAATTCTGCGCAACGAGAAGAGAATGCTTCAGGAAGCCGTTGATGCGCTGTTTGACAATGGGAGAAGGTCCCGCGCAGTCCGCGGTCAGGGCAATCGCCCTCTCAAGTCTTTGAGCGACATGCTTAAGGGAAAGCAGGGCAGATTTCGCCAGAACTTGCTGGGCAAGAGGGTCGACTATTCGGGCCGTTCGGTCATCGTTGTGGGTCCGGAACTTAAGCTCCACGAATGCGGGCTTCCAAAGACCATGGCGCTTGAGCTATTCAAACCTTTTATCATAAGAAGGCTGGAAGACAAGGGACTTGTCCAGACGGTCAAGAGTGCAAAGAGACTTGTTGAGAGAGAAAGGCCGGAAGTTTGGGACATACTTGGAGAGATAATCGAGGGGCACCCCGTTCTCCTTAACAGAGCGCCCACGCTGCACAGGTTGGGAATCCAGGCCTTCCAGCCCGTGCTGGTTGAAGGAAAGGCCATCAAGATACACCCGCTCGTTTGCGCGGCATTCAACGCCGACTTTGACGGCGATCAGATGGCCGTTCACGTCCCTCTCTCCTTTGAATCGCAGATCGAAACGCATCTGCTCATGATGTCGCCGAACAATATCCTCCTTCCGGCAAACGGCAGGCCGGTTGCCACGCCGAGCCAGGACATCGTGCTCGGCTGTCATTACCTGACGAAGGAGAGAGCTGGTGCAAAGGGTGGAGGGAAGCTTCTAGCCAGTCCCCAGGAAGTCAGGGCCGCTTTTGAGGAAGGAGTCATCTCCCTTCACGCCAAGATAAGGGTAAGATTGAACGGCGAAACGATTGAAACGACTGCTGGCCGCGTGTTCTTCAACGAGATTATGCCCCCGGGTCTTGGGTTTTCTAACGTCCTGCTGGACAAGAAGGCTCTGGAGAATCTTGTCGCCGCCTGTTACAGGAAGCTCGGTTCCAGCGTCACAGCGAAGTTCCTCGATGACCTGAAGGAGCTCGGGTTTGAGCAAGCTACAAGAGCTGGGATCACCGTGGCAATCGACGACATTCTGATTCCGCCGTCGAAACCACGGATTATAGACCATGCAATGAAAGAAGTAGAAGAGCTTCGCAGGTCCTATCTGAGAAACGCCATCACGGACGGCGAGCGTTACAACAAGGTAATTGACACATGGACTCATGCCACGACCGAGGTGGAGAAGGAGACCTACGCTAACCTGAAGGAAGATAGACAAGGATTTAACCCCATCTTCATGATGGCAGAGTCCGGTTCAAGAGGTAGCAGGGAGCAGATAAGACAGCTTGCGGGTATGAGGGGTCTAATGGCCAAGCCCCAGAAGAAAATCACGGGCGGCTTTGGCGAGATCATTGAGTCGCCAGTGTTGCGAAACTTCAGGGAGGGGCTCACGGTTCTCGAGTACTTCATCTCGACACACGGCGCCAGGAAGGGACTGGCTGATACGGCGCTCAAGACCGCTGATGCCGGTTACCTCACCAGGCGTCTGGTGGACGTGGCTCAGGACGTGATAGTCACGCAGGAAGATTGCGGGACCATCCTCGGTCTTGAAGTCGGCACCCTCAAGGAAGGCGAGGAGATAATCGAATCCTTGAGCGACAGAGTGGTTGGAAGAGTGGCGGCAGAGGACGTGGTCGATCCGATTACGGCCGAACTCGTTGTCGAGGCTGGCGAAGAGATCGTGGAAGAAGCCGCGCGACAGATGGAGGAGAGCGGTATAGAAAAAGTCTGGATCAGGTCCGTGCTCACGTGTGAAGCCAAGCGCGGCGTATGCGCGAAGTGCTATGGCCGCAACCTTGCAACGGGCAGGATGGTTGACGCCGGTGAAGCCGTTGGAGTCATAGCCGCTCAGAGCATCGGTGAGCCCGGCACGCAACTTACGCTCCGAACCTTCCACATCGGAGGGACCGCGAGCAGGATCGTTGAGCAATCCGTCATAAAGGCCAAGTCCGACGGCACCGTGAGGTTCAAGCACGTTGAGACGGTGCGCGGCAAGCTAGATAATCGCCTCGTCGTCATCGGCCGTAAGGGTGAAGTCGAGCTACTTGATAAGGAAAAGCATGTTCGTCACAGATTCAATTTTCCGTACGGTGCTAAACTCTTCGTGGAAGACGGCGTCGAGGTGAAAAGAATGGACGACCTCTTCGAATGGGACACTTACAATACGCCGATCCTGGCCGAGAAGAGTGGCAAAGTCTCGTTCGTTGATATCGTGGACAAGTTCACTTTGAGGGACGAGTGGGATGAAAACACGGGTCAGAGACACAGAGTGGTAACCGACGATAACGAGAAAACGAGGCAACCAAGAATCGAGATTCTCGATTCCAAAGACAGAAGAATCGCGTCACACCTGATTCCTACTGGCGCAAGACTTCTGGTGAGAGACAGTCAGAAATTGGAGGCCGGCGAAGTACTCGTGAAGATCCCTCGTGACATTACGAAGACGCGCGACATCACCGGAGGTTTGCCGAGAGTCTCCGAGCTCTTCGAAGCCAGAAAACCCAAGGATCAGGCTACAGTGACAGAGATCGACGGGAAGATCGAGTTCGGCGCTGTGAGCCGTGGAATGAGAAAGCTCACGGTGAAGAACGAAAACGGCGAAGAGAGGGAGTATCTCGTGCCGGCCGGCAAACACATGCACGTGAGGGATGGCGATTTTGTCAGGGCTGGTGACCGGCTCACTGAAGGTCCCACCAACCCGCACGACATCTTGAAGATAAAGGGAATCAAGGAAGTTCAGGAACACCTGGTGAACGAAATTCAGGAAGTTTACAGGCTTCAGGGCGTGCGCATTGATGACAAGCACATCGAGGTGATAGTCAGACAGATGCTCCAGAAGGTGCGCATCGAAGACCCAGGCGACACCAATTTCCTCGAAGGGGAACAGGTTGACAAGGTGCAGCTCAGGGAGGAGCAGGAACGCGTGGAGACCGAAGGCGGTACCCCCGCTACTTTCCAACCCCTGCTTCTGGGCATGACAAAGGCTTCGCTTAGCACGCAGAGTTTTATTTCGGCCGCCTCCTTCCAGGAGACGACCAGGGTTCTGACGGAAGCCTCGATGCAGGGTAGCAGGGATTATCTCAGGGGTCTCAAAGAGAACGTCATTATAGGTCATCTGATACCTGCCGGCACCGGACTGTCCAGGTACAGGAATCTCAAGGTGGCGGAAGAGGAACCAGAAGCCGAGGAGACGGAAAAAGCGGTTGGTGGAAGTCAGTCTGCGTAGTGAACGCGGTGGAAATAGTACAAATCGAGTGACGTGTGGTCAAAGTATTAAGGTAATCCCGGAAGGGCTCTAGAGAATCGGAGGTTTGATTTGCCGACCCTGAATCAGCTCTTGAGGTATGGAAGAAAGGACGTGGGTAGGAAACCCTCTGCACCTGCTCTGAGGGGTTGCCCTCAGAAGCGGGGTGTGTGCACGCGAGTATATACATCAACTCCCAAGAAACCGAACTCGGCGCTGCGAAAGGTGGCAAGAGTGAGGTTGACGAACGGGATTGAAGTCACTTGTTACATCCCCGGAGAAGGGCATAACCTGCAGGAGCATTCCATTGTGCTTATCAGGGGTGGAAGGGTTAAGGACTTACCTGGTGTTAGGTACCACATCATCCGCGGAGCGCTCGACACAAGCGGAGTTGAGGGACGAGCCCAGAGTAGGTCAAAGTACGGCACTAAGAAGAAAAAGACAGTGGCGTAGTCTTCACGCTGCCTCTGTCAGGAAACTGGAGGAAATAGATGCCGAGAAAAAAGGTCATTGAGAAAAGGGAGTTGCCGCCTGACCCTCATTACGGCAGCGTGCTCGTGGCACGATTCGTCAACGCTCTCATGGGAGAGGGGAAGAAGAGTACTGCCGAGAGGATTTTTGACGAGACAATGAAAATAATCGAGAAGAGAACCGGGCAGGACGGTCTCAGTCTTATGAAGACTGCCCTCAACAATGTAAAGCCTGTTCTTGAAGTGAAATCAAGACGCGTTGGTGGTGCGACGTATCAGGTTCCGATCGAGGTCAGGCCCGAAAGGCGTACTGCTCTTGGCATACGCTGGCTAATAACTTTTGCTACGGCCAGGCCTGATCACACGATGCAGGAGCGTCTTGCGAGCGAGATTGTAGCTGCCTCCAAAAACGAAGGCGGCGCGATTAAGAAGAGAGAAGATACTCACAAGATGGCTGAGGCCAACAAGGCCTTTGCTCACTATAGGTGGTAATGAGTGTCGGGCGAGCGAGGCTCTGCCCGATTTGAAGGGACCTCCATGTGGCTCCTGGGCTTCAAAGGATGTGAGGTCGTGAGATTTGGCGAAACCCGCAAGGGTGGAGGTTTTGAGTGTCAAGGCAGACACCGCTGGAAAGAACCAGAAACATCGGCATCGCAGCCCATATCGATGCAGGCAAAACCACCGTCACCGAACGGATTCTCTTCTACTCAGGACGAGTTCACAGAATCGGCGAGGTTGATGATGGCGCCGCAACCATGGACTGGATGGAGCAGGAGAAGGAGCGCGGCATTACCATTACTTCGGCTGCCACAACCTGCTACTGGCGTGATCATAGAATCAACATCATTGACACGCCTGGCCATGTTGACTTCACGGTCGAGGTTGAACGCTCTCTCAGGGTTCTTGACGGCGTTGTGGCTGTGTTTTGTTGCGTTGGAGGTGTCGAGCCGCAGAGCGAGACCGTCTGGAAACAGGCGAATCGCTACAAGGTTCCGCGCATTGCATTCGTGAACAAGTTGGACAGGGTGGGCGGCGACTTCTGGCGCGTCGTAGGGATGATACGCGACAGGTTGCACGCCAGGCCAGTTCCCGTTCACGTTCCGATAAAGAACGGCAACGAAGAGTTTATTGGGTTGATTGATTTGGTGGACATGACGGTCTTGACGTACAACACAGAAGAAACGGGAATAACATACAATGTCGAGCCCCTGAGCGGCGATGGCATTTCCTCTCGCTTCGGGAGCAAGTACGTTGAGCTCGCCAGGGAAAAGAGGAAAGAGCTTCTGGAGGAGGTCGCGGAGTTCGACGACGACGTGATGCATCTCTATCTAGATAACAAGGAGCCGGGATCTGATAGCATCAAACGAGCTCTCAGAAAAGGAACTGTCTCGGGCTCCATCGTTCCAGTGTTGGGTGGTGCCGCCGTCAGGAACAAGGGAGTTCAGAGAGTGATGGATGCCATAGTGGATTTTCTCCCGTCTCCTCTGGACGTACCTCCCGTTGAAGGAGTGAACCCCAAGACTTCCAAAGTGGAGACAAGACGTCCGGATGAGAGCGCGCCTTTTTCGGCTCTGGCCTTTAAGATCATGGTTGATCCGTACGTGGGAAGACTGACCTTTTTCAGAGTCTATTCCGGAAAGGTAAAGTCGGGTTCCACTGTCTATAACGCAACCAGGGGTGCAAGCGAGAGGGTCGGTCGGCTCCTGGAAATGCATGCAAACAAGAGAGAAGAGCGCGACATGATCTATTGCGGAGACATCGCTGCCGCGGTGGGATTCAAGAAGGTTTCCACCGGAGACACATTGACCGACAGGGCTCACCCGATTGTGTTTGAACCGATGCGTTTTCCCGAACCCGTGATCTCCGTCGCCATCGAGCCAAGGACGAAGGCGGATGAAGACAAGCTTTCCGAAGCCCTCGCGAAACTTGCCGAGGAAGATCCGACTTTCAAGGTGAGGAGCGACGAAGAAACGGGTCAGACCATCATTTCCGGGATGGGTGAGCTTCACCTGGACATTCTTGTAGAGAGGATGCTGAGAGAGTTCGACGTGGCCGCAAACGTTGGCAAGCCGCAGGTTGCTTACAGGGAAACTATCACAAGAGCCGCCGAGGCTCGGGGCAAGTTCATTAAGCAGACCGGTGGCAAGGGTCAGTATGGCGATGTTCTGCTGTTGGTCGAGCCCCTGGAGAGCAAGATCGGATTTGAATTTGTGTCAAAGCTCACCGGGGCCGTTTTGCCGAGGCAGTTTATTTCCCCGATAAAGAGAGGCATCGAGGAGGCGATGGAAAACGGCGTGGTCGCAGGGTATCCCGTCACCGGGGTCAGAGTTTCGCTTCTGGATGGTAGCTATCACGACGTTGATTCGTCGGAGCTCTCGTTCGAGATTGCCGCGTCAATCGGTTTTAAGGACGCAGTGATAAAGGGCGAACCGAAACTCCTCGAACCCATAATGCAGGTTGAAGTGGTTGTGCCGGACGAATACATGGGCGACATAATAGCAGACTTGAGTTCCAAACGAGGCCGTATCGAAGGTATGTCATCGCGCGCCGACGGCAGAGTAATTGACGCGACCGTGCCACTGAGCGAAATGTTTGGCTATGCCACGAGACTTCGCTCACTGAGTCAGGGGCGTGCGATTTACACGATGGAATTCGCGAGTTACGAGTTAGTTCCGGAAGAACTTTCGGACAAGATCATCGCGCGAATACGCGGATGGTAGCGTCGGACAGGACCTGGTAGGAGGTAGAGCTGATGGCTAAGGCTCGGTTTGAGCGGAAGAAGCCGCATGTTAATGTTGGGACGATAGGGCATGTGGATCATGGGAAGACGACGTTGACGAGTGCTATAACGATGTATTTGGCGAAGCGTGGGTTGGCGTCGGTACGGACGTATGATTCTATTGATAATGCGCCTGAGGAGAAGGAGCGGGGGTTGACGATAGCGGTTAGTCATGTGGAGTATGAGACGGTGGCGCGTCATTATGCGCATGTGGATTGTCCTGGTCATGCTGATTATGTAAAGAACATGATAACTGGGGCTGCGCAGATGGATGGGGCGATATTGGTGGTGGCAGCGAATGATGGTCCTATGCCGCAGACGAGGGAGCACGTGTTGTTGGCGCGTCAGGTAAATGTGCCGCACATAGTTGTGTGTTTGAACAA
>Ga0315274_10001036_pt1 | contig 43295 bp, 56 predicted proteins | sample YL17G02_20_MG_FD_203700 | JGI IMG/M metagenome (GOLD analysis project Ga0315274, IMG submission 203700) | Sediment microbial communities from Yellowstone Lake, YNP, Wyoming, USA - YL17G02_20 | ecosystem: Environmental > Aquatic > Freshwater > Lake > Sediment | place: USA: Wyoming | collected...
GCTAAACTTGGTGCTTTTTCTTGTACACAATCTGCCCGCACATACCTAACCTCATCAATCATCAAACTATCCGGTTTACTCATCTGACCCTCCTTTGTTTTATCGCCTGTTAGAACATCTTTCACGCCACGTCATCGGTTGACCTCTATTTTAATTCTATCCATTAGCAACTTAACGTATGGAATTATGCAATCTATCTGGCTTGGCGTGAAACGCAAGACGCGCCAGCCTTGCAGGACGGCTTGGTTATACTTTTCGCAGTCCTTGGTAAAACCTGTACCGGTAGTATGGCGTCCGCCTGAATACACGCCCCCTTCGCACTCGCCTGCTATCAATCTATCAGTCCATGCAAAGTCAAACCGCCAGCGTCTTGGCGGCGCAAAGACATATTCTCGCACCGGCTCAATGCCAGCCGCTATCAACCGCCTAAAAACCAGCTCCTCAAACTCGCTGACGCGCTTTTTGGGTTTAGGCTTATCTACTATCCTGCCATTGGCCCAACGATCAGGCCGCTGTTGACGCTTTAAAAGTTCTGTGTACTCTTCCCTGGATATCCCCATTACTTAACCTCCAACATTGGACCTTAAGAAACAACCTTCGGGAATAACTCTTTTATCCCTTGTTCTTTAATATTCACTATCTGCTCTCGTTCTACCAACGACAATATCCATGCTCTTGCTTGTAACGCTGTAACGCACTCCGGCGGCACGGATTTCATGTAAAATACTCCAGGAATAGAAGCATGCTCAAAATGTAAATACCGCCTATCAATGTTATTCCCGATTTTCAATTTACGCAGTTCATATTTATTTCCACCGCCGGTATGCTGGTCTGTAAACGTATCAAGCAAGTCGGTTTTAGATATCAACCGTTCAACGCCTATCTTCCTGATTATTTCTCTTTGCACATCGGCATTGGTCTCATCAAAAACTTTTTGAGTATCTATTTTTTCGGCAGGAGTTTCAATTAACCATTTAGGTACTCGTATACCATTTAACCCATATACCGCAAAACCGTCAGGATAGGCTATCGCCGGTCCGGTTTCACAATGTATGCGCCCATTTTTTAGATTGCAAATATCATGCCTTTCGCTTATCCAGCAAATATTTTTATGCGATAAATACCAACCGGCATTTTGAGCGATAATCCATAAACCTTTTAACTTTTCTGTTTGTTTTTCTAATTTTAAAACATTATTAAAATAATCATAAAATCCAAGCCAAGCGGCGTCATTTTGCCCGTAACAACTGTCCCCCACGCTGTCCCTCACGCTGGCCCTCACGCTGGCCTCCACGCTGGCCCACACGCTGTCCCCCACGCTGGCCCTCACGCTGGCCTCCACGCTGGCCCTCACGCTGGCCCACACGCTGTCCCCCACGCTGGCCCTCACGCTGGCCCTCACGCTGGCCCCCACGCTGTCCCCCACGCTGTCCCTCACGCTGTCCCTCACGCTGGCCCACACGCTGTCCTTTTTTAATTTTCCGATTTCAATTATTTTCAAAACGCAATACCGTGTTAATCCTAAAGTTAATGGAGATAAACACCAGACTATTTTAGGATTTTCCAATCCAGCGATCTGGTATGCCTTTTTAACTCCTTCTTCGGCTTCATTGCGATTAGCCGGTTTAGTTGATAAACCTATCGCTAACCATTTATCTCGATAAACTGAAAATTGAGCTTTTTGTTCTTCAGTTAATATTTCTATTTTTGGCATAATTAGTCTTGGGTTTTTCTGCTCTCCATATCTTCATAATTCCATTCTCTTTCCAGGATTTTCTTGACTATCCCCGGCTGTATCGTCTGTATCTTGTGTTCTTCATGGTCTATCTTAGCTGGGCTGTTGACCTTTAGATACATCGTTTCACCGTCCATATACACGTCAACATCACCCTCAACAAGAGTGTGAAGATGGACGCCCTCGCCTTTTTCTACAACAAAACCTTTCGTTGCTTTACACAAAAACTTAGCTGTAACAGGCAACTTCGACTGCTTAAGTAAAATATCCCCATGCTGATAAACTATTTTTTCCATACTACCCTCCTTTTACTTGACCTCCAAAAATTTCCCATTTTCTAGTCTGTAAAACACATCTTCCTTGATTTTTTCGCCGTCAATCTGTACAGTTTTTACGCAGACAGGCGTCCATTCAGCGTTGATATTTTTCCATTCGGCCAATACTATCCAGCAACCTTTTTTAGCTTTAGCGGTATTGTTAAATCCAATCCCCGCGGCAATACTATTTTTACCATTTGCTTCAAGCTGGGCGCAGTCGCCGCTGGCCGCGAGCTTGGCGTAGTGGCCGCTGGCCGCGAGCTGGGCGTAGTCGCCGCTGGCCGCGAGCTGGGCGCAGTGGCCGCTGGCCGCGAGCTTGGCGGAGTGGCCGCTGGCCGCGAGCTTGGCGTAGTGGCCGCTGGCCGCGAGCTGGGCGTAGTCGCCGCTGGCCGCGAGCTTGGCGGAGCGGCCGCTGGCCGCGAGCTTGGCGCAGTGGCCGCTGGCCGCGAGCTTGGCGGAGTGGCCGCTGGCCGCAAGCTGGGTGGAGTCGCCGCTGGTCGCGAGCTTGGCGGAGTCGCCGCTGGCCGCGAGCTGGGCGCAGTAGCCGCTGGCCGCGAGCTGGGCGCAGTGGCCGCTGGCCGCGAGCTGGGCGGAGTGGCCGCTGGTCGCGAGCTGGGCGCAGTAGCCGCTGGCCGCGAGCTGGGCGCAGTGGCCGCTGGCCGCGAGCTGGGCGGAGTGGCCGCTGGCCGCGAGCTGGGCGGAATTACCTTTTTTTGGTTTAGCGGTCTTTAACAAAAAATCTACCGAGGCAATTACGAAGTCTCTTAGTGATAGCTTCGCCCCGATTTTTATTTTGGTAGTGGCTATTTTCGTATCTTTATCGCGTTTATCTATCTTACCTAACGCCTCGGCGGTAGAAAAAATACAGCTCGTTAGGTCAGAATAATTAAGCACGTCCAAAGGGTTGACGCATAAATGAAAACCTTTCTCGCAAACCTTGGCCTCGGCGCACTCGTATTCTTTACCCTCCTCGAACTTAAATCCCTTACAGGTCATGTCTAGGTTATATGCTTTAAACCCTTTAATAACTTTTTGCTTTTTCATACCTCTCCTGTTTTACGCCTTTCATCTATTGACTTCAAAAAATGCTTTAGCGAAACCTGGGTAACACATAGACCTATCGCGCATTCGTTGTTCCCATCTTTCTTTGAAAGTTCCTTTATATTTAACGATACTCATTTTGTCGTTTATACTATTGCCTTTTTCCATTATCGGAAATTGCATAAACGGTTTTTTGGGTGGATTAAAAATACCAAATAGCGCCGTCCGTTTGGTAAAATCCGCGCCAAATTCTTCGGGACTATATACATAAGCTGGTTTGCCCAAAAAATCCTTCAACATGCCTGTCGCCGGATTTTCTATTACCCAAAACTTTAAACAACCGGTTTTTTTGTTTAATGGAGTTTGGTATTGACATTCCCAAATAATCCTTAAACAATGTTGAACACAAACCATACCCTCTCTTAAATCCCTCGGTGTTTTAGCACGACAAGTCCGTGCGATAGAAAACATCGTGCAAGGTGGATTCGCAATAATGCCATAAACATTTTCGGGTGGATGATAGTTTTCAACACCGATGTCCTTGCCGATACAAATGACCTCATAGCCATTGTCACGATAGGGTTGGCTATCGCTACCCATGTCCGCGCAAAGATGTAAAATTTTTTTTCCGTTCATCACAACCCGCCCTTCATTTTTAAGCCTTTTTAGCCCCCCCCTGTACTTTGGATGGTTCAAGAGGGTTTAGACCCTAAATCAATGGGCGAAAACGCCAAAAAACCACATCTCCAGGGCTTCCACGAAGCTCTCTAAACCCACTTTTCCGGGTTTCCGCCCTTTGGCGTCATCCAAGCGCCCTGGGGTAAAACATATCCGTCGCGTTTATTGAACCTGTCGGTCATGCCGCGGGTATTCCTGATGTCGTGCATATCGGTCTGTAAAACGGTGAATTGCCGGGAATCCCGGTCATACTGGATGATCGCGTAACTGAACTCGCCCTGCTCGCGGCCAAAGCCGTATGCCGCGTGGACCGGCTTGCTGCCTTTTAACTCATAGATATTTTCTTGCAGGTTCGTAATAGTAAGTTTGCTGTCTCCCTGCAGATTAAAGTCAAGCCCGCCGGTGAACTCGACGCGGGTATGGTCCGTAAAAGTTTGAGTTTCCCATTGTCCTTTGACGTTCTCGACCGGCTTGAAATCAAGATGTCCGTATTCGGTGGCAGCCCAACGGCAGAGCAAGTCCCGTAGATCCGACTTCGGAACGTAGTCAGCCTTATCACGATTAGACCAGTAATCGGAACGCACTTTCTCTTGGTACTGGAAACCTTGGGTTTCATAGAGCGTTGACCTCCTGTCGTTATAATCCTGGCTACCCCAGCCGCAAAGGATCAAAAGCGCCGGCAACCACAATAAATGTCTCATGCTTTTTCCTCCACCCGGCTGCCAACGTAATAGATAGAACTGATAGCGATCGTGCCGCTGATCAAACTCATCAACGCAAAATGGTCCGCCAGAATAATAAACCCGTAAAATACCGCGGCTGTACTTTTCCAAAGGGTAAGTTGACGGTCTTTGACCATACTCCATACCCCGACTAACCGGGCAAGGCATAGTGCCCGGCCGAAGAATATCTCCATCCCGCCGCGCCCGGACCAACCCCAGTAAAGGTTGCTCAACACGATAACGCCCACGATGTCCGCGGCCAGGGCGATAAAAAACGCTCCCTTTGGGAACGTCCGCGAAACGATCGCCGCCACGATGAACAAAGCTAAAAATAACCACCACCAAACACTAAACCCTAACATATCCATACCGCCTCCTTAGTTCGCCTGCCGCCGTTTTTTAGCCTGCCGCCATCTCTTCTGTTGTTCGTACTTGACCACCTTATCTACCCAGGAAGCCTTCTGCAACCGTTCCTCTTCCCGGCTTATTCTGCACCGATCGCACCGCGGCCCGGGGTTACCGGTCCTTAAAAAACAATTACAATCCGGGCAGCGGCGACCCGCACCGTATTCCCTGCGCGATTGGCCGGCGAAAGTCTTTACTTTTAACATTTTAACTTTGAGTTTTTGCCGTTATCCCTTGCCACTCCTGGCGTTCGGCCACTATCCACGCCTCCGAAAGTGCCGCCTGCAAAACCTTAAACTCAAACCTGCTTAGATGTATGGTTTATTTATAGATATAACACCACCACCATCTCTGGGCAAACCCTGTATCTTCAATATATTCTATGCAATATATTCTAAGATAAGGGAAAATAGGCATTCGCTTTATCAGACACATCACTATCGTAGATGTTCACGCTCTGGGATAGGGTTAGAACCTATAATCTTTTGCCCGTAATCCTAAGATTACTCTTAGGATAGTCTGTTTATTCTGCTCGCTGGCAGAGGCGCGGTGGAGGACGCCGGGAACACCTGTTTTTCATTTATATTATGACGCTCATCTTCCAAGACCAGCGTCAGAGAACCCAATGTGTATTTACCTTTTTGTTGAAATTTTAAAGCATGAATAATTTTATATAATTTTTCGTGAGTTATTTTTATAGCTTCTTGGTTGGTTAATCTTAAAAGCCTGAATCCTCTTTTATTAATAAGCCAATTCTCCCTTTGGATTTCATAATCGGAAGTTTTTGGTTTTCCGTCAATTTCAATTACCATTTTGCGTGGAATAAAAAAGTCAACCACAATACAAAATGTTTCTCCGAAAAATCCTCTTTGGAAAAAATTTCTTATTTTAGCTTGGTTTAGTTTATCTTTAAAGATAAGTTCAGACATAGTAGCCTTTTCTCTAAGCTGTTCTTTTCTTATTCTTACATGACGCTGGTATTCTTTTTTACCTTTCATAAAATAACGCTCCTTGAAAGTGTTAAAGGGGAGCGCATATCCTTAAAATAAAAAATGGCGTGCCGGTAGCACCGATGGTCAGACCGATACAATGGTGGGGTTTATTCCGCCGACCGGACACGCCAAATTGTAAGTTATCTTTTATTCTGACCATCGAGTTTAGCATAAACCTATTTTGGTTTTTGTCAAGATATATTTGTATTAACTTTCTTTTTCCTTAAAACAAAAATGCCCCTTGGTTGGTCGTCGCCGGTAAGCAAACAGAGAAACCCATCAATCTTTTTTTCTTAAAACGGTTCATCCGGGCTGTCGGCTTGCGCTTCGTCGCCCAGGATATATTGCGTAACGATGGCTTTAACGAACCTATGATACGAGTTCGCCGGTTCGTGCGTGACCTTGATTTTCACGGTCTTGTTGATCCAGCGTTCGCTGTTCCACTCGATCTCGCCTTCGTGCGGTTCGCCGATACAGTGAAGGAAATGCTTGGTCCGGCCCATGATCTTCATCGCCGGCGACCCTTCATTCGGAATAAGGATATTGTCCCAGACCCAAAGACCTTCGCTGGGGCCGCCCAGTATCCTTAACTTGATCGAAGTCATCGGGTCTTTGTTTTCTTTAGAATACTGGTCCCGGATCTCCTGGATCATGGCTTGGTGCTCGCCCTCACCGACCAACTCGAAGGTTCCTTGCTCTCTTACGTCTTTCATGTTTACCCTTCCCTTCATTTTGCTCCTTTAGTTTTTACTGCCGGCGCCTTGTCGACGATGGGTTCTCCCTGAACAACGGTTATCTTCTTTACCATAAAGTCAATGACCTTCTGGACAGTCTCGCCGGTCATCTCGCTCCAATCGTCGCAATCAGCCTTGACTAACCATTTATTGATGGTTTCTTCGTCCACCTTGACGACCTCGATGAGCTCCTTGACGCGCTGGACTTGGGCGAGCGTCGCCATAATGACCGGGGTGCTTTCTTTCTCGATGATCTCTTTACCGTAATATTTGCAGAAGTTATCGTAAGACCAGACGAACTCGGCCGGGAACTTCGCCTGGCCGATCTCGGCGCGTTCCTTTACTGTGATAGCGATACGGTCCTCGCCGCGTTTTTCGATACGGAAAATAAGGTCGAAGAAATAATCGTCGCCGCGCATACTATCGAACGTCACGCCGGTTTTGGAGAAACCCGGGCCGTAAATGTCTTTCTGGTGAGCAGTAACGATGACGTTCATATCCAGGGCTAACAATAAACGCTGCAGCCCCTTAAAGTCACCTTTGACTTTACCCCAATAACGCATACCGAAATCCTGCACCTCGGCGTCTTTCTCGGACTTAGAATACTTCTCAAACACTTTCGTCCATTTCTCTTGGGTAGCGTTATAGACCTGGGTGATAGGGTCCACGACGAGGGTGCGGTAGTCGTGTTTGGTGGTGAGCAGCTCGCGGACTTCCTCTTTGATCTCGTCGGGATTGTTCGACTGGAACACCACGGAGCCAGCTTTCGAAATCGCGTTACTGTAGAAATCGCTGCCCCGTTCGGTATCGATCAAATACGCTTTAGGAAACATACAGACCGCGGTGGTCTTGCCGATACCTGCTTCACCGAAAACGAAAACCTTTAACCTTTTCTCTTTTTTCTCCGGTGTTTTACCTTTCAACGCCATTTTGCCTCCTGTTTTTCTTCTGCCTCTTCTTCTAAAAACTCAACACCAGACTGCGTTTTTGGGTTATCCCAATCTTCCCATTGTTGCGAGAGCCAACTGTCGTAACCGGAAATTAGTTCCATAAAAAAATGCCCGGGTGCCTGCCGACGTGAAGTCGCATTGGTTGAGTGGCAAACAAGAAAGGCCGAACGGCCAATGCAGGCAGAGCCGGGCGTTTTGTCGAATTGATTTTATTATGGTTCCACTCAACCATCATGGGGAAAGTTTACTATGAAAAATTGTTTTTGTCAAGGTCAATTTGCAAATACTTTGGAGATATGGTAAACTATAGCCGAAGGTGGCAGACATGAAGTTTATAAAACCCTCGTTCAAGATTATCGGTGTGATCGCCTTAACGCTTTTATTCGCTTTTGCGCGGGACGTTTATTTTGCCTTAAAGGATGAAAGGGTCAACCGGGAATATTACGAATGGCTGCCGATCCGTTATGCGACCGGACCTTGCGGCAAAGCCGACAATACCGGCATGATAAAGATCGCCGGCAAGCCCGCGATTTACATTCATGAACCCGATTATCCTATTTATAAAGGTGGGAAGAACCCCAACGGAGAGTATATCTTTCGTAATGACAACGTAATTGCTGATTATACTGCTTGGCAAAATATCCAGTTGGCGGAAATGTCGCAGCGCGGTAACAATACCCAATCCGCGTTCGCCGGCCAGAGACGATAACTCCTTTCAATCAAACCCATAACGATGGAGCTCTCTTCGTATAGATTCACTTAATTGTTCAGATTGTTTTGCGTTGTTTTTTGCGTGCGCTCTGACCAAGTTTTTACGGTATAGGGTCAACTTTTCATATAACTCGCTAAGATGTTTGCGCCGCTTTTCTTCTTTCCAGGCCAGGGTTTTAGCCGCATACTTTTCGCTTAATTTATCCCACTCATCGTAGAAATCGCCTATTTGTTTGGCGGGCTTTTCCGGTTGATTGACGAATAATCCCCGCATAAACACAGGGTCTTTCTGGTTCACCCGGTTGAATAACCCGCCGGAATAAGAGTTGATAAGGTAATCGATCTGCACCGGCGAAAGCGCAAGGCCTAAATGGTTCACTGCCGCTGAAATGACCTTGGCTGCGTCCGTGGTAGTTTCTCTTACTCTGCTTTGTACCGGCAGCCGGGATAATCCTTCCGCCTCGACGGGGCGGCCCAAATAATCTTTGTTTATGGCGGCTGAAAGTGCCGGTTGCACTACCGTGGGTATGAAGCTAGGGAAAAACTGCAAGAAATTATGCTTTAACGCCTCGATCGCCTTGGGATCATCTTCCGAATCAAGCAACGCCTCGATGGTAGAACCAAAGATCGTTCCCCACAGGAATGGTTTTGGCAGCCTTATTATTCCGTCGGGAATTTCGATGAACCAGTTGGCGTATTTATATTCCCGCGGCAGGTTTTTATACCACTGTTTATCTTTGTTCTGATACCATAGATACGCCGCTAATAATCCGATGGTCGTAAGCCCCCGGACTGTCGTCCGATAAGGGTGTTCACGAAAGTTCTTGACGATCATCCCTAACTCAAGCATATTGGGATTAAAAAAAGCCGCTAACCGGTTTATCTTTTTGCCTGTCTTACCGCCGCCGGAAAAATTAAGCGTAACATTTTGAGCGTTATTAAAGGCTTTAACAAACGCGTCATCGTCCGACCAGCCGGGGTGCTCTTTTTTTAGTTGACCATAGGTGCGTTCCAATTCTACTATGCGGTACGGTTGTTCAAAAATACTGACGACATCTTGGAAAAATTCCAACGGGTGTTTAACGACGTTAAGGGCCTTTCCCAACGGTAGCTGCTTAGTCAGGAATTTATCGTAAGTGTCAATACTGCCGGCTCTATCCGACCCGACCCAACCGGACATTTTACCGCCCAGATTAAGATAGCGGTTGACTACGGAGCCCGGCCGGTTCCACTGGGTTTTTTCGCGCAATAAACCGATCAGCATATCAATACCGGGAAGCGGGAATTTTTGCTGCGATTGTATAGCGTATGTAAATGTGTCTCGAGCCGGGTTGCGGGCGAACATAAACTCCGGGCTGAAAGTGATGGCTCCAAGTTTCAAGGTTTGAGTAGCGAACGACAAGGCGTCTAATCCCAAGGGTAACTGCCAGGTGTCTAATTCCGACAGCGATTGATAAAGTTCTTTGTTGACTTCATAAAATTTACGTTTCCCGTTTTTCCATAGAGGAACGATATTATCTTTACCGGTATAATTGTATTGCGGCAGAGCTATATTCACTATCGCGTCTAAGTCCTGCTCGGACAACGCCTCGGCCACGTCTTGGGGTAGATTATCCAATATCTCCTTGACTTCCGGTAGTTTCTTTAAATCAACGGTTGTTTTCGCCATGCGTATGGGGGCCGGGACTTCCTCGATTATCCGGCCTACCCCCGGATTATTTGCCAACTGCGCGAGCCGGTTGACAATGACCATTTTTTGCGCCCGGGTGATCATGTCTCTGGTAGCCGATACGCTGGCTTCGTATGGATTGAGTAAGGGACGCTGCGAGCCTTTAAACCCCTTGACCATCTTCCCTTGTTTGCTTAAAACATTACCGCCGCCGACCGCCAATTCATCATCGCTGAATATCCGTTTAAACGCGATGTAAAGCGGATCGACTTTATGGAACAATTCTACCGCCTTCGCGTCTAATCCGCCGGAATCAACCGCCCATTTTAAAAGGTTATTAAAATATTCCGTGCCTTCCTGGGCAAATTTTCTGAAAAGCGGATTGTCTAATTTCTCCAAAACATAGGCCGTGTCTTTAGCGTCAAACCCGGTTTGCTGACCCTTTGTCTGCCTCGTACGAGCGCGGCTTAAAACATAATAAAGGGCGGCGTCCCGGTGTTGCTCTTGGGGTATTTGTCCCCAAACCGCATTGAGAGATTTCCCGGTCGGACGCCCAACCATATCAATAGTGTTTTTCTCAACAAAGGTATTCGCTATCGCGCCGGCCTTGCCGCGGTAAAATACTGCCAACTCAAAAGGATCTTCCGAAGGCTTGAGTTTCTTGCCGGATAATCTCTCGACTTCCTCTACAGCCTTGCGCAACCCGTTTAACTCTTCAAACCATTGTTTTTCCGTGACTTCGGCGATGTCTTGTATCCTTTCTGCCGCAGTGGGCTGGACGTGATGTTCTTTCTTCCATTCTATTTGAGAAGCGGCGCGGGCCTGGGCGCCCTGGTTTTCCCAAACATAGTACATATCCCGCAATTTATTGAGATTGCTAAATGCTTTGGGATTGTTCTTGGCGAAATAATCAAGAAAGAATTTATTGAAATTAGGCGCTATGGTTTCGTTATCTCCCACGGTGACATAATGACGAATAAATTCGGCGAACCCTTCGGAGGACCGTCTTTTCTCTTGGTCATAATCGAGATTGCATAGTTCCTTAACGGCGACTGACCGCGTTGCTTTAGGGATTTCCTTGGAACGCCAATATTGAGACAGGTCTTTACGCATTAAATGGTCAATGCGGTGCGCGATTTCGTGAGTGCCGACCTCAACCTCGCCCCAATTCTTCTGGCGAACAAGATCGGTTCTCCGGTTGTAAGTACCAAGGGTCTCCCGATAACGATGAGTAGCTTGGCCGCGGATAGGCACATCAAAAGCCTTTTCCATGAAATCCCGAATTTGCGTTTTGTTTATCCGTTCACCGGTGGCGGACTCCATCGGCATTTCCTTTACCGGTGTTTGAACCGCCTCTCCTTTCGCCGGTTGTGCGCGGTACTCTGGCACTTCGAGTTCAGGCAAGGCTTGGTCGGGTTGGGCGGGGGTGGGCGCTTCGGGAGCCTGCCCTCCGGCAATATCCGTCATCCGTTGTTTCATCTGGTCTATGCCTTGGCGTTTAGTAAGGGCCATAGAACCGGTATTGGTCGCCGTTTCTACCGCTTCTCTTAAAAATTGGCCTTGCCATCCCAAATCCAAGGCTTCTTGGGTATCTTCTAACTGGTTCATCTTATTGTTTACTTCGGCAATCTTAGCCGTAACAGCTTTTATCTGCGCCGGGTTATCGGCGATAGATTGGCCGTATTCTTGCGCGGCGTTTGTCATCGAAACTTTACTGGTCTGCGCGTCAAAAGTAGGAATATCCGAAACGGTCCCGGTATCAGGCAAAACCTTGATGGCCGCTACGGTTTCAGGATCCAGTGTCCTAAAGGCGGCACTGGGCTGGGTGGGCGCGACCTGTTCCGGGGAAGGTAATTCACCCGCAGGAGTTATCTCGCCGGTAGGTTGTCCGGCCTGTGAAGTCCTGGTTTCAACCGCCGGTTTCATGCCAAACGCTTTTCTGAATTTGCTCCAAATAGGCTTATCAACCAAGGTAACGACTTTTTCTGCCGGTATCTCTATATCTACGCCGTTTTGAATAGCCTGGCGCAGTTTGCTGGGTTGTAATCTTAGGGCGCCGAATAAAGACTTCTGCGCGGGTGTCGTCAACTCGCCGGTTTGAAAAATGTCTTTGACTTGTCGCGGCGATAACTTAATGGTCTTCGGAAGTTTATATTCCGTACTTACGTCTTTAAATATCTTTTCAGTGATCGTATGCCCAAAATGGTTAGCGTAAGGCGCGATCTTCTGCGCGCCTTTAACCGCGCCCCACCCGGTAGCCAGTAATTCGCCCATATCCAAAAGGTCTTTAGCTAATTGCGGCGCGTGTTCGGGAAGAAAGTCACCGGCGCTATCCACCGGATACTTACGTTTTATATCCAACGCTTTCGCCGCTACCTGTTCAGTCAAGGAAATAGCTGTCTTTGCGATAGCGAATAACGCCAATCCCGCGGCCGTAGGAACCGGAGCCGCGATCAAACCAGCGGCAATACCGCCAGCCATTCCGCCGGCAACCGGTCCGGCCAAATCTTCTCTCAAATGTTCCGGGTAATCATGCCATATAAATTTTAAAACACTGTCTTTGACTTTTTCTAAGGGTTGGGGCAAGGGTTTCCATGTCTTGAGTTCCCCGGTCGGGGCTAACGGTTTTTTCTCTTCTTTCGGCGGTTTCCCCATCGCCACGTCAATTTGGGCTTTCTTTTTCTCGAGCAACATCTTCATTCCGGCCTCTGCCTCGATAGACCGCGGAGGGTTAGCCTTAAAGTGTTCTTGGGTTTCCTTTAGTGTCCAGCGGGTAGGGTCTTGGAGCCGCACTTGTTCATCCATCGCGGCCTGTTGCTGGGCGGCCTGCTGTTGCTGGGCGGCCTGCTGTTCTTGCTGGATTTTAAAGGCGGCCATCGCCTGTTGAGTTTGGAAATCGCTTTGGAGTTTTTCTTCAAAGGGGTTTTCCGCGGTTTCCGCAACATTGGGTATGTTGATTTGCGGCCGACCCTGGATTTTTAGTATTCCGCTGCCCGAAGGGGACGGAAGTGTAGCGGTTGCCCCCGGCCGGCCACCCGATAGTTGCGCGTATGCTTCTTCTATGTCATCTTGGGTCGGCTGCTGGTCGAACTCAATAACCTTACCGTTGTCAAATTCTACTTTATAAGCCATAAGGCTCCTATGATTTAGTAACCTTATACGTTGCTCCAGAGGACACCTTGCCTGTAAAGTCGGCAGGTTGGTTATTACCCATAGCCGGCGATGTTATATCCTGGACAGCGTTACCGCCCCAATCCAAGATACTTTCCCACCACGGTTTACCCTTAGATTTGGGAGTTTTTTTGGCAAGGGTTATCGCCTCGGCTTCCGCCAACGCCATCTGAATATCCGGGTCACTACGGTCAGGCGGTGACTTTAATCCCTTGGTCGCCGCGGTCCAAATATCTTCCGCGTCTTTATCCTTGCCCGCGGGACTGGTCCCAATGGATTTGATTGAGGCGATCACGTTGTCCTTAATGATTTGCTCTTGCATTTTCTTGTATTCGTCTTTGGCTGTCTGTGTTTCTTTAGCCGTATTCAGTTTCTCTTCGGCCAGTTTTTGTCTCGCTTGGGCTATCTCTGTCATCTCGCTGCCCTTGCCTATATTCGCCTGGGCCACCTGTTCCGCGACGGTGTAACCGGGGACTTCAAGGCCGGTGCCTTTGAGCGTCGCGTCATAAGCCTTTTGCGGAGTATAACCGGCGCTTCGCAGTTCCTTATACATGGAAAGTTTGTCTTTTAAAGTCTGCTGGGATAACCCGCCCGCACCCGTTAATGCCGACATATCAGACGCCGACAATCCAGCTCCGGTGGTCGTTTTGGGCGATACATATTGAGATGAAGTTTTATAACGGTTAGCCGCCTCATCCATTCGCGCCTGATGTTCCTCTTGAAGCCGTTTTTCTTCGGCGCGTTGGCGTCTAAGTTCTTCCTGTTTGGAAAAAAAAGTTAAAGCCGTCTGGACAGGCGACCACACGGCATTACCATAGGGATCTATGGATCTCGGGCTTGCCCCGGCTGGAACTGCTCCCATTTCTAATAACTGGTCATACCAAGCCATAGGGCCTCCTTATTTCGTTGTTGCCGGTTGTTTCTGGAACCCGGACTTTTCCGCGGCATACATAGCTTGTAACTGACGATATTGCGCCAAAGCGTTCACGGCGATTATCCCCTTCTCTGTTCGACCCGCAGGACTATTCGGGTCTATACCGTAATTCCCGCCATTGACCATATAAATTCCCCAGAGTTTGTCTAATTGCTCCTGCCAACGAGCGTCTTGTGCCGCGGTCATGCCAGTTCCGGTTTTCTCGCCGGTTGTACCTTCGGTTGTTTCCCCGCCAGTGTCTGTAGGCCCTTCGGGGAACATCGGCCCTGTGCCAGCGAACTTTGTCCCTGCCCCGAAATCACCGCCCCCGGCTGGCCCGGTGCCTGCGGTACCCATGTTTCTTTCTTTATTCGCGGCCATCCAAGCGTCATAATCGGCTTGAGAACCGAAAAGACTATCTACCCTACCACTCGTATTTCCAGCGGTTGCGCCCCCGCCGGTGCCGGTTGGATATATTCCCATGCCCGGGGTATAACTACCCATCTTGGCCGTGCCGCCTGTACTTCTGAAAGAAATAGTCCCGCCGCCGGTAGTCCCGCCGCCGGTAGTCCCGCCGCCGGTAGTCCCGCCGCCCGAAAACATCTGCGCTATTTGTTGAGGCGTGATCTGCGACATATCCAGGGTATTCGGCATAGTGATTGACTTGAGGCCGTAAGTCGGCGCGTTCTGCGAGGCTTGCAACGCTTGGCTTGTTGTTCCGGTCAACTCGTTACGACCGCGGAGCCAATCCTGGTATTGCGCTTCCAAGTCGGCAGTTTTGAGGTTGTTCATGTAAGCGTCATAATTCTGCGCTTGCGGCACCATCGAAGTCATCCGGTCGCGTTCTTTATTGATAAAATCTGCGACTTGTACGCCAAGATCTTGTAACGAGTTTTGACGCAGAGTACCTTCTTGTTCCATAGCTTTAGTGCCGTAAAATGATCCACGAGCGCCCGCGCCTAAACGAGATTGGTCTATCGAGGTTTGCAAATTACGATTCGCCACGTCGGTGATCGATTGGATATAAGGTGAAGCGTTAGGGTCAGTATATTGCCCTGAAAGTATCTTACTTATCTCATCAGCGCCTAACCCGTAAAGACTGCCCGGAGCGCCAGCTGTCCGCTGGCCGGTATAAAGTTGACCGGGGGTATAGGCCGTCGCGTTCTGACTGTAAAAGTTGCCTAACTGCTGTCCTAACGCTGTTTGCCAGTCTTCCTGCATAGGGACAGCGTTTATCGTCGCGCCGGGTGTGTAAGGCAAAGCCCCAGAAGCAATATTGCCGCCAGCAGCGTCGCCACCCGTAGTAGGCGCGGTAGGTGTGGTGGGCAGGCCAGAGATAGAGGGGCTCGACGTGGCAGAGGCCGCCATCAAAGGCAACGCGGGTGCGGGTGCTGGTGCGGGCGCGGGCGCTGGCGCAGGCGCGGGCGGGATTGGCGTTGAAGTATTGGCCCAACCCTGCTGTTGTATCATTTGGCCTGGTGTTTGCGTCCCTATCGTGCTTAAATATTGCGCTATCTGTGCCGCAGTCGGTGTCTGATAAGAAACACCCATAAATCCTCCTTATAGAATTATCACCGTAATATTGGCGTTGGCGATACTGCAACGCAGATATATGTTTGTCGTCGTCCAGGTCGTCGCACCATCGTACACGGCCCCTGTCGTTGAATTTTTAATTACCAAATATCCAGTAGGCACTCTTTTCAAAGTATGCGCCACGGCAAACTCCGTATTGGCCGCGCCGGTATCCGCAACCGCATGGCTTTCGCAGTTAAAGTTTTCCGTAAACTTGAGACCACCGTTCAAAAGTTCACTCAAAGAAAACGAGTAATTTAACAATTCCTTAGCCAACCCGCCTTCAAACGGTTTGTTGAAATTGACTTCCGGTAGTCTTATCTTAATGGGTATTCTCAAAACTGTCTCCCGATTTCACCGCCGATAAACCAATCGTTGTCGTTATGGTTATTGCGGTTAAGCGTAAAGCCGGCGTACCATTTTTTCTGTTTCGATTGGACTATATCCGCAATCTTAACATAATCCACGTTGACCGGCTGGCTATAAGTCACCTGGCCTACGGAGCCGGTGAATACGCCGGCCTGGGTTTGGGTTTGGATATTGGCTTTAGGGGGAAACAGCCACGCCTTCACTTTGCTGCCCAGCCAGATCATCGCCAACACCGCGGCCACGATGACTATGACCCTAACTCCGATCGCTAAGGCTTTGAACCAACCTACGGTATTGCCAAAACCGGCAAAGAACTTTTTCCAGCTAAAAGGTTCCATAAAACCCCCTACTTGTTTCGTTCGATAATAGTATCGAGTTTTTTATCAATACCGTCTAATCGTTTTTCGATGTTTGCTAAACACTCGCCGTGGCGTACCCCGACGATCGTGGCCGCCTGCGCCTCGCTCCTCGCTAAAATAGCCTCTTGCCGGGTGTTGGTAAAAAACGCCATCAATAAACCGGCAATAACGACAATGCTCACACCGACCGCGATTTTGCTTCCCACGTCGCTCCTCCTGTCCATATTAAGCCCTCACTTCTTCCCTGGCACGATAATATGGCCTGAAACCCCTCATGTAAAACAAGTGAGATGAACCGTCGCAGGTAAACTTAAACCGTATTTTCTCGGACACTACGTCGCAATAAAACTCGTACTTAGTGTAAGCCTCGGAAAGCGTAACGTAGGCTGTGGTAGAATTGTACGGAATATTTACCCAGGCATTCCCTTCATCGATCGAATAATAAGCATAGACGTTTCCGATACCTTTCATTTCTACGTCAAGTTGCAGCCAACGCTTATAGAACTCGTCAGCGTCCAACGTAAAATCTTTGCTGACAAACTCCGCGGCTACCGCAACGTCGTCGTCGTTGACGGAGTTATAATTCATCCGCAGGGTATGACCGTCGCTGCGGCCGGTGATGATTTCCTCGTAATCCGCGACTGCCGCGCCCTCGTCCCACACGTCCATCGCCTCGTCCCAAGTGCCACTTTCATCGTTCCATGTTTCGCTATCTACGCGGTACCAGCGGGTCGAAGCCGTTATATTATTACAAGTATCGTAATACCAAAAACCTTTCCTATAGTTGTACTTCCAGATCTCGGTGGGATAACTGTTGCCGGCGGTAATGATGTACCACCAGACTTCGCTTAATTCCGCGACGTGTAAGGCGTGGCACTGTTCGGCGCTGATCCGGGAAACTCGGCGAAAAACGTCATCCCTGACCTTCTCGCCGATAGGTTCTTTCTGCGATCCGTTCCAGCGGTAGAAGTCGCTTTTACCCATAAAGTAATGGATACCGTTTACGTCCGCCACGGTCCGGGAAGCGAAAAGCCCGTCGCCGGAGAACACGCAATCAAACTGCCAAACATCGGAAACCGAGACCTTGCGGCCGAGCCATAAACTGTCCCGTTTGTAAATAGCCGCGTACTCGTTCATCTTGATTACGTTTTTAATCGGCGAAGGGTCGTCCGACAACATCTGGCTGCCGGAGTTACCGGTTGTCCAATTCGTCGGCGCGTCGGTATCGCACCACTTGATCTCGAAAGGATACCCGCCCGCCCCCGTAGTATGCGCGGCTAAAAGGTAGGGTTGGACCCAGCAAAGGTATTTACACTTGGGGGCGTTAAGCAAAACGCTGTTATTGCCAGAACCCGTCCATTTACGCGGTAAGTCAACACCGTTGGTAAACGCGATATAACCCTGTTCGGGCATATTGGCAAACGAAAAGAAATCGCTGCTCGTCCCGGCAAAAGGGGCTACATTTATATCCACCCAGGCCGAAGTCCCTATATCATAATATTCGATGTTAAGTGTCGAACAGCGGAGCAAATATTTAGTGCCGCTGGGCAACTCCAAAACACCTAAACCCATGATGGGCGCGCCGGCAACCGCCACGGAACCGTACTTGCTGGTTCCCTCGCGTTTACGCAGCTCGTTGCGGTAGATACGCAGATTCTTGGGAAACCCGTCGACTTCGCCGATATATTTAGCAGGTTTGGAAAAGTCCATGCCCTCGATCGGCATTAAAACTGGTTTTCTATTCGCTCGCATAAACGCTCCTTATAAGAGACTACCCGCCGAAGTGATCTGAATAACATGACCGTCTTCGTCCCTGAAATGGAGTTCAGCTTTACCGGCCACATCTTTACAAAATAAGATACCTGTACCAGCCACGGCGGCAGGGTTGGTGGTCGTCTTTAAAGTCACCTTTTTGTGGTATCCGATCGTAGCGTCACCTGTTTCGTCCTGGACGAATTGGTGATCCACGGCCAAGCGTTCACGGAAATCTCTTTTAATATCGCGCATATCGTCATCACCCAAAGAACGAGCCCTTGACCCCGCCGGTTTCGTCTCATCCCACGTTCCCGTAAAACTCATAAATCCTCCTGTTTATAAATCGTGAAACTCTACTTTAATGATATTCGCCCGGCGCTGATCGCGGTTCCTTGCCAATATCTTCGGTACGCCTTTATTCGGGTCTTCATAAAGCCGCTCAAACACTTGCGCGTCCTCATAAAGCCCAAGACCATTATACAGCCGCATAAGCGTTCCGTACTTAATAATCTCGTCCCACTGTCCGGCTAACAGATTATGAGTGTCGTTGTCGTTAGAAACTGTAGTCGTGGCGCGGCCCCAATTTATCTCGAGCAAAAGAGCCGTGCTGTCCGGTATGGGACTTACTAAAATAGAATTGCTGTAAACCGTATAACGGGTCGGGTGCGCCTTGGTCGGACTGGCACGATTAGGGTTAGGTTCCAGTTCGTCGTATCTTTCTTTATCCACGAAAATCAAGTTATACCCGTCGTCGTTAGCCGCGTTGGTGATAAGCCGCACCGGGTGGTGAAGGTATAACAGATTAACCGGCAACGGGTAATCTTCCTGGCCGACCACGCAGGGTATCCAGGATTGGAAAGCGTAACCTTCCAGCGGCTCACCGCGGGAGCAGATGTCGCGTAAGGTATCGTTGTAAGCGTTATAGATCTCGGTGTCTTTATCGGTACGCTTGAAATCTCTTTTGATGTATGTTAAAAACTCACCTCTAGTCATAAGTCCTCCTTACACTCCATAAGCTTCAAATTCATAAATTTCCCAGTGGTTATAAGTATAATTTAACTCCGAAAACCCTATTCTAATGGCAGTGCAGGTCACAGCGGTAAAGGTCATAGAACACCAATTCGCCCCAGTTACGCTATCATGGTTCCAATTCGCTACGTCGTGGCCATTGCTTATGGTGCCAGCTTCCAGCAATTCAGTGCCACCATCCCCGCTGGTCAAACCGGCGACGTCGGTAAAACTGCCAGTCGAAATATTCGGAGTATCATCGTTGGTATATTGAAAAAACACATTCATCAACTTGTTCGCATAGTTTCGTACGTATAGCCTGACCTTACTGACAGAAGCCCGAGCAAATTTAACCATAACATAGGCTGGCTTGGTCATCGTTTCCGATGGGGTCGTATAAGTCATGGTCCCAACGCTACCATCCGCGCCATTGGCTATCTCGCTTCTTTGTGGATTAGAGGTGATACCGGTAATCGTCAATTTTGAAAGTGCCGCGGCACTCGACGAAGATGAGCTACTCGACGATGAACTGGATGAGCTGGAAGAACTTGAACTACTCGACGACGAGAAGCTACTAGACGATGACGACGATGAACTACTTGACAAACTGGATGAACTCGAAGAACTTGAGCTCGAGGAACTGCTGGACAGCGAACTGGATGAACTGCTACTGCTCGACGATGAACTGCTAGAACTCGAGAATGAACTACTGGAACTTGATGAACTCGACGAGGAACTTACGGAAGATGAACTACTACTTGACAACGACGAAGAACTGCTCGATGAAGAAGATATACTGCTCGAGCTTGAACTGGACGAACTGCTCGACGATGAAGAAGATATACTGCTTGAACTGGACGAACTACTGGATGATATTGAGCTTGAACTGCTCGATGACGAGGATGACGAACTGGAACTACTCGACGACGAGGACGAGGAACTCGATGAAAGGCTCGACGATGAACTACTGCTCGACGAGGAGCTTGAAGAACTCGATGACGACGAATAAAGCGCCATTAACGTATCAAACACATATCCCGGCAAATGGTACATATCGTCATGTTCTATCCAGCCGCCCTGCAATCCGGTCAAGCGATTGTGCTGGCCGATGTCGGAGCTGGAACTGGACGAAGACGACGAAGACGACGAACTGGAAGATGAAGAGCTTGAAGACGAGGAACTGGATGACGAAGAACTGCTGCGAGAGCTGGATGAACTCGAAGAAGAACTGCTTCCTGAATAAGACGAACTGGATGATGAGCTGCTGCTGGATGATGACGAGCTGGATGACGAGCTGCTGGACGACGAAGACCGGGAACTGCTGGACGAAGAACTCGACCGGCTGCTCGACGATGACGAACTGCTGGAAGACGAAGAACTGGATGATGAACTACTCGAGGATGATGACGAACTCGACCGGCTGCTCGACGATGACGAGCTGGACGATGAAGACGATGAACTGGAAGAAGATGATGAGCTTACAGAACTCGCGCTGCGAGACGACGAGCTGGACGAAGAGGATGAACTGGATACGTCAGCCCGGCTCCTGTCTGTAAAAGTACCGCTGTTTTCGCCCCGGTCAGTCCAGGCCCCGGCCTGTTCGTTCCTGTCCGTCCACGCTCCGCCGGCCTCTTCCCTGCGGTTCCAATAGGCGCTTTCGCTGGAACTGGAAGAAGAACTGCTCGAAGACGATGACGAACTACTGGAACTGCTTGAGGAACTTGATGACGAACTCGACGACGAAGAGGAACTGGACGCTGACGACCAACTTGAGGAACTGTTGGAGCTGGAAGATGACGAAGATGAACTCGATGAGGAACTTGACGACGAGGATGACCGGCTACTCGACGACGAGGAACTGGACGACGAGGAACTGGACGACGAGAAACTGGATGACGAAGATAAAGAACTGGAACTGGAACTACTTGATGAAGAACTTGATGAACTGGCCGTTGTACTAGATGAACTACTTGAGGAACTAGACGACGTTGGTGCTCCCCATCCAACCGTATTGGTATTTAGGTTAGAACCCCCAAAAAGTCCGTTGGTCAACATCGTCCCTCCCGTATCGGGGTATGCAGGGTCTGGGGATGGGCTAACGGTATATGTTTTCCCGGAACTTAAAAGGCTATCACCTGGGCCATAAACTTGAAGTTCTGCTAGGAACATCCAGTAATTTCCAACACCGCCTATTAGTTCAAACTTTACATAGCGATAGCTATCATCGGTACAGGCAACAGTTTCCCATGTTATTCCACCGGGGTCTGCGACATCGGACCAATTACTCTCTGAACCTATCAATGTCCAATTAACATTATCGGTTGACCCATAAATATTACAATAATCTGGGGCAAAGACACCCCAATTTCCACTCCAATAATTTACCCTAACATAATCAACGGTTTGAGCCGTAGTTATGTCTATGACAACCGTAATTTTTGACGCATAAGAAGCCATTTATCCCCTCATACGATTTGTTCTCGCCATTGTGCGAGCAAATTTTACTATCCCCTCATCAAATCTGGGCTTCACCATAAATCTCCATATTCTTCTTTGTAATCCTGCTCCGTGTGCCGGTAGTTAAACGGCGCAATCTTTATTGTACCGTGAAACATTTTCTTAAATCGTTCATAAAGTAAGTTCATTGACCCCGCGGCGATGTTGTCAGAAGCCAATAAACTTTCCCCGCTGGCCTTTAGATACCCCTGGGCGCAATGGTGCCGATTATCCAACTGGATTTTTCTCCACTTGGTATGTCCGTAATGACCGTGATAGCAAAACATGGGAATACCGCTTTCGGTTTTTACCTTGCCTCTGTCATCCACCGCCCTAAAGTACGGTTTAAGATTTTGTTCGTTTGTACCCAACCATTGGATATTAGGCAAGGCGACAGTCCTTGTGGCCGACCCGTATTTCAAAAGCATAATATTCATGCTCGCCATGTCGGGCCCCTTAAAATTTCCATCAGGATAAGCGTCCACGAATACCCGGTAACTTTCACTTAACGCCTCGCCCCATATTTTAGTATCAACGAATAATGGACAATTACACAAATCGCTTTCAGGGCAAGTCCCTTCGGGGATTATCCATTCGCCCTTAAACTGATGATGAGGGTCGTTGTACTTTTCATTCTGTTCTTTACTGACACCCAAGACCAATCCGGTCTTAGCCGCAATCTCAAAAAAGTTTATAGGGTCTCTTACGAAGATAAGGTCGGCGTCCAAAACACAAATCGCCGAGTAATCCTGGCCAACTTCTGCGGCATACAAATAACGCTTGCGACAGGTAATCTCCGAAATGCCATGGCTGGCGTCAACTTCGGCTTGGGGAATATCACGGTAAATAACCCGATAAGACAATGAGCTGAACTGGTCGGTAAATTCTTTCGGTAAATTTATCCCGGCGAGGAAAACATCTTGTTTGTTCCCTACGAAATCTAAGGAATTAAGCAGGGCGCAAAGTTCGACTACATACTTGCTATCACCACTAACGATATAACAGTAAGGACTTAATTCCATAAACCTCCTAAAAAAACACCCCCGCCACCGGCAGGCGTACTATCCCCGAGGCACAGGGACTTAGTGACGGGGGTTATATAGTTTGCAATAACCACTCTTTCACACTCCCTTTAACGTAATCCTTAACATCAATCCCCTTCACCGCCTCTTTAGTAAAGTGGCCTACCTTCAAATCTTTCTCCAATAACGCGACCCGCTTAGGGCCCAGGATAGATACGGCCAGGTGCCAATTCCCAGACACCACGGCGATCACTCTATCGCACGCGCCCAGCACAGCCATCAACGTATCTAATCTGGCCGGCCAGTCTCTTATATGATTAACCACGAATGGGAAACGCACATTCACGGGGTTATGAAAAGGATGGGTCATCAAAGTTTCAATAGGGATATACCCAGCTTCGATGACCTCATCCCATATCAATCGGGCGATTTCTTCACTCGGATTAGCAACCCAGGGTATAGAAGTCATTTGAAAATGAACCCCGACTAATCGAGCAGGTTTTATCGCTCGATGACCAGACACAGGAGGAATACCGAACTCTTCACGGCAAGACACTTCGGCTTTAGTTTCGTTGGGATTGTTTATATCTTCTAACGGGAAATTCCAAACAAACACGATGTCGTAATTATAAAGGTGCGCGTGTTCACGCCAATTACCGTCCAATAACACCGCGCCGGGAATAATCTTTTCCTGGTCAAGGCCTTTACATAAACCCACATCAAAAGTTATTTGTGGATATAATTCTCTTAACTTTTCCAAAATAGCCAAAAGTAAACAGCAATCTCCTGCCCCATGAAATCCGACAATCAATACTTTCTTGGTTTCCGCGGTAATAACCTCTGAAAGTTTTTGTGTTTTGTCAATTACTAATGCCACTATCTCTCCTTGACATTCGCGTAAAGCGCTCTCATGTAAGCCTTCGTGGAACCTTTCGTAGTCCCGACCTTCTTGAGTTTACCGTTAGGTAATTTCTTATAAACCGTTTGGCCCTTAGCAACGTAAGGCACGATCACACCTCCCCGTTTTCCCACCGCGGCCGGCGGATCACTCCGTGCAAATATTCGTCCGACCTGACCTCCGGCGTCATATCGTTAAAACGCAGCATAAAATCCCTGACCAGATTGTAATTGTGTTCCTGGATAACAAATCCATTCAAGAGGTCTTTATCCCCTATCTTTTTAGCTTCAATCAGTCTGGCTTTATTGTTCAGCCACTCGCCTTCGGTGCGCCCCTTCTGCCACCAACGACAATGCCATCCTTTAAGCGGAAGACCTAAATCATTGTATACCTTATCTTTCTCAAGGTTTGTTTTTAATCTAGCGTCATTCCAAATAGCGTCGCAAACCCAGAGTCGCCTATCTAACCCTAATATTTTATTTCTATTCCCATGCTTACAAACTGCGCGATTCAAAGCGACTACGGAATGGTTCGCTTCTCTTCTGAAAGAATCTTCTTCTTGGTAATGGACAATGTCCATCGGCAGTTCGGTATATTGTTGACCAATGAAATTTATCGAATCAAAGATAGCGCATTGCGACCTGTCCCAGATTGCTCTATCATCACCAAATTCCAAGTCTTCCGCATTTTTGTAAGTGAAAGAATGTTCCGCACAAACCAAAAATCCGGCCTCGGCTATCTTAAAATAAACGTCTAGATTGACGAAGTAAAATGCGTCAGCCTGGATAACGCACACGGCTTTGTATTTCTTTTCCTTTAAGAGTTTGTAAGCCAAGAGCCAGTAAGCCAACCAGTATTTTTCAAGAGCTTGCTTTTGGTCCGTCCGCTTATCAACCACGGCAGTCATTAACTCGCTGATAGACGTCCAGTTGACGTTAAAAGGAAAAGCGGCGCTTATCTTCTCCCTATCCATGTCCGTGAAATGCTCATAAGCCACTTCCCAATCGGCGTTAGTTTTGAAATAGTTTTGGGCGTTCATGCAGGAGATCATCCCAAACCCATACGCGGGATTACAGCTCAAGACTATCGCGTAATCAGACTTTGGTTTTGCCATTAAAATAATCCTCTCCCGGCCTGATGTCTTCCTGGGGACCGTTGGGCCAGGATTTCTTAGGGTCTTCGACGTAGTTATCCATTTTCCGAAGAAGCGTTAAACCGTAGTTGTCCACGAACCGGATATATTCCCACTTGTATCTGGGGTCTTTCAAAACCTCTTGCATTGGTTCTATGCACCACCCATGCGTATCATGTATCGCTAAATACCCACGGCCGTTATCCAGCAGCAAAGGATAGATCAGTTCGACTTCTTTCAAGAGGTGCTGTCTCGAATGCCAACCGTCTATGAAAGCCAAGCCCAGTTGGTTACCGCCGAATAATTGCGGAGTAATATCCCAGGAATCCATCTGGAGCATTGTGACCGGCAGTCCCTTCTCTCTCATCTCTTTTTCAAACCCGGGGATTTCTCCCGATATATCCACGCCCCAATACTGGCCGGACGAATTGGCCTGCCGGGTCATATTGTCTTTAACGCCGGAGGCCAAAAAATAAGACGTATAAGCCTTACAGACGCCTATCTCAAGCACGAACTTGGCCGAACAGCACCGGACTACCCAGTAAAGCAAGGGGCCATAGTATGGTGTTGAGTGGTTGATCGGTGTATCAATATGGTCCTTACACGACGCCTCGAAGATCGGTTGCGGAAACTTTGCGAAATACCCGTCATCTCTTATCATTTTGCCTCCTTTAAGCATTCTTTAATCCCGGATACCAAATCCCGTATCGAATAGGCGACCTGCCCTTCGCCCTTTAAAACACTGACCTCACTCTCAATCATCGCAACGACATCTTTGACATAAATAAAAAAGAATTTAGCGTCCGTCTCTATGACTGGTTCTTGGCCGGCCTTGACCTTCTCGATGATCTTAGCGACTATTTTTTCTTTTCCCTGGCCCGCGCCATAAACGATCGGCAGCCGCACAATCCTTACGTTCGTTCCCTTCTGTTTATAAATTAAACAAATGTGTTCTGCCATCAACTTCGATAACCCGTAAAGGTGCGGTTCTTTGACTTGATAAGTGCTGATGAATAACACCCATATTTTCATGTTCAAAGCCGTTTCCAGAATATTACAAAGACCGGTCAGGTTCGTGCTAATACACCCCCGCGGGTCGTTTTCGCAAGTCTGCTTATCGCTCTTGGCAGCCAAGTGCACGATCCCGCAAACATCACGGGACTGCTCACGCACACTGGCTAAATCATTAAGCCGGCCCGTAAATATCTTCCCGCCGGCGATATGTTTGCCGATAAACCCCGAAGACCCGGTGATTAAAACGTCATCGGTCATAAAAATTCCACCTGCTTGGCCTTCTTGGCCGCGAATAACAAACGGTTGATTTCATTACACTTACACGCACACTGGCAATCATCGGAAACTTTGACCATGGCCGGCACCCTACTCCAGATCGAAGGGAACGTCTCGATATTTATATCGCCCCAAACATACTTGGGATCACCGGAAAGATAAAGACACGGCAAAACTTTACCGTGCCAATCTATCGAAGGGCTGAAATGATACCCATAACATTCATCGTAATCCCGGGGTTTTACCGCTTCGATATATTTATATTCAGTCAGGTAAACTTTAAAATCCGGAGTCTCGTATTTTTTCAAGAAAACAGGGATTGACATCGCCGGCTGTTTTTTATAATTGCTTTCCAACGCCGGCCTTATCTGAAAATACGCCGCGCCGAAATCCCTGGTTTGCTCACAAAACATAACCAGCCCGGTATCGGTGTATTTAGAGGTCTGGTTCAAACATATCCCGAAAGGAACCTGGGGTTTCTTAATGGCCTTAAAGCCTTTTGGGGTCAACGAAATCCTTATCCACTCAAACATATCCTGGAAGGGTATCTCGTTATAACCGTTGGTAAATAAACCCTGCTTTAGACCTAACGTCTTGGTGTAAGAAACTAACTTATGAAAATCCGGGTGCAAGGCCGGCTCCCCGCCGCCGGTCCAGTTTACCGCCTTCAATCCCGAGTTGGCCAACTCCACTAATGTCCTAAGCAATTTATCGGTATCTATGATCTCCCGGGACAATTTGCCTTTAAAGAAACACCAAGGACAATCGGCATTACAATATCCGGTCGGCGCTATTTCGATAAGGACCGGCCAAGCCTTGTCGCCTTCCAGCCAATGTTTCACCCTGTCGCCATGCCACAAAAGTTTCGCTTGCGGATTTAACACCACTTCCCTCCCGGTATCTCCTCAAATTCCTGTTTACCGTATTGACCGTTACCGGCTATCCACCAAGTACCCCACATATATTTTAAGAATTCCTCCGCGGGCGCGGGAGTAAGATAATCTGTCCCCTTAAACTTAATCGGGGCCAGCTTCGAGAAGTATTTAGCCGGATATTTGATACCCCACACGCCCCCTGTAGCCCGTTTTAATACATAATACTCATCGTCTTTTTTGCGAAACGCATAAGCGTCAACCTTACAGGGATACCCGGGCTTTTGAATATAAAAACAGTTATAAACGCCGTCCACCACCCCGCCCTCGTAAAATCCGTACCCTTTCTTCTCGATTTCAACTCGGTACTTTTCCGCTTTATCTACGGTCATATCTTTCTCAAATATCCCGATGTCCACGTCATCGTCGCCCTCGATAAAATCCTCATCCCTGACCGCGCCCAACAAAGTGCCAAACATCAAAAAAAACCTGACGCCCGCGTTGTCCAACACTTCCTTCAAATCCAATAAGTATTGATTGGCCCGGTCGAAATCCATACGGCGCGGCCCAACACTATGCACTATCTCTTGACCTTCTAACGTATGCGTTCGCATATTATCCTCCCTACTAATGGATCTTCTTTTCTATACTTAGCCCGCCCGCGACCAACGCTAAAATGGTATATTGTAAATCCTTCTTTTATCACTATTTCCTTAAACTGTCCCGAATCCAGCAGATACCGTTCATGATCTGGGTTTACCCAATTATCAGGGCAGTCTTCCTTATCTCGCCACTCGGCCATAAAAATTCTCTTTGTCCATCGGAGCAGTTTTAATCGTTCCACCAACGATACTAAATGTAAGAAGAATCGAGCATAAACCGCGTCGTAAACGCATGGGGTCTGCACCAATTCTTTTAAGGAGATTCTCTTAAAAGATACACCCGGAGCGTTAATGACTGGAGTGATTGCATAATCCACCCCCGTCGTTGATTTACAATATTTAGATAAAAAAACCGTGTCTCGCCCCATCCCGCAACCAATATCTACCAGTGTCTGAATAGAATTAAATATCTTATCCTCGGCACAAAATTCAGCAAAGGCAGTAGGCTTGAGCAATTTCCAGAAATCTTTCCAATATTGTTTACTCATGGCGTCCAATGTCTTTTGTTTTCATCCCAACCGTCCATCTTACGCATGATCGCCAGACCGTAAGGAGTATATAAACGCACATATTCAAACTTATAAACCCCGGCCTCGATGAGTTTCTTGATCTCCCGGCCGCCCTCTTCCCCGGGACCGTACACGTCGTGCATGAGAAAATAGCCCTTACCCTCTCCTTTCAATTTGGGATACAGGGTCTTCATCTCATACAAAATATGTTCCGTATCGTGGCAACCGTCTTGAAAAATAAGGTCAAACTTTTCTTCGCCGAAACTGTCTTCCTTCATGGTCATGCTGTCCATGTTGATACACGTCGCGGGCAAGCCGGCGCTTTTTAACATATCGCCGGTTTTCTCCGTTTGAACAATATCAATGCCGATATAATGGTTGCCCTTCATACCGAACCGAACGCCGTTATCCTTCACGGCATGAGCCATGTAAAACGCGGTGTAGCCCTCCGCATGGCCGATTTCTAAAACCCGTTCACACCCTAATTCGCGGATAAGAAAGTAAAGCATTACCCCAAAAAAAGGTATCGTGGAATTTATATTGACCTTATGCGCCGAGTGGATAAGTTCCATCAACGGAGCCGCGTATTCGTCGAAATACTCAATGTCTTTAGGGTGTGTAACTAAACGCATATGCCTACCCCCACGCCTTTGCCTTCATAACTTTCCCAAAAAAGAAACTCGTTATGGTCAGATTTAAACGCCTGCCAAACATGGTCGAGATTGCACCCGTCAACCGCCAGATCGTCTGCTACAAGAAAACCTCCCGGTTCTACCAAACTGGCGCAGTTTTCTAAATCCCTGCGGGCGCCTTCGACGCTATGATCGCCGTCCACAAGGATAAACGAAAACTGTTTCCCCGGGTTCTTATTCTTAAAATCCGGTACAGTTTCGGCACTGTCCCCGATATAAAAATCAGGGTTGATCGGTATCGCCATCGCCGCCAAATTCATCTCTACGATTTTCGGGCTGATAAACCCGTCATTGAACACGTCAAAGAGAGCCACATAAGGATATTCCCCATGAACTATCGGGGAAAGTAACTGGCAAAGGCTTATCCCGGTGCGGCACCCGATTTCCATAACGGAACTTAGTTTAAACTGCGTTCCGATAAGCCAGGCCAAAGTGTAGGTATCCACAAACCCGTCACCCCGCTTATTGTAATGCCACATATAATTTTCCAGATAAGTATCACCCGGATTGCGGCGTTTAAGTATGCGCAGGTTATGGAAAGCCGCCCGGACTGCTACCGGAGATTGATAATTCTGCTGGAGCCAGTTTAATTTTTCTTGTGCCGTCATACCAACACCGCCTCGGAGATTATGCGCCCGCCGATATAATACCTGTCAATGGCCCGGATAACGTCTGCCGGCGTCATCAGCCAGAAACATAAAGGGATACCGTCTTTCTTGTTTTTACACGCCTCTTGGGAAGACTTCCAACATGATTGGAGACCGCAAGGCAGGCACCCATTAGCATATAAATATTGCGTAGTCGCGTAGCATTCCCAGCGCATACCTTCCCGCGCCCCCGCTATACAAACCGCGGGCTTATTAAACGCCGCGGCGACATGGTAAGGCAAACTTACGCAGGTCAGAACCCCCTCGGCGTGATAAATCACCCGGAACAATTCGCGCAAAGAAGTCTTGCCGCGCATATCCACCGCGCCTTCAAGGGTACTATGATTATGCCCGGCCGCGCCGATCTGCACGAAAGTGATTCTGTCCTTAAGGCTGGTCACGATTTCCTGGTACCAATCAAAGGGATATTGCTTGAGAGTGAAATCGCCCTTAGAACCGGCATTGATGACCCAGTACCGGCCGTCGTACCCGCCTTTAGTGATAACCGGAGACACCCAGTCTTTTTCGGTTTGAGAAAGGAATATCTCCGGCCGCATATCTGTCCGGGGAATTTTAAGATTTAAGATCTCTTCTAAAAACTCACGGTGCCCTTCGCTGAAATGCGCGCCGGTCGCGTCGCTTCGGTGAATAAGCGGGTACTGCATATCTATGACTTTGGCGCCTCCGGAGATTTCCCTGACGTGGCTTTTCGGGTCAAGATCCGCTTGAGTAAGTTTATGAAATTCACCCAACACCGTCTGATAATCGCTTTCAGCATAAGCAAACCTTGTAACATACGGGTTATTTTCATATACCTCCTGGCATGGCGTTCGTACGTCCGTAAGATATTTCCCGGGATAAGCCTTATGCAGATCGCGCAGAGCCGCGGTCATTACTAAGCAATCTCCGGGAGCTAAACGATTGACTAAAATCAACTTGCCATCCGTTACCGGCAACTTTTCCACAGATTCCACAGGTTGTTCACAAAGTTTATCGTGAAAAACGGTGCAATAATCATCAACTATCTGCCGCGGTATAAAAACACTGGCCGGGTGCGCCAAACCGCCGCCTTCGCCTTGCACCATCGTACGAAGTACCGGATTATTCGCAAAATCGACAACGGTAAAGAGGTTGTGTTTTAATTCAAAAAGCCGTTCTATCTCATGGCGAATATCCACACCCAGGAACCGGTCGTCGCAAAAGCCCTGGCCGTCAAACCGGATAGCCATGCGGTAATCGGACGAACAAAAAACGAAAGGTGCGTTGCTATGAAGTGATAAATGTATCCGTTCAATAATGCCGCGCAACTCTACCGCTGGAACGTGTTGGAGGACGTACACACAATAAGCTAAATCCATTTTAGGAAGTTTTAAGAACTCATGCGGAAGGACAGGGATGAACCGATCACTGTTGCAATTTTGTTTAGCGAGTTCCAACATTTCCGGGGAAGCGTCCACGCCGTAAACTTTGATCTGGGAATTACGTTTTAAAAGCTCCTTGGCGAGCCGGCCAACACCGCAGCCATAATCTAAAATATTTACTGCTCCGTTAACGTCTGCGGGCAAAGTAGTACCAAGTATCGCTCGGGCGAATAACGGAGTTTCCAGGCGATACCGCTCATCCATAGTCAAACCATTACAGTCACCAACGACCTGATTTCTGCCGTCCTCAAAGTTTTGCGCTTTGAAAAGATTATGGTCTTTCATTTATCACCCGCCTCTTCTGCCTCGCCTGCCGTTAAAAATGGGGGATGAGAACCCTCTCATCCCCCGAAAACTTACCGATACTGAACCTCTGTCCAAATGTTCCCGCCCGCCGGCAATATGCTCTGGTTCCAATAAATGCCGGTAGAAAACTCCTTGCCCTCGGACCACTCCTTCGTGATGGTCCCATTGGCCGTCGGGAAAACGAAAGCCACCAGGCTTGTGCCTCCCGCGGCAACCGCGTTCTGTAACGTGCACCGGTCGCCCGCCGCGCAACCCTTCCATGCGATAGTAACGGAGTAAACGTACCCTGGAAACGCCTTCACTACTCCATCGGCGGTAAGTAACGCGCTGTTCGCTAAATTCGTTGTCCTCATACTTACCTCCCTTAACCTACGCTCTCGGAAGAGCTGCTACTGGACGAACTGGAACTCGATGAACTAGAACTTGAACTTGAGGAACTCCTTGAACTTGAAGAGCTCGAACTTGAACTGGACGAACTAGAACTGGAACTCGAACTGCTTGAACTTGAACTTGAACTTGAGGAACTCGATATGGAACTCGAAGAGCTGGAGCTGGACGAACTTATCGAGCTGGAGCTGGACGATGAACTGCTGGAACTTGAGCTCGATGAAGATGAACTGCTCGAACTAATCGAACTGGAACTTGAGCTGGAGCTCGATGAGCTTATCGAACTGGAACTTGAGCTGGAGCTCGACCTCGATGAACTTGAACTCGATGAACTGATTGAGCTTGAACTGGAACTCGACGAAGAACTCGCGCTGTAACTATGCGAGTAAGAACTTATCGAGCTGGAACTCGAAGAATGGGAACTGGAACTAGACGAGGAGCTGGACGACTTCGAGGAAGAACTCGAAGACGAACTTCTACTCGAACTTGAGCTACTTGAACTCCTGGACGAACTGCTGGAACTGCTGGACGAAGAGCTGGACGAGGACGAACTCGAAGACGAGCTCGAACTCGACAGCATGACCACATCGCCGGTAGAATAAGTCGAGAGATAATCTTCACCCGCGACGCCGCTGTCATTATCCAACGCGCTTAAAAGCCGGTTCCACTGGTCAATGTACTTGTCAAGAAAATCAACTAAATCCCCATCATGCCATCCACCCTGTTTAATGCCGGCATTGGAGACATCAACTAAATTACTCGTCGCCCCGAACTTCTCCGTAGTAAACACGGTCGTCCCGTTTACTGTACCGTCCGCGGCCAGCTTATCCGCCAAAAGATTAAAGTTCGCCCTTAAACTTTTTAAGAGCGTAACCACGTCTTTAGCGTAAATGCCGGTTGACTTCAAGTTTTTCTCGTAAGTCGCGCCAACGGTGGGAGTAGTTATTCCGAGGGTAGAGGAATAATTGACGTCAGCCACGCCGCCGTCAAGGTCGAGCTTTTTCAGGACTAAGTTGAAATTATTGACAAGCGCGTTGAGCAGGTCGTAAAGACCCTTCTGCCAGTACCCGCGTTTGTCAATCATTTCAGACCAACCCATATTAACTCCTTTAGTGACCGATTAAAAATGGAGCCGGGCCACCCGGCCCAGCTCCCAAAGTCCTAGTCAACCAAAAGAGCTAACTCGATGGTCGTTCCGGTGAACTCGTCCGCCGCGCCGCCGTCGGCCTGTTTAGCCACGATGGTAATGGTCAGGGTGGAAAAGGTCGCCTGCAAAGTCTGGAAATCGGCGTCCATGCCGCCGGTGATCCTCGCGCCAAGGATAGCGTGGATAGTCCTGACACCGTGAGAGGCCGCGGTAAGTACGATCTGGTCAGAAGCCGAACCCATAGTCGCGGTGATTATCGCGATACGCTTGGCCGCCAACGGAGTTGAAATGCTTAAAGTCCCGGTAATCGTTGACATATTGTTCTCCTTAGAATTTACGTTTTAAAAATCCGGGGACAGGAACCCTCCGGTCCCCGGGTATTAACTTTTCAGGCTAAGCAGTAGCCAACGTGGTCGCCGCAGTGTAAATACCCACTACGCCGTAATCCACGGTATTGAACACGGTCTTCTGAACGCCGAAGATCGCTCCGCAAGAGATACCCCACTGGTTGCCGTCTTTAATGTTCACTAAGGTTCGCGACACCTTAGCCGCTTTTTCAGCCGCCCATACTTTCATATGGGAACAGACTATATCATCACCCGTTCTGGGTGCAAGGCGCTTCGAGCCGCTTGGCTCTACGTCGTTTCCGACTAGTCGTTGAGCTTTGCTGTTGATTTTATTACCATAAATAGAAATCATGGTATTTGTCCTCATCAACAACCTTAGTTCAGGATTGCCGTCGGCGCTACCGTTACGGTTTTCCCTGAATTCACCTTGTTATTCAATATGTCTTCCGACATAAGGGACCTACGATTTAAGTCAAATTCCTCTTCAACCCAAGTGGAGTTCTTGCCCCAGGCGATAACGCCGGCTTGCTGACCGCAAAGAACAGCTACCGCGCAGGCTTGCGAGGGCGTATAGGTGTAAACGTACTCATGTTCGTGGATGATCAGGCCGTCCCACACGCCGGCCGCGCCGGAGAACAGGGGATTGTCTTCACCACGAGTATTGGCGTCTCTTTGCGCCTGGGCCCACACAGGGTCCAGTTTCAAGTCAGCCAACTGGTACGGGTGCATGATCACGACGTAATGCGGCTTACCGTTGATTTTCAACGGACGGATCTTCGGGGAGGCCAACATCGCCATTTGTTTGGCGCGATAGAGCACCTTGGTGTCCATCTTCATCGCGGCCGTTAAATCCGTGTCAGCGGCTACGCCGCCGGCAAAGACTTTACGGGTAGAAGCGTGAACCGCGGGAGTGTTGGAAAACGTGCTGGAAGCCTTACCGCAAAGTTTGTCCAACAATTCCTGGTCAAGCCGTTCCGCCCACCAGTCGCCGAGACGTTCTTTAGCGGAAGTCCTCATCTTGTACGCGCTCTGCTTCTCGTCCATACGTCCTTTCAGGCGCACGGCGTGGCGAAGCTGGTCGATCTCGACCGTCTCTTGGTAATCGGTCATGCTCTCTTCGTTGCCTTCAAGTTCGCTGTCCCCGGTAGTACCCGCGCCGGACAGTTTCATCCCTAGGCCGAAGGTGACCTTGGAACCCGGGTTGGCCGACAAATCGGTCAATTCGTGTATCATGGAACTTTCGCCGGAACCGATAAATTTCTGCATAAACAGGTTATCGCGCACATCGGCGAATAAAGTCTTTCTCCATAGTTCGTTCCTTAACGCGCTGTTCGTAACTGTCAAAGCCATATTTTCCTCTTAGGTTCAGGCCCCAAAGCGTTTCAAGAATTTGTCCCGCTTGGCCTTCGGCAATCTGGAAAATTCGCGCTCTTCCATTTTGGCGATGTCTTTAAGTTCCATCTCGTCGTCGGAAAGAGGCGCGTCCGTGCCGCCCCCGCCTGACCCCGTAGTTTTTGGACGGTTTTTGTTTTCTTCGATCCTTTGCTCTTCCGCGGACGGCGCGGGAGCAGTAGAGGCGGCAGGCTTTTTGCCTAACCGCACTCGCGTTTTATTTATCACCTTGTCGAAACGCGGGTCGCTCTTGAGGATATGATACATCTTGACGGCCGGGTTCTCGCCGTTTTGGTAGGCTTTACCGACTTCGTTCAAGTAGTCAGGATTGTTTTGAAAATCCAACTCTTGAGCGGAAGCAAGAACTTCATCGGCGTCGTCATAAAGAAGCTGACACTCGCGCCCGCAGGCTTTTAAATAGCGCTCTTCCTGCGACCGGGCTTGGTGAACCGCGGTCTGTTGCTGCGATTTCTTAACGTCCAATTCCCGCTGTTTAGCGAGAGCTTTATTGAAATCGGCAACCGTGATGAACTCATCCGGTTCTTTGCCGGCGAAGGGACCGTCGTCCGTGGACGGCGCGGCTGGTTCCACTTTGGCCGCCCGTTCCTGGGCCAGCTTAAACCGCGCTCCGTCGCGTTCCACTTCCGCGGCCTGGGCGCGCCGGCGCTGGCGTTTGGCTTCCCAGTAAAGCGCCTGCTCGTTTTTGTTGAACTTGCGCAAATCTACGTCCTGTTCCGGTTTCTCTAACTCATCTTTTACGCCTTGCGACAAAGTATTCTCGTCGAGAGGCGCTGCCGGTACTACCGGAGCGGGCGCCGCGGGTGCCGCCGAAACTGCCGGTTTCGGGGTTTCTTTTTTGACTTCATCAGTCTTGACCCCCGCCGCGGGCTTTTCCTTGGCCGCGGGCGCTTCCGGCGGTTCATCGTCGGCCGGCGGTTCGTTTTCGCCCGGCACTTCGATCTCCACCCGTTCCTCGTTCGGCACGCTCATTATCTCTTTTTCTTCTTCGGGCGTGAACTGTTCGCCCTTCTCTAACTTGATCTGTAGATCCTCCAACCCTTTTCCATCCAAAACTATCTTAGCCATTTTGCCTCCACCTTACCGCCCCGGGAGTTGCGGTATCGCCGGTTGTGGTGTTTGCGCCGGAGCTCCCGAGTGCCCGGCCACGACGGTCTTCGCCGCCAATTCCGCCTGTTGCGCGGCTATCGCCGCCTGGCGCGTCTGCGCTATCGCGTCTTTGACTTCTTTAGAGTTCTCGATCTCCATGTAATCCACCAACAACTCGGGCGGTAAGTACTGGCCCGCCGGGGTCTTGGCTAACTCGATAAGCTGCCCGAAGATCTCGGACCGGATACTGGACGTGTTGTCAGCCTCGGCTACGACCAGATCGTATTTCGCGTCTTTGATCATCTGCAAGTATGCCGCCAACTTGCCTTCATCCAACTGGTTGATCCGCATATACTGCGTGCCGATGACTTTGCCGAGCTTACGTGCCGAGAACAAAAGCGGCATTATGCCGACCAGGAATTTGCCCATCACTTCTTTGGTGTAGCGGTAATTGTGAAATATCCGCACCAGGGCCGTGACCGCTTGGCGTATCCGCAGCCCGATAGCCTTACCGGAAGTGGTCTTGTCGGCGATACCCAAAAGGTCGGGGTTGATGTTAGAGATCTGTTTGAACTCTTCGTCAGCCGACTGCTCGCGCAGTAAGTGACCCTGCGCCGGCATGACCGGTTGTATCTGTTCCAGTTTGGTCCCCGGCGTTTGTCGCAGGACCACGCCCGGCGAAGACCCCAGTTTTTTAAGTTCCTGCCAGCCGGGTTCCGAAAGCGCGTTCTCGTCGCCTTTCCAGCCGCTATGCGCGCTGGTGTTGAGGATATGCAGATACTGCGACTTGGCTTTGTTCTTCTCGCGCTGCGGGTCTTTTAACGGCCGGGTCACGCCCATAGCCTTTAACTCTTCCGTCTCGGCGCTGGGCGACCAGTCGGCGATAAACCGGAAGAACGGGTACATCGTGGTGTAAGGCTCAAACGGCGATTTAGCGTCCAGGAGGATATGGCCGCAGACCCGGATAGCTACCCACATTTCCGGCACCTTACGGTCAAAGACTTTCGGCGCTTTCCAGTTCCGGTCGGGTATTTGCAGGACCGGCGGCATACCGGGCAGCTGCGGCGCCCCGGACGACTTCGGCTGCAGGGACGCCGCGTACCGTTCGGCTTCTTCCCTGGTCTCGAACTTTATCGCCTCGCCGTCCTGAACGATAAAATATTTCACGACCATCTTTTTGCGCCAGTATTCTTTGACGGTCAACGGCATATCCATGTCGAACTCGGGCTCGGCGATCCGGGTGCCTTCGACGCTGCGTCCGCCCGGCCGGTTGCCGTAATCGTCTTCCTCGCCCAAAACGCTTACGTTATCAACGGCCGTGTCGTTATCCACCGTGAAACCTTTTATCGCCTTTTCTTTCTTGGGAAAAAGCTCGATGAGTTTAGCCTTGGTGTAAGTGCAGACCTTAAAGACATAGCCGGCGTCTTCGTTGATGTCGTATTCCACAGAGTCCGGGTCGACGTAAATTTGCCAGGGTTTCAGGTGCAGCCAGCGTATCTCGCCGAATATCGGGTCGCGGTCATAGCCCAACACCGCTTCCAGCCAACCTTTACCGCAGGCGCACCCGTCGTCGAACTGGTACCCCTGTTTGTAAGTGAACTTGCCGACCTTATCGCAAAACAGGAAAGCCCGGTCGAACACTTCGGTAAATATTTTGTCTTCCTGGCCTTCGGGCGACACTTTCAGGCGGGACGAGTTCTCGCGGTGATAGCCGGCCACCACGTTTATCAGCGGCCGTATGCGGTTAAACACCAACGCCGGGCGCTTCTGGTCCTCCAGCGCCGCCTTCTCGTCCTCGCTCCACTGTTCGCCCAGGGTAAAGGCGTAGTCTTCCTTGGCGGTCTCTACCCAGTCTTTATGGTATTTGTAAGCGTAATTAAAGCGCTGGCTGATCTCGCGGTTAAGCGTTCCGTCGCCGGTATCGGGAGCGTCGTCCGGAAACCGCGCCGCCGGGTCCAGGTCCATATCAGTTTTAAGTTCGGCCATATTTAACTCCTCTCACGCGCACATCGCGCTTTCGACCATCGTCTCGACCGTTTCGTTGCGGTTAAAACTGCGGTCCCACCGGCTCTTGGCCTTTAAAGGCCGGGCGTCTTTAAGCGCCCACAAACCGTACACCCAGGCGTCCGCCCGGTCAGGCGAACGGCTGATATTATCTTTCGTCTTGTTCTTGGGTTCCAGTATTATCCAACCCTCGGCGCTGGGCGGCTTGAACTTCACCGCGGTGATCTGCCGGCGCAGTTCCTCGTCCTCCGGGTAGGCCACGTTCTTCTCCTGCACCTGCTCCAGCGCGTACCACCACAACTCGGTGCGTTTGTTGCCGAACTTCTCCGTTCCGGCTTTCTCGGCGCTGGAAATGGACTTGATCTCGGCTTTCGGCAGCAGCCGCCGCAGCGCGTAAATGATCTCGCCGCCTATCCCCACGCTGTCAATGCCGATAACGTCCGTCTGCCACTTGATCATCACCGACGCTATCCGGGCCGCGGCCTTATCAGTGTCGCGCTCGCCCACCATGATCACCTGGTCCACTATCCGCCCGTTCTCGAGAATGTACGTCACGCACTCGTCCCCGCCAAGGCTCGGGTCGCACCCGGCCGCCCGCCTGGTTTCGGGAATGTGCCGCTTGATGTCTCTAAGCGCCGAAAGCATGTTGCCGGTAATCAGGATATAATTCCCCTGCACGCCCGACCAGTCGCCGTCCAGGTAAGCCGCCAGAAGTTGAGGCGAGTATTTAAAAGCGTCCCGCAACCGGGCAACGTACCCGGCCGGTAAGTGTTCGTTATCCGTAGGCAACGCCGGCACGTAATGGTACCCCGACCGGGGGCTCTCGATAAAATCCTGTTTCAGCCAGCAGTCCGCCGGGTTAGCCGTGTACAGTTCTTTGTAGGGCGGCGTGATACCGCGGCAAGTCAATCGCAGCGCTGCCTGCAAAACGTCTATATCCGACCTGACCGTTTCCTCCGCCTGGTCCACCCCGATAAACGCCAGTTCCATCGAGTTGAACTTGTTGATGTTCTCCCGGTCGTCCAACCCGCCGTAAAACAGTTTCGACGCCCCGCCAAACAGTATTATCTCTTTCGCCTGCTCCCTGATCGTGTAGTACTGGTACGGTATCAACTTCTTCCACGTCTCTAACGTAGTCTTAACGAAATCCACGCCCTGCTTCCTGCCGATAAACCCCAGCGGTAACGGGTTAGGCGCCGGGAACAACCCGAACAGTTCAGTCAGATACTTGCTCCACTCCAACACCCACCAGCAGAAGAGAAAACTCTTGCCCCCTCCCTTCGCCCCGCCGTACATCACCTTCAACTCCTTGTCCTTGTCCATCAACAGACCCCAAGCCTGGCTCTGCCTGGACGTCAGACTTACTACCACGTCGCCCGGTTTTACTCCTGCTTTCTTCTTCCCCTGCGCCACAATACCCTCCACGCCATCCCGATACGTTCCCCAGCCCCCATGCTCTCCACAAATCCCCAGAAACCGTTTATCATGTCTATCTCCGCCCGCCGCTGCGCCTTCCGTATCTTCTTTTCTAACCGCTCGCTCATCTATACCCCTCTGTTTCGCATTAAGCCTATGCCCCTTAACGGAGAAGACCGGCCGGTAATGCCAGGATACGCCCCTTTCAACCTGCCCCCCTTTCCGTTCGATTTAGAGGCATTGGAGACTTTGGGATTTTTGGGACGTTTCATCTTTTTCGCCACAGACCCCCCACTTGTAGAAAGGGGAGAATTGTGAGAGGGGACCTGAATTAAAGTACTTGTTCCACCCCCCTGCCTCTTAGTCCGGGTGCCATGGGGGGTACCCTCCCCTCATCATCTCCAATAGTTAACATAATGTACATTAACGGAAGCTGAACGCTTAACCCTTTGCGTCTGTTATGCTTACATCAATAGCCTTATCCTTATCAGTTTCATGTATCTTACTTATAGTATTGTTTGTATCTGTTTGTTTACCGTTGTTTACTTGGATAACTATGCTGGGCATGGATGATTGACGATCTGTCTCCGGGCTGTTGTCCGTCCAACCCCATTGTGATTTAGCTATAAAAACTGACCAAGGCGCAAAAAAGTAACCGCGTAATGTCTGTTTGCTGATATAGTCCTTTAAATATTCTATAACTAGATTATGAGCAATTCTAAATCTAATGTGATTATCTATCCAACAACGATATAATTCCAACGAATTCAATTTTTCATCAATAATCCAATCCGTTATCGTCGGGAGCGTAGGTTTGATGGATTTAGTCAACTCACTAGCGATGACACCTTTAACAAATCGTAATAGACTAGCAGGGTGATACTCATCTTTATAATCAACTGTATTGAACTTAGACCAGGTATTTAATTGTTTTAGAGACACTGGTAAAGAGTACGCGGGTATAGCAGGTATAGTTTGACTAGACCGTAGGGACTTCCTCTTAGTTTCTAATTCAACTAGGGATACACTCATCATCTTACTTATAGCACTATATTCTTATGTATGTCAACATTTATTACAACTATCTTACTCGAGATATATATAACGTGATGTTTAGTATAACGAGTATAACGAGTATAACGAGTATAACGATGATACTGTTCGTAGTAATTGGCTATCGTTATATCTTATACGAGTAATTAGGTTAAAGAGAAATAGATATATAGGGCAAAGAGAAGAGAGAAGAGGGGAACCGGGCCAAAGCGGAACCGGGGCATAACAAAGCATGGGTCCGGATCCTATCGTCGCGCCTGGGGCTTCCTTGCCGCGTGTTTCTGGCCGCGGGGCCTGCCTGCCGGAGCTTTAGCGTAGGCAGGGGTGAGAAATGGCTCTATTGACAAGACAAGGGCTATAAATATATCCTTCTCTGGTACTGCCTTATCTAACTATTTCATCCCGAGCCCTTGACAGTAGCCTTCCTTATATGTTATAAAGGAAGAGAAGGGTGGCAGACAATATCAACCAAACAAAACCAAGGGGGGCAAGATGAAAGTAAAAATGGATTATAACAGCGCAGCGAACCAAAACATTAAGGGCAAGTTTGTCGAGCGTGAAGTTTATTGCTGTTTTAGTTATGAAATGGAAAGCATTTTACGCGCCGCAATGAATAACCCGTCCGACAAGGAATATCCGTTACCCAGCTATGACGATATAGAAAATCTATACCAATATACTTGCCCGGATTGCGGAGAAGGCTACAAGGAAGAGAGCGAAGCGAAAAGCTGTTGTAAAAGCGAGCAAGAGCCAGAGAGCGAACCGCAAGAGATTTACGAGTGGTGGATTGTATCAGAATATTTATATCGCAAGTTAAGAGAGCAAAACGAACCTGTTTTAGAGTGGGGCAATAATCACTATTGGGGCCGGTGCTGTACCGGGCAAGCCATCATACTTGATGACGTAATAAGCCGTATATGCGCGGATATGGAAATATTACAAGGGCAGGTAAACGATTGGAGCAAATAACTCCCGGCCAATGCCGGGAAGGGAGGCTTCATGACTTACTGGCAGACAGTTTTAACGATCGGCAGTATCTTCGCGCCATTCGTTTTCTGGCTATGGAACAAGCAGGCTGACGACATGGACGAACTAAAGAGGCGCAGAGATGAGGACAAGAGGCGCCTATAAAGGCATAATATGAAAAAGATCGTCGTTACCTTAACCGTTACCTTAACCCCGGCGGAATATGAGTGCGTGAAGGACTTTGAGATCAAAGCCCTGGACGCGGCCGGGCATGAGATTGCCGGGTACTGGGTTTTGAAGGATGACGTTGACAAGGAGGCGGTATGAACGTACTTTTTAAGATCGCGCTGATCGTCTTCGGTATGATTATCTTCACGACTTTATCGCAGCGGCACAAACCTGAACCTTTGCGCGGGACCTGGGTATCGTGCCGGGGCGATATTTGCGAAGGAACCGATCCGTACACCGGCAAGCACATAGTCCAGCGTTACGACCAGCTCAACGGAAAGTTTTACGATAAAGCTACCGGGAAATATAGAGGCTTTAAAGACACGCCGAAATAAAGGGAGCAGGCATGACCGGACAAGAGGCATTGTCTATCATCAAATTGTACATGATCAAGCACAGCCTGACCCAGCGGGCCATGGCTTACATCGTCGGCACGGACGAAACTACACTTTCCCGGTGGGTGCGCTGGGGCAAGGTGGGCAGGCGCTGGATGGTCCGTCTTGAAGAGCAGGGTTTTTTTCTTGATCGTTGACCGCCTTTAACCGTTTGATCTCGTCGGTTAATCCGTCAATCACTACGCAAACTTTTTGCAGCCGGACAGTTAAACCGATCAATAGCGGCAAAGCCCAGAATATCTGCGGCGTTCCTTTGGGAATATCTATGCCGATAAACTTCGCCAACCGTTCGACCTCCGCGGCACAATCCTCTTCCGGGATGACTTGGGCCTGCCCGACGATCGGTATTTTCTTATTTAAAATATTCATCTATCCTCCCCGACAATGACCCACAAAAACACCGCTAACAATGTCAGACTAATCACTACCCAGACCATACAACCCCCCATATACGCGCCGGTTGACCACTTCCCAGGGCTCTAGTGGAGTATTGTACTGGATATAAAACTCCGGGAGCCCCCACCATTTGCCATGCCGGTATATCGCGCCGTAGTTCAGCCGTTTAGACCAGTAAAACGGCTCATCCTGATAAAAGTACCGCTTAAAGCCGTTGGCCTGCAGCCAGGCGATCGGCATGGCCGCGGGCTTTACAGGCTTTCCATTTCCCTGACCGCTATTTCCCGCAGATGTTTCGCCGCCCATGGTAGATCCGCCTTGCTCCAATGTTTCGTCACAAAATCCCAAGTCAAGCGCCCCTTATGATTATAACATACGAACACGCAAAACCCGTCGGCTTTCCCCATTTTTTCCAGCAATTTGTCCGGTTCGATCATCGGTTTGTCGCCTTCCATACCACCTCCAAAAGTTCGTCTGCCTTCACCCAATCCCTGATGTTTCTGGGATGGCGCAGCGCGCCGACCCATTTATCTATCGCCGCTTTAAGGTTTTCCCGAAGCGCACTATCGCCGAGCAGATGTTTATCGTATTCCTTCTTGGTAATAACGACATAATTCTGCTTGTCGAGCAGCTCCACCATCGCCCGGGCCCCGTCAAGAAACTTCTTTTTATCGCCCGGCGATAACTCTTCCCACTTCCCGCCTTTGACCTGCGTGTAATACGTCATCTGCGCTACTTCCAGTACTATTTTGTCCGAATTAACCATGGCCTTGCCTCCCTTTTCGCTTTCTTCTTCCACCCCTTACACCTAATCCCTGAAACACGTCTATCTTCTACGCCAAAGATAGAGCAAACATACATGAGAACGGTTTTGCTATATTTACAGCCTTTGCAGGTTTTCACCCCTTCACCTCCGCTTTAGATTTATCTGCGTCAAACAATGCGTTGCATACTTTTAGCATATCTGTAAACCAACACAATGCTTTAGGCGACATAGGCATTTCGTTATGGCTACCAGAATGTTTAGAAAAATAATAATCAAAAATGAATTTTTCGTCTTTAATTTCTATGGCTATTTTCATCCCCTCACCTCCGCTTTACTCGCTTTCATCAATAGTGTTTAAATAGTAATCTTTTAATTTTTTCTTGCCATGTTTCATGCCTTAACCTGAATAGTCTATTTTTCTTGATACGTTCTCTATTTTTGCTATACCATTCGTCTGAACCTTTATTTTCATAATTAAATTTCTCGTTGTTCAACCTTTCGTTAATCTCATCCTGTGATAATATTTTTCCCGATACCGCGTCTATATATACTGATTCGTAGTTAGAAAATAATCTAACCTGCAAAACCCCATAATATAATCCATCCTGTCCAGCCAACCACGGCAACCCGCAATGATTCTTTT
>Ga0315274_10001037_pt1 | contig 43285 bp, 37 predicted proteins | sample YL17G02_20_MG_FD_203700 | JGI IMG/M metagenome (GOLD analysis project Ga0315274, IMG submission 203700) | Sediment microbial communities from Yellowstone Lake, YNP, Wyoming, USA - YL17G02_20 | ecosystem: Environmental > Aquatic > Freshwater > Lake > Sediment | place: USA: Wyoming | collected...
ACCAGCCCGCCCGGGCCGCTCCCCGGCGCAGCCTTTCGGGCAGGCCGGCCAGGGTGGCCGGCGGAAGCACCTCCGTCTGTTTTTCAAGTTCCTTGGTCATTCGGATCTCCGCTTTCCTTATGAAGGTCAGCTCAAATTATCCCTCATTTAAGCCTAAAAGCGCAAATCCGCGCGCAATCCCTCTTTCACGCCAACCTCGTCAGGCTTTCCGATTTGGAGTGTATGACGTCTTGGTGAGCTTCATTATCTGCTCTGTGAAGGCGGGTTAACGACGCCTTGAGCGGCCAAAGGCCCTACGCCAGCGAGAACTGAGGTTCTTTCGAAGGGCTTGTTATGCTTGGTTGGTCTCATTCTCGTTGAGTTAAGACTTAAATAGACTAAACAGATATTCAAAGAAAAGGCCAAGGATAGTGCCGAAAAAGCTTGCACTGAATGATCCGTACATAACGTTACGGAATGATCGCGATTCGCGTTCCATTAATGTCCATATGCAGGTTGCTGCAACTCCATAAACGAGTGAAATACGACCAATACCATCGAAAAATGTCGGCGAAGGCGGCAACGGAAAAACAAAAATAGCGGCGACAAGCGCGACTGCTAAAATGCTGACAATAAGAGCCTGTTTGTTTTCTTTCTCCACTTTCTTCGCTTTCTCGCTAGTTATAACGCTCACAATTAGCGGCCGAGCAACAGTAAGCGCAGCACCGCTCTTAAACGGTCGGCTCGATTGCGTTGTTATGCGTTCGTTTACCCTGAGATGATTCCATCAATCAACCCCGCCTTCACGATGATTTCCAGAGCAGTTAGGTATTGGCGCGACAGATCGATTACATCCTCAGAGCCACTCCAGTCTCTGAACACATAACGATTTCTTATTTCAGGGGCTTCCTCTTGTGGCTTCGCTTGCGGCGATTCTTCCTTTTGTTCGCAGACTTCTACCGTGCCATCCTCTTTCTGCATTTCTATCCTGATTGAGTCAGAAATGATGATGTGTTCGGTAAGCGAGACCGAAATATGCTGTGAAGGCGTTACTGGCTCGGCATGGATGTTTATGTCCCTTTTGTCCTTAAAAAACCTTAGCACCGAGTTACCACTTACCTGCGCTTCATACCATTGCTTCCTGCCGGGTTTCTTCCCGGCCTCCTCGTACGCGTACTGCAGCACGGAGCGCGCAGCGGAAAGGAAAGCGCTTAACCCATACCGAAAGGCAACCGGATCATCTACCGACGCCTCCATGCGTAGCAAGAAGTACCTAGCTTCTTTCAGTTTCTCTTGCTCGTGCACCTTGCTCTCCAGAACGGATAGCATTGCTCAAATTGATCTGCATAATATACCAGATAACACTACGAGTCCCATATAAGATACCTGAAAAACGTATACCGCATCGGCCATAATCATAGATTCATTGGCCTGTTGCGTCGAGATCATGTTTATTGCGCATTCCGGGGAAACAGGCCACCGAATCCGGTTCAAACAGGCCACCCGTCGGAGCGAAGCGACGCTGGATTTTCATTATAGGTCTTTGTGGCCGGATTGAGTCAAGGATTTTCGTTTTCTCATCGATTCTCCGGTGATCTCGAGCCGATACGCGTTGTGGACGACGCGGTCCATAATGGCATCGGAAAGCGTCGGCGAGGCGAACCGTTCATGCCAATCCGCAACCGGGATCTGCGAAGCCAGGATGGTCGAGGTACGTTTGTAGCGGTCGTCGACGATTTCGAGAAGGTCCTGGGTCTGGATCTCGGTCAAGAGATTCCGCAGCCAGTCGTCGATGATCAGAAGCGGGGTCTTGGCCAGGACGCCCAGGAACTTGGGATAGGAACCTTCGGCATGGGCCAAGGTCAGTTTCTGAAGCAACCGCGAGCTCTGAAAATAGCGTACGGAAAAACCGTTCCGGCAAGCGGCCGTCCCCAGGGCGCAGGCCAGATAGGTTTTCCCGGCGCCGGTCGGGCCGGTGATGATCAGATTGTGTTTGTCCCGGATCCACTGGCCCTCGGCCAGCGTCAGGACCTGGCCGCGATCGAGGCCGCGACGGGGTCCCAGATCCAAGTCCTCGATGACGGCCGTTTCCCTGAACCGGGCCACCCGCATTCTCCGGACTTGTTTCCTCTGCTGACGAAGGTTCCATTCCCGGTCCAGAAGCAGCCCGAACCTCTCTTCGAACGACAGAGTCCGGTACTGGCCGCTTTCCAACTGCTCTCGCAGACCTTCCCGCATGCCGGCCAGTTTGAGCGTGGCTAATTTATCCAGGATCGGTTGATAAAGCATGGCGCTCACGAGTAGTAGCCTCGGCCACGGATATTGGGATGGGGCTTTTCGGCGGGCGCGGCTTCCTGCTCGGGTCGGACTCGATCGAGGCCGACATCGAGGATGTTCTTCACCCCGCGATAGGAGTGCAGGCTGAAGAAGAGCGCCCGCCGGCAGGCGTCCTCAAGCCGCTCTTTTCCGTAGCGTGATTCCAGTCGCATGAGCCCCAGAGAGGAGCGATAGCCTTGTTCGGGATGGACCCGGGAGACGAGCAGCGTCCGAACCATTTCGGTCGTGGCCGGGCCGCATTTTTCCGCCCAGCGGAGGAAACGCTCCGGCGTCCAGTCCAGGAACGCTCGATGGGCGGCCGGCATATGCTCGGCCAGCGTCGAGTGATAGCCCGGCGTGTCGTCTCGGAGATGCGACGCGATCCGATGGCTTCGGGAAAAGATCTCGACCGTCCGCTCCGTGGCCCGCAGTTCCACGTCTTTATGCCGCATGTCGTAAGGCACGCTGTAATAATGCCCCTGGTACTGGACGTGATAATCGATTCCGACTTTGGCCCGCTTCCATTCGGCCGGCTCGTAAGGCCGCTCGGGCAGCGGCTTCAGCGCCGGGCGGTCGAGCGACTCGAAAAGCTCCCGGCGGCTTTTTCCCAGATGGTCCATGACCTTGAGGTTCAACTGCTCGCGCTTCTCCGCGATCGCGGCGTTGATCTCGTCCAAGCTGAAAAACGTCCGGTTCCGCAGAGGCGCGATCACCCAGCGCTCAACCACTTGGACGCCGGTCTCGACCTTGGCCTTGTCCCGGGGATGTCGGACCCGGGTCGGCAGAACGGCCGTCCCATAATAGAGGGCCATGTCCTGGTAGGTCGGGTTGAGGTCGGGCTCATAAAAGCAGGCCGAGGTCACGCCGGTCTTGGCGTTATCCGGAACAACGATCTCCGGCACCCCGCCGAAATATTCGAAGGCGTGGACATGACCTCCGATCCAACTCGGCAGAGCCTGCGAAGCCTGGGCCTCGCAAAACGTCGCGCTCGAAGCGCCCAGGGTCGCCACGAAGACCGGCGCCGGATGGCGCTCGCCCGTCGTCTGGTCCTGATAAGACATCATCAAGCCGGCGTAATCCACGAACAGCTTTTCCCCCGCCTTGTGCGTCAACCGCATCGTCGGGTGCAGCGTCTTCGCCCACCGGGTATAGCGCTCACAAAACTGCGTATAGCGATAAACATCCGTTTGGCCCTCGGCATATTCCATCCAGAGGAGCTTGCGGGTGACGCCCTTTTTCCGGAGTTCTTTGTGGATCTCGCTCCAGTCAGGCTCTTTTCGCTTTCCCCCCAAGTGGATCTCATAAGGAAAAAGCTTTCGTTCCAGCTCGTCTTCCTTCAGGCCGTCCGGTAGCGGCCAGCCAAGGCCCGCTTCCCCAGCCCTGGCCAGATATTCCCGGACGGTCTCCTTGCCGATCGAACAGGCCCGGGCGATGGCCCGATTGGAAAGTCCGGCCTGCTTCAGCCTCAGCACTTCTTTGATCTTGCGCATGGATAACCTCTCTCTTGGCATCGTGGTCTCCTCTCCTCGATTGAGGAGCCATGATGGCCGAACATCGTTAAGTTATCCAGCGACGCTTCGCTTTTTAAATATTCCGGCCCGGGCCAGAAAGTGGCCGGATTCGACCGGAATCGGTGGCCGCTTTCAGCCGGATTCAGTGGCCATTTTGGACCGGAATCACTGGCCGGATTCGACCGGAATACGCAAATTGACAGCCATCCGAATATCAGGACCTTAAAGGGGGTAGTAAAGGAAATAAGGAAGGGCTGGGAAGGACTGGAAAGGAAGAGAGAAGAGATGAACGGCAGGGAGAGAAAGAATCTGAATCGTTATTTACAATTACGCAAAAGGCTGCTGAAAATCATTGAGCCGAGAATTGTGCATTTTTCTGGTAAGGAAAGAAAACAGTTTGATTTCTTATATGAAAACATGAGTTTTTTGAGAAGTTATGATTTGTCGGATACCGATTATAATGTCGTGATAGCATCGCTAACTTCAGCGGCTTTCGGAAGAATAGCCGTGCTTTCAAATGATCGAAAAATTTTAAAAATAACATTTTTGCCCGAAGAGATCCTTAGAGCAATACCAAACGCATGCTTAGATCACGAATTGACCCCTTACACTTCATTGGACGAAGATCATTTTTACCCCTTCGATTATTATGCCAGGATTGGATCCAGACATAGAGACTATATAAAGGAAATCAGAAATTATTTATCCAGGGTTACAATTCAAGGTATCTGATTGGCCCTCTCCCCATTCTTTTAACAGTTATGAGGACTTTTGAAGGTAAACCGAGAGCCTGCCTCTTATGGCCGTTTTAGCCATTCTGATGCCCCAAAGCCGCTTTTTGAGGATACTAAGGAAAAACGGCTTCACCAGTTGACCTACAAGCAACGATCTATGTCGGGTCCATATCATCCCCGCCCGGACTTTTGGCCATCTTGACGATAATTATAGAATTAGCGCGGCCCGACACCCATTTTATACTTTATTTCGGACAGCTTGCAGGGTGAGGGGGCTTCAGTATTTAATGGTGGCATAATCAGAATCGGTGCCTGAACCCTCACTAGATCCGGTCACGTAGACATTTCCCGCATTGTCCACAGCCATGGCATTTGATTCATCGCCGCCATTTCCTGGGCCGTTGTATCTCTTCACCCAGAGCTCTTCTCCTGTGCTGCTGTATTTGATGGTGGCATAATCCCAATCGGTAGCGTAACCCGTGCTAGATCCCGTCACGTAGACATTTCCCGAACTGTCCACAGCTACAGCGGTTGCGCGGTCATCGTCAAATCCTTGCCCTGGGCCGTTGTATCTCTTCGCCCAAAGCTCTTTTCCTGCGCCGCTGTATTTGATGGTGGCATAATCATAAAGGCGGTTTGATTCTTCGCTACATCCGGTCACATAGACATTTCCTGCACTGTCAACAGCAATAGCACTTGCAATGTCGTTGTAATTTGCTGGACCATTGTATTTCCTCACCCATAGCTGTTTCCCAGTGCTGCTGTATTTGATGGTGGCATAATCGGTAACGGTGCTTGAAACCCAAATAGATCCGGTTACGTAGACATTTCCCGAGCTATCCACGGCTATAGCATATGCATTGCCCCCCCTGTATCTCCTCACCCATAGCTGTTTCCCAGCGCTGCTGTATTTAATGGTGGCATAATCTAAACTTTGGCCTGAACCTGCAGAATCTCCGGTCACGTAGACATTTCCCGCACTGTCTACGGCAATAGCGCGTGCTTGATCGTAGCCATTCCCCGGCCCGTTGTATCTCTTCAACCATAGCTCATTTCCTGTGCCGCTGTATTTGATGGTGGTATAATCAGATTTGGTGCCTGAGCCTCTACTATCTCCGGTCACGTAGACATTTCCCGAGCTGTCCACGGCTATAGCATCTGCACCGTCGTCGTCGTCCCCTGGCCCGTTGTATCTCTTCACCCAGAGCTCTTTTCCTATGCGGCTGTATTTGATGGTGACGTAATCAAAAGTGGTGCGTGAGGCTATGCTTCCTCCGGTCACGTAGACATTTCCCGAACTGTCCACAGCTATAGCACTTGCAGTGTCGTAGTAATTTGCTGGCCCGTTGTATCTCTTCACCCAGAGCTGTTTCCCAGTGCGGCTGTATTTAATAGTGGCATAATCCGAAGCGGTGCTTGAAGCCCAACTAGATCCGGTTACGTAGACATTTCCCGAGCTGTCCACGGCTATAGCATGTGCATAATCCCATAAATTTCCTGGCCCGTTGTATCTCTTTACCCATTTCTCCACACCGGCTTGAGCAGAACTCTTTTCGTTAAATAACATAGCGCCGGCCACCAGCATTGCCAATAACAGCGTGAAGAATCTTGCCGTCACCCTTCTTTTTTTCATGACCTTCTTACCTCCCCTTTTTTCTTAGTGTTGCCTTCGATCAGGCTTGCCTCACCTATCTAACCTGGCACCTTAGTCCAAGTATCAAGTGTTATTAATCTGAATCCCGGAGGAATACATATAGATTTAAGGGATAGAAATTTGGTATTCAATGGTGGCAGTGCGCCGAGACATTTTGTCGTCATTTTCCCTTCACCTCGCCATGAAATATGATAAATCATGGTCAAAGGGACTGTCAAGACTCCATGTAGGGGTCGGAGAACAAAAATCATGAAAAATATTCCGCTCCGCCCTCGGCCGCGATCAAAAGTTCCTGGGACGCCATCCGGGCCGGGGAGGTTCGCTGCCGTAAATGTCAGCTTGAGGTGGTTGATGATGCAATCGGCCAGGCTGTGTCGTAATTAGGACTTTATCATATATAAAATTCTCCGAAAGATTCAAACACCCTAGAGGCTCCTTACAAGAAAGATAATTTCTTGCTAAATAACAAGCGCGGTTTTGTCGGTGTTCAACCGCGGGTTAAGCCTTATAATCTTACTGACATCAAAAAGTCATCAATTTCTACTAAGTTATCCTGTTTAGCCTGCGATGTCATACTTTTTATAGCCTCATGACAATTATCTGCAACATGCTTAAGGCCGTATTTGATTGCGATTTCATGAACCGTTTTTATTGAATCAAGTACATCTTTTACTGCACTAATAGTTCTCTGATACTCAACAGCCTGCATGCCCCATGTCCATAACAACTCTGATACCTTTTCAATTATTTCATGCTTCATATTAACTTCGGGTAAATACCATGAAAGTTGTTTCAATAATATATTTGTACCTTCAAATGAATTTAAGGTGACCTCAAGGCCTATTTCAGATATTGTTTTCAACTTATCAAGCTCATCGACATTATCAATTAAATTTATTTCATTTATTTTACGCTCAAAGAATTGGAAGTCAGGTTTTGAGCATCTCATTGTGGCCATCGCCTCATTACGAATTCTAATTAAATCTCTATTAACGATTTCATTTGTACCCTTTGAATATAGAGAAACAACATTCTTAACGAATCTACTATCATTATATTGATAATCTTTTATGCCAATTTGGTCGGAAATTTCAGCAATTAAGGATTCTCTAAACTCCTTTTGCCAGAGTTTTTTTCCCTGAATACCTTTCAATGGAAAAGAAAGATCAGCCAAGTCATTATTGTCAAAGAATAAAGGAATAGCAATACTCTCTTTACGCAGAAAGAATCCACCTGCTTCAAAATTAATCCAAAGATTATTTATTGAATTCCTAGTTATCATTATTAGTCCTAATTTAGCTTTCTTATGTTCATTTGTAATATAATGAAACCAATCGATTCCCCCTTTAATCTTTGATGGATTGCTCGAATTAAATGTCTTTAAATTATTTCCAAAAATAGCCTTAAGCTCATGCTCTAATCTTATCGCAATAGCATGATCATCACCTGCATGCGCAATAAATATGTCATGTACCACAGTGTTGGTTTCTTCATAGTAATTTCTATATAGTTTCCTCTTTAATATTTCAATATCTTCTTTTGACATTTTAATAAAAATACGCTGACGCATTAATTCCTTTTCTGTCATATTTATTTCAAATAGTGCTCTTGCGCCAGGTTCCATGTGCTTGACTTTTTGTATTAAGTCTTCCACATCCATGCCCGTCCAGTCGAAATCTAGAATAAGTTGATATTCCCTTTCAGTCAACATATTGCAACTCTTTCTTGAAAAGGTCTAGTATAGTTTATACTGATCAGTATTAAATGTCGAAACCCTCTATGGTTGTCGTATTGACTCCTGCAAAATGAATATCGCATCGGCCATAATTACAGATTTATCAGCCTGTTGCATTAAAACCGTGTTCCTTTTCACGTTGTAATACATAGATCTGCATAAAATTCTTCTTGATGACCGCATAGCGCGCCGACGGGACTACGACCGCCAACCGGTCCCCTATTGAAGATATGAGTATAGATCATCTTCCTCTTTTCATCGGTTCGCTTATCGTAACCACCTTTCAGCAGCCATGACGGTTTTCAGCCGCATCACGGACGATCAGTTGCCCGGATATCAAGTCATAATTGCCGGGCAAGCACCATGAGGGCGAGCGACAGGGCGACGGCTAAAGACGGCTCGATGAACTTGAATCTGAGCTTGAAGCCCGCCGCTCTCTCATCCGCCCAAATCCCGAGCGGGACCGTAATAAGCGATTGCCCGACCAGCCGTCCTTCGTCCCATCCGGGTCGGGCGCTTGATTAGGCGGTTTGCCGGAAGGGCAGCAAGGATATTAATGAAACGACTTAAGGTCTTCCAGTAAGGAAACCGCCCATGAAAAAGCCGAATCCAAGGACGGATTCACAATGGGGACACGAGTACATGATTTCTTTTTTGACTACGCCGGATACCTCTTTGTGCACTTCTTCGGTAAATTCAGCAGATTCTCTTTTGGTTTTTTCCAAAGTGATCGCTTGTTTGCAATACGGACATTTTGCCATTTCTCTCTCCTTATTTGTAATGCCATGTCTAACGATTTCAAACCGCCTAAATCCCCTTTCGATCATCTTGATGATTATCGCCAAACGCGCCACGATGTCAACCCCTCGACTCCCCGGCATGAATGCCGGCACTCATAAGCCGTTTCCGGCTTATGAGTGTTGAAAGGCGGGGCTTAGCGTCGGCGAACGGGTCAAGACGAGCCACAAATAATTATGAGGGGCGCGTTTATGCGAAAATCCTTGTCGGACGAACGGTCGCCCGGAGATCAAATCAAAATTGCCGGCCAAGCACCATGAGGGCTAAGGACAAAGCGACGGCCACGGAGGGTTCGAAGAACTTGAGCCTGAGCCTGAGGCCCGCCGCTCTCTCGCCGGCCCAGATCCCGAGCGGCATCGTAATAAGCGATAACCCGACCGCCAGCGGCGCATAATACCAGGCGAGGGGGATGCTCGTCCCCGGTGCCACACAGGCCGCGATTCCCGTCACGGACTTGACCAACGGAAAAGCGCCGGCCGCAACCAGGGCCGCCGATCCTCCCCAAGCCGCCCGCCCGGCCGTCCTCCGTCCGAGCTTCCCCGCCACGACCGAGGCGACCGCGACAAACGCCGCTCCCTCCAGGACGAAGGCGAAAATAGGGTTGGCGATCGCCCCATCCCGGAGCGGCAGGGACAGAAGCAGGGCGTCGAACATCTTGAAAAGAGAGGCGACGGCGACGAGCAAGGCGACGCTCCAGGCTTTTTCCGTGGCCGCCCAGGCCGCGGCGATGAAGAAGAGCGCGACGCCCGTCATCTTCGAAGTACAGGCTTGAAGAGCGGTTCCCAACGTACAGCGCTTCAGCGGCGAGCGAAAGCTCGCCTGCTGCAAGCGCAAGTTAGCCACCGCTTCGTTTCACAGTGCCTTGTTCATGTCGATCGAAAGACCGGCGGCTTTGAGTTCCCTCGCAAGTTCAAAGCGCCAGCTACCTTTCTCGTCGAATTCTTGATACAGAACCCCGGAGTAGTCCGATGGGATTTCCACCCCAGGATGATACAAGGCGCATACTCGGTTCCGTCCGAGGCGCCCGATAAAGTAGCCGAGCTCGAAGAGGACGTTCTGACGCGCCCGAGGCTTCTGGTCGTCGTAGGCTACCGCTACCGGCCCGCCTCGATCATCTGGCGTAAGGAGGACTACAGCGAAGCCGACGTCAGCGTAGTTTTCGAACTTCTCAATTAGGGTTCGGCCACGGTTCGGCTGCTCACGCAGGATGATTACATCCTGCTCGAGTCTTTCGAGAAACCGGGCCGTTTCCTGAACCGCGAGTTCGTCGTGGCCATGTACCAGAAAGATACGGTGCCCGCTCGCGCTTTGCTCTCGCTTCACAACACCCTCGTCACGAAGCTCGACCTCCGTCTGGAGAAGTTCGATGAGGCCGCGAAGCTTTGTCAGCTGCGTCTGGAGAGACTCTGCCCGATAATTCTCCCACCATGCGTCGCCAGCATTTATTGGGAACGCGCCGTACTTCCCTACTCTGGTGATGCTGGTGATGTTCGGTGAATTCCTCCCGAACGCCTTCTCGAGAATGTTTCGTGTGACCAGTTCCCACGAGCTGTAGGCGTCCTCCGCGATCGGGCGCGTGGCCAAGAGCTCCTCTCCCTTGGTGATCTGCCGCTGAATCAGAGCTATCCCCTTTTGCGGACCGACCTCAGGCGGCCCCGGTTGTTCAGGATCCCTGGTCTTCTTCGCCATCCTCTCCTCCCGCTCGTCGTATCCTCGTGTGGCTAACGGCAGCGATCAGCGGCGGCGTCAGACGTCCGCTTGATCGCAGTGTTAGGCAATTACAGCTTACTGTATGAAGAGGTCTCAACGATTGATTGATCCGCCTCTTCGTCATCAATTCCATGAAGAAGTGCCGTTATAGCTACTACTCAGAAAGTTCGCGCGCTGTCTTGTCCTTATAGAGCACGGGCTTATTCACCATCTTCTTTCCCTTGCTTTCCTCCTGCAGGATGAACCGCATGGGCTCGGTGCGATAGACAGCAATCTTTATCTCCGTATTGCTCATAGCACCGTAGGTTCTGATTACTTCGGAGATGACTTCAAGGATGTCATTGTCAAGTTGCACCTCGAACCTCGGTGACGGGCCTGGAGCGACCATAGGAATCCGCCGCGTGAAGAACCGGCGTACCTCGTGGCTCTGCATAGCTTCCAGTTCCTTGTCGAGATCGGGTGGCCACGGACCGTCCACTTGACGGAGGTAGAGATTGCTAGCGACTGGGTGGCCAAATCGTTCAAGGCTGAAGAGGTCTACTAGGTACATTAACTTTGTCATCTTGAAGTACGTCATTCGTCCGCCCAGATCAAGCAGGACACGGGCCACCTCTTGCATGGTTGACGCTCCCGCCGGGACAAAACTAGGAGTCTTTGCTCTGGATTTATTCTTCTTTTTAATCATCCCCTTGACAGGGTGCACGATCTTTGACAGGAGCATGAAATCGGATCGCTGCTTAGGTAACGATCTATGAATGATGGCACGGGGGCCTGGATGATATAATGGAAACAGTTGCGCATTACGCCAAGGTACGACTTGGGCAACGCCATCGCGCAACTCGATTCCGTGAGGGGAAAGCATGCCGAGAGCGCTCAGCGCTGTCACGCCTAAAGTAACAATGACATCCGGGTTGAGCAGGGTGATAACCATTTCAAGGTATGCTGAACAATTGGCGATCTCTTCTGGTGTCGGCGTACCGTTATTCCCGTTCTCTTGTTTCGGGTTGCAGAGGATGGCGTTGGTAATGAAGACGTTCTCACGCTGCCATCCGATATTCCCAAGCAGCATATCAAAGTTGTCCCCGGTGCGATCCCCGAACAGGGGAATCCCAGTCCTTTCAGCCCCAAGCCGTCCGGGAGCTTCCGCCACAAAGAGAACTTTCGAGTCCACTCTGCCGTTTGCAGACGAGAGTACTTTTCTGCGATCGCCTAGCCTGGGACATAGGTCGCAATACTGCACCGACTCAACGAGATCGTTGAAGCGGGCCGTTTTACTGAAGCTCCGGTATGACCAGATCATGGGGAATCTCGCATGAAGTTGGGGCCAAAGCAAGCTGGATCAGGCTTCTTGTCGAGCGAGTCGTATGCGATGACCTTCTGCGCCAAGCAACCAGACAAGCACTTCTCTAAAAACCTGCACGAGTCGCAGGGGGCCTCGAAGTCGGTGGTGAGGTATGTTCGCACGGCCTCCAAATACGGAGACTTCTGCCAGCACTCGGGCAGGCTCGTACCCGCAAGACAAGACCACTCCTCCGTTTTCACCAGTTCCGACGCGCCGATTCTCTTGAAGGCGTCACACGGGTAGAGACGAAGGTCTGGGCCTATAATCAACCGGTCTATGGCCGCGCAGCATGCAGGATTATCATTCAGCGTGAGGAAGTTGTAGGGTGAGCCGGTCCTGACGAAATGATCCCCGTGCTCTTTCCTGAGAGCCTGGATCTGACGCCGAAGTTCGAAGTTCTGGACGCGGTTCAGGACGCGATCCCCAATCAGCGCTGCGCGCCCTTGCGGGACAAGGCGCAACACACTAACTCGTGACGCACCGAGCTGACGAGCAAGCTGCGCAACGCCGTTCAGTTCTCGGTAGTTTTCAGCTATCGGAACAAAGTGAAGTTCCGTCGCCAGCCCAACCGACAGTGCATCGCCCATCGCCGCCTTGGTGCGATCGAGACTCCCCACTTTGCGCGTAATTCGTTCATGGGTGGTGGCGTTTGCCCCAAAGACGCTGAAGATTATCCGAGCAGCACCAAGGCTGTGAAGACCCAAAACTCTCTGCTTGAACTCCTCTGCATTCCCAGACGTGTATACTGTAACCTTCAGATGATGTTTGACTGCGGCTTCCACTGCGTCATAGATGTAGGGCCATAGGAAGGGTTCGCCGCCAGAAAAAGCCACGTCTTGAGTTCCCATCTTCGCCGCGTCGGCGAGGATGCGAAGACAATCGTCACGTGTCATCTCCAGCAAGTTCGAGGGCCGCGCGTCACTAGAACAGTGGATGCAGTTCAGGTCGCATCGGTAGGTGACCTCTATTTTGAATTCCTTCAGGTTGAAGGGGCGACAATGGCGTTTCATCAGAACCCCTCCACCAGTTGCTTGAGAGCCCTCCTCTTGGCGGCAACGTAGGCGTGTGACGAAACACACGTGAAGGGACCGGGCGATCCGCCCACCTCATTAGCAAGGAACATGAGGAGGTTGCATAGCCCCCAGTAGTTGCCATAAGCGCGTTCCAGAAAGTCGTGATTCCGATAAACAGCGAGCAAGCCCAAAGTCAAAGGCTGGCCTGCTTGACCAAGCTCAGCTTGGACGGCGATATAGTTCAGACACGGTCCACCGAGTGGCCGCACGGTTTCCCCGCCTGGATTCTGGATGACGACGCTATATGCCGCTTTGCTGAGGTTCTCGCGGTTCCGAATCGCAGTAATGATGTTATCCAACTGATTGACCGTCCCGTCCGCGCCCTTATAGTGGGTCATTCTTCGGAAGTACGTGCCCCAGCCTGGCTTCAGGTGTTGGAGTCTCTCAAAAAGCCCCTTTGGCTTGTTGTAGGCTTTGAACAGCGTTGCCGCGTTCCTATTGCCTTGGTACAACCGATGGGGGAATATCGTATAGGCTACATGCTTGGGTCCGAGAATTCTCTGTTCTTGGGCGAAAGTCTCCATCCTTTCGTGAAATGTTTGGTCCAACACGCTTGGGTTCTTGATCTGGACTATGAGGTTTCGGACCTCCCAATCAGAAGCCATCAACTGCCTGGCGACTTCCAACCATGTATTCTGGAAGTCGTCGCACACGAGGCATACCGGCTGGTTAATCACCGTGTACTTCTCTCATTATAAAGAAAAGTATAGAGCGAATTCTTTTCCAAAGGGTAGGCGCTGTGTCGCCTTATCCATATTTCTTGCCTAACGCTGGAGCTGAGCGGTAGCAGCCGGGGCGAGCGAAGGCGCGGGTGCTATCCGCTCGAACGACTTGTTAGGCGCGGCGTCAAATTTGACGATAGAGCTGTTCGGCATATTGTTTGATTCCGGTAACGGCCTTGTCCAGTAAATCGAGCACATTTATATCTGTCCCGGCGAAAGTAAAAGCGACCCATCTCGTTCGTTTGTGTTTCAGGCTGGAAGATCGTGCTGTTCGAATACCTTGCTCAGTAAATTGGGCGGGAACCCCAAGGCTTTTTACCGCGCCAGGTTGGGATGTTACTTTGATGTTCGGGTTGTTAACCGGTATTGTGACGCTGCCGTGTGGGTTCTCAACGGTGTAGGTCTCGCTTTCGGACCTAACCTGGGCTGTGAGCCTGTCGTGCTTCTTTTCGTTCAGGACCAAACAGAGATCATGGAGCCAGTTGTCAGCGCAGACAAACGGCTGTATGGAAAGAAGGAGCTTGTAAACTGCGGGGGCATAGGCTTCAAGCCCCGGCAGGGAGCTGCCCACGCCTGATTTGAAATCGTGCTCGGTTCGTCCGTATGGGAAATAGATATTCTTGGGATCCGCCGCCCCGGTGGGCGCTCGAGGCGCTTTGCAACAAGCCTCGTAAATATCATGGGCCATGTAATCAAGCGCGCTACGTAGGTTCTCCATTAGGTTCTTGACCGGAATACGAAGGTCGAGGGACTGGTCTAGTAAAGCCTTATCGTAGTCCTGTCTGATGGTCTTATGTTGTTGAGTTGCTGCGGTTAAAATTGCGTCAATATCGCTCTTTCGGTTCATTCTGTCCTCCTATCCAGATGAGCGGCTGTCGTCGCGCCTAACAATGTTTATACAGTCTGTAAAATACAGGAAATGCAGACTGTTTCTTTCCGTATAAGAAATTCCCGCATCTTCTTGTCTATTCGTTTAACATCTTCCTTACCCGTTATTTACAGGCCTATTCCCTTTCAATCGCTTCGGGCTTATACAGACTCTGTAGCCTCGATCAAAGCCCATCAACCGGGTTGCTTCGCCATGGCCTCCCTTATTCAATACATGAATATTAATCATGGTCGTGCTGACGTCTTTTGGTCCCAACAATTTCTAACACGAAGCTGGTCGAGCAACTTGGGAGAACGCGAAGGATAGTAACTTCGGTTTTCCGCGATGGACTGAGCCTCGTCCCTATACACTCTACATCCCCTTTCGATCATCTTAATGATTACCACCAAACGCGCTACGATGTCAAGACAAGCCACAGGCAATAATGGGAAGCGCGTTTACGCGAAAATCCTCGTCGGACGAACAGTAGCCGGCCGATCACGTCACAATTGCCGGGCAAGCACCATGAGGGTTAAGGACAAAGCGACGGCCACGGAGGGTTCGAAGAACTTGAGCCTGAGCCTGAGGCCCGCCGCTCTCTCGCCGGCCCAGATCCCGAGCGGCACCGTAATAAGCGATAACCCGACCGCCAGCGGCGCATAATACCAGGCGAGGGGGATGCTCGTCCCCGGGGCCAGGCAGGCCGCGATTCCCGTCACGGACTTGACCAGCGGAAAAGCGCCGGCCGCAAGCAGGGCCGACGAACCTCCCCAAGCCGCCCGCCCGGCCGTTCTCCGTCCGAGCTTCCCCGCCACGACCACGGCGACCGCGACAAACGCCGCTCCCTCCAGGACGAAGGCGAAAATAGGGTTGGCGATCGCCCCGTCCCGGAGCGGTAGGGACAGAAGCAGGGCGTCGAACATTTTAAAAAGCGAGGCGACGGCGACGAGTAAGGCGACGCTCCAGGCTCTTTGCGTGGCCGCCCAGGCCGCGGCGATGAAGAAAAGCGCGACGCCCGTCATCAGGGAGCCCGACATCTTCGAGGCGCAGGAGTGAAGGGCGGCTCCCAACACGCACTCTGTAAGCCCCCAGATGGAGCCGAGGATAACGACGATCCCCAGCGCGTTCACGGCGTTTCTTTTTTCCATTTTTCGCTCCTTCGTCCCGCCACCTTCGCCGCGCCCTTGGCCATGGCGGCCTTCACCCGCTCCGGGGTCATGGGCAGTTGGTACAACCTGGCCCCCGTCGCGTCAAAGACGGCGTTGGCCAGGACGGCGCCCATGTTGATGATGGCCGGCTCCCCGCCTCCCGACGGCGCGAGGTCGTTATTCTCGACGAGTACGGCCTCGATCTTCGGCAGCCAGGAGAAACGCGGGATTTCGTACGTGTCGAAGTTGAGGTCGCTGATCTCTCCGCTCTTGAAATGAACCTCTTCGCTCAGGGCGTAACCCAGCCCCATGGTGCAGCAGCCTTCGATCTGGATGATCGCGCCCTCGGGGTTGATGACCTGCCCCATGTCCTGGGCGCAGACGATCTTTTTTACCCGGACGCTTCCCTCCGTCTTGTCCACTTCGAGCTCGGCGATCGTGGCGATGTAGGTGCCCAGATAATCCGAGCAGACGAGCCCCAGGCCCCTCCCGCTCGGCGACGCGCCCGGCGTCCAGCCGAACTTGTCGGCCGCGGCCCTGAGGACCCGCTTCATCCTCTCATCGGCCAGGTTCCTCATCCGGAACTCGAGGGGGTCGGCGCCCGCCTTCGCGGCCATGATATCGATCTGGCTTTCCCGGGCGAAGACGTTGGTGTTGGAGCCCGGCGCCCTCCAGGCTCCGACCGCGAACGGATGGCCGCCGGCCGCGGCCGCGCCCCCGCCCCACTCCCCTCTCGAGGCTGTGCGGTGATGGGGGATGTCGTAGAACTGCTCCGCGCTCCGGGAACCGGCGAAATAGACCGCATAGTCCCAGAGGACGATCTTCCCAGCGCCATCCATCCCGGACCTTATCTTGACCACGGCCGCCGGCCGGAAGGTGTCGTTGTAGAACTCGTCTTCCCGGCTCCAGGCGACTTGGACGGGTTTCCCCGTGAGCTTCGCCAGCAGAGCGGCCTGGACGGCCTGCCGATTCATGTTCTTGCCGCCGAACCCGCCCCCGACGAAGGGCGCGATGACCCGGACATTCCCGGGCGGAAAGCCCAACGCTTGGGCGATCTCATCCTTGGCCCGGAAGGGCGACTGCGTCGAGGGCCAGACCGTGGCCTTGTCCCCTTCGACCTTCGCTGTCGCCGTGTGGGTCTCGATGGCGGCGTGGGCCACGTAGCCGTTGAGATAGGCCTCGTCGAAGAGCGCAGCCGCGAGCGCCTCACCCTGTTTGAGGTCGCCGCCCTGGGCGAGAATCCGGGCCTCGGGAGCGACCGCGAGCAGGTGCTCGAAGATCGTCTTGTCGTCAAGGTCGGTTTTTGGAAGGTCGTATTCGGCCTTGACCCGGGCGAGCGCTTCTTCGGCGGCGTCCGGATGTTCGTGGAGGACGGCGACGAGGTCGCCGTCGCGAACGACCTTGACCCCGGGAATCTTCTCGGCCGGAGAGGTGTCGAGCGCCGTGAGCTTCGCCCCGTGGGCGGGCGGCCTGAGGATTTTTGCGTAGAGCAGGCCGGGCAGGCGGATGTCGCCCGCGTAAACGGCCTTGCCCGTGACCTTTTGCAGGGCGTCCCTGCGGAGGACGGGCTTGCCCATGACGGTCCACTCCGCGACCGGCTTGAGGGACGGCTTTTGAACGAGCTGACGTTCGATTTTTTTCCCGGCCGCGAGCTCCGCGTAGCTGACCTTGTTCGCGGGGCGGCCCTTCTCCGAAACGACGCCGTCCTTGACGGCAAGCTTGTCCGCGGGAACCTTGAGCCTTTCCGCGGCCAGCTCGAGGAGGATGCCCCTGGCCTCGGCCCCGGCCGCCCTCAGCGCGGGGCCGAAATAGCGAGTGGTCCTGGAGCCGAACGTTCCCATGTCATAGGGGCAGAGGTCCGTGTCGCCCAGGACCATATCCACGGAATCCAGCGGGACGTCCAGCTCGTCGGCTATCATCTGGGCCAAAGACGTGATCACGCCCTGGCCCATCTCGATCTTGCCGGCGAAGCAGGACACCCGGCCGTCCTCCCCGACCCTGAGATAGGCGTTGAGGTCTGTGGGATATTCCGGTCCGCCCTCTCTCCGCCGCCCTTCCTGAAGAAGGGACGCCTCGCCCCATGAGACGGCGACGACGATCCCGCCGCCCATGAGCTTCATGAAGTCCCGGCGCCGGATCGAGCTATCCTTTATATATTCGTCGAGTTCATCGTTTTTCATGGCGGGCTCCTTCCGTTAACGTCCCGGCCGCTTCCTGAACCGCTTGGATGATGCGGGTGTGAGCCCCGCAGCGGCACAGGTTCCAATTCAGGGCATCCACGATGTCGCTCACGGCGGGCTTGGAGTTCTTCAGGAGCAGACTATAGGCTGAGAGGATCATGCCCGGCGTGCAGTAGCCGCACTGCAGGGCGTCGTGCTTCATGAACGCTTCCTGCAGGGGATGAAGGCGTCCGTCCCGGGCCAGGCCCTCGATGGTCAGAACCTTCTTGCCCGCGACGTCCTTCACCGGGTACCCGCAGGAGCGGACGGCCTCGCCGTCGACGATGACGGTGCAGGCCCCGCACAGGCTTTTACCGCAGCCGAACTTCGTCCCGGTCAGCCCGAGGTCGGTCCGCAGGACCCAGAGGAGCATGCGCTCCCCGTCCACGGACAGGCTCACGGGCTTGCCGTTCAAGATGAAACGGATGGTTTGATCCATGACAGCCTCCCATTCCCTTGAGAAAAGTATTAGCACGTTCCGCGGGGGATGTAAACCCCTCGACTCCCCGGCATGAATGCCGGGGCTTGTTCGGGGTTAACCCTGAGCCCACTCAGCCCTTTCCCCTCCAAAGGGGCTGAGTACAAAAGTGTCGCTTCTCGTCCCCGCCTTTCAAGGCGTTGTAGCGTTGGCGAACGGGTCAAAAGCGAGATAGCGGGCGGAGCTTTTCATCGGCGCCGGATTGTGTTAACTACTTATGATAAGAGGATGAGGGAATGAAAAACATCTACTTGAGCGTCGCCGCCAGGCTGGCCAAGAAACAGCGCTTCGCCCTGGCCGTCGTCCTCAGCGCCGAAGGTTCGGCCCCCCAGGGAGCGGGCGCGGCGGCGATCTTCTCCTCGAAGGGGCTCTGCGAAGGCACGGTCGGCGGAGGCGCGCTCGAAGCCGGCATCCGGAAGAAGGCCGTCGCGGCCCTCGGGAAGGGCCATCCCCTTGTCGTGAATTTCGTCCTCAAAGGGGAGACTATGGCCGCGGACAGTCCTCTCTGCGGCGGCAAGGTCCGGGTCCTCATTGACCCTCGCCCCGGGAAGGACAAGGCTGCCTTCAACCGTCTCAGCCGGTCGCTCGCGGCGAACGAGCGGGGCGTCCTGGCCACGTCCGTGCGCGTCTTCTCCCGAGACAGGGTCGTCCTGCGGCGGGACTGGATCGCGGCCGGGTCGCGCTCTCCTTATGACAGAGAAATCGTGAAAGCCTTGTCGGGCGGCGAGCCCCGGCTGGCCGTGTTCAGAACCGAGTCCCGTTCGGGCCGGGTCGACGAGGAGTTCTTTTTTCTGGAACCCGTCCTTCCCCCGGCGCGCCTGGTGATCGCGGGCGCCGGCCATATCGGGCGGGCCGTCTCGCATCTGGGCCGGCTCCTGGATTTCGAAGTCACGGTCATCGACGACAGGCGCGAGTTCGCGAACAGGAAGAACCTCCCCGACGCCGACTATGTCGTCAGGGCCGATATCGGGAAAGCTATGCGGGCGTTCCCTTTCTCGCGCGACACTTACGTCGTCATCGTCACCCGGGGTCATGCGCGCGATGCCGACGCCCTCCGGGCCTGCGTCCGCTCGAAGGCCGTCTACATCGGGATGGTGGGCAGCAGGATCAAGGTCGGGCTCATGCGGAAGGAATTCATCGCCCGGGGCTGGGCGACGGCCCGCCGGTTCGACCGCGTCCGCTCCCCGATCGGTCTGCCCATCCGTTCCAAGACCGTCCAGGAGATCGCCGTCAGCATCGCCGCCGAGCTCGTCCTGGCCCGCCGCGAGATCCGGGAAGGTAAAAGGAAGGGCGCCGGGAAATGATCTGGGCCGTCGTCCTGGCCGCGGGGAGGTCGGAGAGGATGGGGAGCGCCAAGCTCCTCCTCCCGATGGGGAGAAGCACGCTCATCGAAACCGTCATCCGCGGCGTCCTGCGCTCCCGTCCGGACGGCGTTCTCGTCGTCCTGGGAGCCGACCGGGTAAAGCTCGAACCGGTCGTCGGAAGATATCCGGTGCGGACCGTCTTCAATCCTGATTTCGCCCGGGGCATGTTGTCATCGGTGAAGCGCGGATTCGAAGCCGTCCCGCCCGACGCCCGAGCCGTCCTCGTTTTCCTGGGCGACCAGCCGGCCCCCCCGGCTTCGGTCACCGGCCGCATCATCGACGCTTATCTAAAGACGGGAAAGGGAATCGTTCTTCCAGCCTATCGCGGCCGGCGCGGCCACCCCGTCCTCGTCGACCTGAAATACCGGGACGAGGTCGGGGCCCTCGACCCGCGGATCGGATTGAGGCAGCTTCCGCGCGCCCATCCGGACGATGTCTTCGAGGTCAAGGTGAGGACGCCGGCCGTTCTCAGGGACATCGACACCCAGGAGGATTATCGGGCGCTCCTGAAATAAATAAGCCGGCAAACTCTATCAGATAATTTATTTTGGCCTTGCGCTATGATAGAATGAATAGTGTCGACAGCAAGGGTGGAACTGAGAAGCTTTCATGAGAGATATATGACTGAATTCAAGTTCTCTGGACCCGATCCCGGAATTCCGGCCGGATTGCTGCCCGGTCTGCTACGAACACCACGGGCGAAGGGGACGTCTGCCGCGTTGCGTCCGAAAGCGAGGGCGGGCTGATGACTAAGTCGATTGCCGAAAACGTCCGCGCCCTCCTGGCCGAGCTGCCGTCCGGAGTCGAGCTTGTCGCCGCGGCCAAGACCCGGACGCCCAAGGAAATCCTGGCGGCGATCGAAGCCGGCGTCCGAGCCGTCGGCGAAAACTACGTCCAGGAGGCGGCCGCCGCTGTCGCTGTCGTCGGCCGGAACGTCCGTTGGCATTTCATCGGCCATCTCCAGTCGAACAAGGTCAAGAGAGCCGTCGAGATCTTCGACCTCATCGAAACCGTGGACTCGGTCGAGCTCGCCGGCGAGATCGACAAGCGCGCCGCGGCCCTGGGCAAAGTCATGCCCGTGTTGGTCGAGATCAACAGCGGACACGAACCCCAGAAGGCCGGTATTTTGCCCGGGGAGGCGGAAAGTCTCGTCCGCGAAATCGCCCCTTTCAAGAATATCCGGGTCGAAGGGCTGATGACGATGGGTCCGTTCGAAGGAAATCCCGAGGACGCCCGACCCTATTTCCGGGAGACGAAGCGGGTCTTCGAGGACCTCAAGGCCCTGTCCATCCCCGGTATCGAGTTGCACCGTCTGTCGATGGGGATGACGAATTCCTTCAGGGTCGCCGTCGAGGAGGGCGCGACCATGGTCCGGATCGGAACCCTTATCTTCGGCCCGCGGCTGTAGGCCTGCCCTCGGATACTGGAGCACTGACCAGGGAGGATTGATGAAAAAGCGCTGGATATCGGCCATGATTGTCCTGCCGGCGGTCGTTTGGATGCTTGCCGCCGCCCCGGAACAGCGGCCCTCACCGGAGGCCGCGGCCGATTGGAATGAACTTGGGCCTTGCGGCGGCGACATCCGGGGGATTGCCGTCAATCCCGACAACCACCGTAAGCTCTTTGCCGTCTCGAAGAGCGGCCAGGTCTTTAAGACCGATAATTCCGGAACCCTCTGGACGCGGACGGCCTGCCTCCCGGACGCCCTCTACGATATCGCCCTCTCGCCGAGCCGTCCGGCCGTCCTTTACACGCTCGGCGCCGACGCTTTGTTTCGATCTGAGGACGGCGGAGGGACTTGGACGCGTCGTCCTTTTCCCTCCGGGGGACACGGCGATGAGGGCCGGCTGGCGGTCCATCCTCAAATGCCGGATACGGTCTACGCCGCCGGTCAGATCCGGTCCGGGAGTTCGAAATGGATGGCCGTCTTCAAGACGTCAAACGGCGGTCAATCCTGGGCCGCTACGAAGCTGGCAGCGACATCCCATGATGGAACCGCCCACAGCGTGGCGATCGATCCCCTGCGCCCGTCCACCGTCTTCGTCTGCGGGAACTACGACGACACCAAAAAGAATTACATCTTTAAAAGCACGGACTCGGGAAAGACCTGGCGCGACCTCACGGGCACGGTCAAGGGAGTCCCTTACGAGCTCATGGTCGACCCGACCGACTCCGCCAAGGTCTATGTCACGACCGCGGGCGGTGGGGGGGGCTTCTTCCAAAGCCGCGACGGCGGCAAGACCTGGCAGGACAGCGGGGGGGACGGCTTCGGCCGGACGATGGGATTGAGCCCGACCAACCCGCGTACCCTGTTCACCAGCTTTGACGCCAATTGGGTCTACAGGAGTTTCGGCGGCGGAAACTGGGTCGACCTCAAGACCGGATTCCACGGGGATGCGCGGCGCTTCGCGATCGCTCCGGGCGGGATTCACCTCGCATCGATCTCGGGCCTCATCAAGAGCGCCAACGGCGGTTCGACCTGGACGTCGAATCAGGAAGGGATCAAGGCGACGCGGATCGCGGCGGTCGCGCCGGCGCCGTCCTCTCCGAATCTCCTCTACACGGTCGCCTATGAGCAGGGCGTCTCCAAAAGCGTCGATGCCGGCCGGACCTGGCAAACCGTCTGGCCGATTTACGGCTGCGAATCCATCCCTAACTTATCCGTCCATCCCAAGAACCCGAACCGCCTGCTGGTCCTCCTCGAATCGGGCTGAACCAAATTCTTCTATGTCTTCAGGTCTGAAGATGGCGGGAAAAAATGGGAGACGGTTCTGACCGAGCTCAGAATCCGGGATCTGGCCAGGGCGGGGAACGATCCCGAGCATATCGTCTGTTGCGGAACAACTATCGACGACCCGAAGTATCCGATGGCCTTATTCACCTCTCGGGACGGAGGAGAGACCTGGACAAAGATCCGCATCACCTCCGTGAGCGGCTGCGGCTACGCCGTCGCCCTGGACCCCAAGGACAGCCGTCTCATCTATGTCGGCGGCTCGAAACAGGCCAAGGCCGCCCTATTCCGGACGGAGAACGGCGGGTCAAGCTGGCGTGAGGTCACGGGGTCGATCAAAGGGATCATCGTCGAGCTGGCTCTCGATCCGAGGACATCCCAAACGATTTATGCCGGAACGCCCAACGGCCTGTTCCGGAGCCGGAACGGCGGACAGACATGGGAACGGAATGCCAAGTTCGACGTCCGCGCGATCAAGGTCGACCCGAACTCGCCCGACCGGATCTGGGCCGGCGGCGAGGACGGCCTCTATCAGAGCGCCGACGGAGGATCGACCTGGACGCCGCTATCGTGTCTCATAGTGCCTAAGATAACCTGCCTCGAGTTCGATGCAAGAAAAAGTATCCTCTACGCCGGAACGGACGGGGGCGGTCTGGCCGGGACGATCGTTCCCTCCGCATCCAGTCCAGCTGAACAAGGCCGGTGACAGTCCGAACGCCGGGTTGCCGGAAGCGGAAACCTCCACTACAATATCAAAAGAGGAGAATTTCGTCATGAACAAGAAACTGTGGATCGTACTCATGGAGAACCATTGCACGCGCAAGAAGTCAACCCTTCGACTCCCCGGCATGAATGCCGGGGCTTGTTCAGGGTTAACCCTGAGCCTCGCATCTCGTCCCCGCCTTGAAAGGCGGGGCTTCGCATCGGCGAATGGGTGACCCGGCGCGGCCAATCCGGTTTTCCGTCATGAAAGGCGCAGCTTTGGCCGCGCTCGCCCTGGCGGTCGTCCTCGGGCCTGTCGGCGGAGGCGGCGATGCCCCGGCCAAGAACCATACTTACGCTTCCCCGGGCATTATTCCCGACCTGGGCCGAACGCCGCTCCTATTCATTCCGAACACGGAGCCGGCGCCGGACGGCGTCCTCTATCTGGCCCGAACCCCTCGATACACGCTCGGAGTCGCGCGAAACTCGCTCGTCTTCGATGGAGCGCGCATGGTCCTCCGGGACGCGAACCCCCGGGCCGAGGTCGTTCCGCTCGACCCGGCCGAGTCTCGCGTCAACCTATTTCTGGGCGCGGACCCTGCGGGCTGGAGGACGGATATCCCCTGCTTCCGGGCCGTTCTCATCAAACAGGTCTATCCCGGGATCGACCTCAAGGTCTACGGCGTCGCCGACGGGGTCGAATACGACTGGGTCCTGGAACCGGGCGCCGAGCCGGGGAGAATCAGGGTCGAATACGAAGGCCTCCGGGATGCCGCCATCGACGCCGAGGGTAACCTTGTCATCCGAACAGCGGCCGGAGAGATGGTCCAGGGAAGGCCCCGGGCCTTTCAAGAATCCGATGGAGAAAAGCCGGCGGTTTCCGCATCGTTCCGGAAGCTCGGGGGCGCGGCATTCGGGTTCAAGCTCGGCCCCTACGATCGCGGCCGTCGCCTCGTCATCGATCCGGCCGTCCTGGCGTTCTCGACTTATCTCGGGGGCGATCTCAACGATTACGCCTCGGCGGTCGCCGTGGACGCGGCCGGATACATCTACGTCACCGGGAAAACACGGAGCCCGAACTTTCCGGTCAAGACGCCATTCCAGACCGATCGGGCCATCGAGGATGCCTTCATCGCGAAATTCGCCCCCACGGGCCGCTCCCTCGTCTATTCGACCTACATCGGCGGGAGCGATTACGATTTCAGTCTGGCCATCGCCGTCGGCGCGGACGGATGCCCGACGATCTCCGGGGGAACGTTGAGCTCGGACCTGCCGCTCAAGAACCCCGTCCAGCGGCACCTTCCGGGCCGCGACGCGTTCGTCACCAAGCTTACGGCCGCCGGGAACGGCCTTGTTTTTTCGACCTACCTCGGCGGGAGCGAGCTCGACGAATCCTATGACCTGGCCCTCGACCCCGCCGGGAACGCGGTCGTCGTCGGCCGCACGGACAGCCCGGACTTCCCGACCCTGACCCCGATCCAGCGCGACCGTCCCCTCGCCGACGGGTTTGTGGCCAAGCTCTCCGGCAAGACCGGCGCGCTCGTTTTTTCGACCTACCTCGGAGGGAACGGGACCGACACTATCAACGGCGTGGCCGTCGACGGTCGAGGAGCCGTCTACCTGACCGGAAACACAGATAGCACGGATCTGCGGCTCAAGAATCCCTACCAGACCGACCGGCCCGGGACGGACGCTTTCGTCATGAAGCTGGCCGCCAACGGACGACCCCTCGTCTTCGCGACCTACCTGGGCGGCAACGCCTACGACTTCGCGACAACGATCGCGGTGGACTCATCGGGTTCGGCCTGGGTCACGGGCGGGACTGACAGCACGAATTTTCCGCTCAAGTATCCTTTCCAAAAAGATCAGCCCGGCCGGGATGTTTTCCTGACGAAATTCGATCCTTCCGGGGCGGTGCTCCTCTATTCAACCTATCTCGGCGGAAGCGACTACGACCTCGCCTGGGCCGTCGCGGCCGGAAGCGACGGAAGCGCCTATCTTGTCGGCGAAACCATGAGCCCGGACTTCCCGCGCAAGGGCTCCTTCCAGGGCGATAAACCCGACTCGGACGCCTTTGTCGCCAAGTTCAAGCCGAACGGGAGCGGACTGGTCTACTCGAGCTACTTGGGGGGGAACGGCGTCGATTACGCCTACGGCGCCGCCCTGGATGCGGCCGGCAACCTCTATGTCGTGGGCTGGACGGCGAGCACGGACTTCCCGACCGTCAAGCCCTTCCAGGCCGACCGGGGCGATCGCGACGGCTTCCTGGCCAAGATCATATTCAGCCGGTCCGCTTTACAACTCTGAAGCTCTACGGACTTACGTCCGTGGGATCTGCCCATTGCAGGCGTTGGAGCGCCTGTCCCCGAAGCGGGGATTCGCTATCCCTCCACGGACTAACGTCCGTGGATTCCCGCGAGGGGATTAAACAACACGCGCCGAAAGGGCGATTGACATCTCCGCGTGGCGCTGAGTATAATTCCGCACTGGCGAAAGCGCGTACACTCATCGTGCGGCGCAGCCGTTCAGCGAACGGAGGAAGAAAATAACGGATTTTCTCAACCTGAAACCCCCTCAATAGCGATGGCTTTTTAATAATATGAATGAGCCGCCAAATCCGGGAGTTCCAATAAGTACGCGATATTAATGAAAGGTGAATAATGAAATCCAGTGGATTGAAAATTGGTGTTCTGGCAATCGTATTCAGTCTGTTCCTGATCGCGGATATGGCTCTGGCCGACGGTTGGCCGGCATCGGTGGCCGGGACGTGGACGGTCATCGGCGCTAATGCCGAGGGCACTTTAACCATCACCCAATCTTCGGGCACTTCCACCAGCACGTCGAAGCCTATCCGCGGGTTCATCTATAACACGGACAATATCGAGGGCTTCTACAACCCGTCCAGTGGACGTATTGCGTTCATACGATTTGACAGAAAAACTTATGTTGCGAAGCAGTTTTGGAGCGGCAACCTCACGCAATCAGTGACTGGAAAGGTGCTGCGGATCGGCGGAACCTTAACGGTCTTTAGACACAACAACATTACAGGAACCATCGGCGGAAGCCTGGGCGAATATAATTTCAGCGCCATAAAGAAGTAGCGGGTCCCTGACATCGCCCCAAGAGAACAAAGGCGGGGGGCGCTCCCCCCGCCTTTTTTTTACCGGCGCGGGAGGCTTTTCGGGTCAAACAGATACTCCGGGACTCAAGAACGCCTAAATAGCGGGCAAAATCAGGCCTTCCCGTCCTCGTCGCCTTCGTGCGGAACGTCCGCCTCGAGGAGGGGCGGCTCGGGCTCGATCCCCTTTTCGAGCCGCAGGTCCTCGATCCGGCGCAGCTGGCGCTCGAGTTGGTTGCGCCGCGTCGTCGTCAGCCGGTCGTATTCCTCCTGGGCCTGATGGATCTTGGCGCCCATTTTTTCCAAGGAGTCCACGAAAGCTACCCACTGCTTGTTGAACCCGCCCAGCAGGGCCATGATCCGGCCCGCCGTCTTTTCCAGGTTGAAGTTCTCCATGGCCTGGCGGATGACGGCCAGGATGGCGTAGAGCGTGACCGGCGAGCAGAGGATGACTTTTTTCTTGAGCGCCTCATCGAGCAGGGTCGAGTCGTTCTCGTTGATGAAGGCGTAGACCTGCTCGTTGGGGATGAAGACAAGGACGTAGTCGAGCGTGTTCTCCTCGGCGTTGATGTACTCGCGGGTCGTGACTTCCTTGATCCGGTTTTTCACGTCGCGCAGGAACTGGCTCTTGTAGGATTCCTTGTCCGACTCGCCCGGAGCCTCGAGGAAGCGGAGATAGTTGTCGAGCGGAAACTTGACATCCATGTTGACCTTGCGGCCCTGGGGGAGGTTGAAGGTGTAGTCGGGCCGGGCCGGGCCGGTTTCGAGGACCTGCTGCTTGAGGTAGTTGATGCCCTTGATGAATCCGGCCAGGTTCAGGACATCCTCGGCCATCCGTTCCCCCCACTGGCCGCGGACCTTGGGTGAGGCCAGAGCCTGGCGGAGATGGTTGGCCGTCTCCTGGAGCTTGCGGGTTTCCTCGGCGGTGGAGCGGAGCTGGACCGAGAGCTCCCCGAATTTCTGCTCCCGGTCTTTTTCCAGGTTCGATACCAGGTCCTGGACCTTGCCCAGGTCGTCCTTCATGGCCAGCAAGGTTTGATCGATCAGCTTTTTTTTCCCCTCCAGCTCCATCCCGCCCATCTGGGTTTGTTTGGACAGCGTCTCGTTGGCGAGCTTGAGAAACTCCTGCGTGCTCCGGCTGAGCGCGTCGTGGGACAGGGCGCCGAAGGAGTCCTTGACCCGGCCCAACAGCGCCTCAAGGTCCTGAATCTTCTGCGCTTCCGTCTGAGAAACCAGCTCGCGCGCCACGGCCCGAGCGTCCTTCTTCCTGAAAGCTTGAACGATGAGAACGACCGCGACACCGATCACAACTCCGAGCAAGATCCCGAACATAAAATAGCCGGTACTCTCAGTCATATCGCGCTCTCCTTTTCCCGTTCAGACATCGTCGTCGCCACCGCCGCCGCCCGGTCCGCTCCCGCCGTCATCCGCGCCTTCGTCGAAACCCCCGTCCATGGCCTTGTCGAGGTCTTCGCCCATCTCATCGCCCATTTCGCGGCCCATCGTCTTCATCCAGCGGGCCATGCTCTTGGGGTCATTCTCGTCGAGTCCGGCCAGCTTGGACGGATCGGCCAGGCTCTCGGCCCGGCTTTCGCCGGAGCGGCCGACGGCGAACCGCGAGACGAGCTTCTCCAGGTTCTCGCTCCCGCATTTCCGGCATTTGGGAACGAGGGCGGCTTTGACCGAAAGGGTGACGAAGGTGGACTTCCGTCCGCACTCCCGGCAAAGGTACTCGTAGATGGGCATCGGCCTTCCGCCTCAGATCAGGATGTCCTCCTGCCAGCCGAGCCTGACGAGGTCGATCCTGGCCGGATCGCTGATCCCCAAATGGTGCCGCGTCTCGGCGTATTGGATGTGGTGGGGCAGCGGCTGCAGGGGCCGGTCGTCGCCGAAATGGGCCTTGCGCTTGGCCTGGAGAATACGGAGGCCGGTCGCATCGGCCGCGACCGGATCCCGGCTGACGATGAGGCCTCTATAGTCCCAGACGAATTCCCTGCTGAAGTGATGGGGCCCGATCCCGTGGAAGAGGGGCGTCAGCATGACCAGGACGTTGAGCCGCGTCTTCCCTTTGACTTCGGGCAGCTCCCAGATCTTGGCCAGGTCGGCGCAGGCGTCGGCGTGCCACTCGTAAGGCCGGGGCGTGAACATGATGTAGTTTTTAATCAGGCTTCCCATGCCCGACCAATGATGGGTCCGGGCCGGCCGAGCGTTGATGAGGGCGGTCGCCCTCTGAAAGACGGGGTTGCGCAGGACGCCCTGATCGTCGATCGCGATCCTGTCCTCAGTGACACCGGCATCCATGATCCGCCGCTTGAGAGCCTGCTGGACCTGGGCGGTCGTGAATAAGTATTGCCAGAAGTTGGTCTTGATACCGACCGTATCATCAGGCTTGATGATCGTCTTCCAGGCCGCGACCGGGTCCTTATCGCCGAGCAGGGCGCAGACGGCATCGTCGAGCATCTTCTGGATGACGGCGGCATCGGGCTTGCCGGCGGCGTCCAGGGCGGCCGCGTCCCGGATGAGGACGACCTTGGCCGTGTCCGCGGCCTGGGCGAGAGGCCGTCCGGCCAGCCCGGACACAAAGGCTCCGGCTAGGGGGGCGGCGGAGGCGACCTTCAGGAAATTCCGTCGGGTGAGGGCCTTAGGACTCATGTTCGATTCCTCCTTATTTCATGCATCAAGAAGCGGCCGAGGCCGTCTATTTATTTTAGGCGATCGCCGCCTTTAAAAGTCGACAGCTTCGGTTTTCGGCCCATTCGGCGGCCGGGTCCGCGCAAGGAGCGCCGCGGCCTCGGATTCGCTCGGCGCGTCAAAGACGACCGCGACCATGTCGCCGTAACAGCCGGCCGTTGTCCACTTCCCGTTCTCGGTCCGGACGGCGCCCGTCCCCGATCCTTCAGGCAGATAGGCGCAGCGGAAACTCGACAGGGCCTCCCGGGCCGGGCCCGCGTCCGGATAGCGGACCACGAGGAGACGGCCCAGGGAGCCTTTCTCCCCGTAAAGCCCCAAGACGGCCTCGGTCTTCTGGTCGAGGCGAAGGATGTTCTCCTGGGATATGAAATAGTGGATGTTGAGGACAAGATGGTTGTGGAAATAGCGCACGGAGCGCGGATCGAGCCCTTCGCCGGGGAGGGCCGCGACGAGGTCCGGCATCGCTCCGGCGCCTGGGATGGCGGCCGCGACTTTCCCGGCCAGCCCGTACACGGCCGTCCTCGTCTCCTCGGTCTCTTCCTCGGCGTAAACCGAAACGAAGTATCGGTCCTTCCAGAAAGAGAGCAGCCCGCCCTGGTAGGTCGAGCCTTGCCCGATCCGGGCCTCCTCGCCTTCGACGTCGTGGCTGAAAACGCCGAAAGCGTCCGCCGATGTCCCCATGTCGAAGAGGTCCACGATCAGGGCCGGCCGTCCCTGGCGGCTCATGCGGCGGGCGAATAGGCGCCGGAAATTGTAGGACCTGTAGACCTCGCCCGCGCCGTCGATGTATTTGAAAATCGTCTCGGGATCGAAAGACTGGTCCTCTTCGACCGCCCAGCCTTGGAATTCCGCGGGGACGAAAGCGGCGAGGTCCTCCGTGCTCAGGTTGTTCGCGGCCATCAGCCCCCCTCCTTCAACGGCGATGACGAGCAGGATCAGACCGGCGACCCTCTTCACAGTCGGAATTGTACCAGATTCGGGGCTCCATTTCGAGCCGGCGACGCATTCTTTATGAAGCTGACGCCCAACGGCTTCGTCACCAAGGTTGCTCCCGATGGCTTGAGTCCGGGCTTTTTGAACGAATAGAGCAGTACGAGGGCGAACCGCCGGGCCGAATAAAAAAGTGTCGCTTCTCATCCCCGCCTATTAAGGTGGGGAATAGCGTCTGCGAACGGGTCAGGAGGGGCAGAAAAACGGGGGGCTCAGAAATAGAAGATGAGCCCGACCCCGGAATTGGCCAGACCCCAACGCTTGGACGTTCCGTCCGTCTTGCCCTTGGCCTCGCGCTCGAACGTCTGGTGAGTGTAGCCGAATCCGACCTCGCCGAATAGGGAGAAATGCTCATTGAGCGGGGTTTGGACGCCGAGGACGGCGCTTCCTTGCCAGATGTTCCCCGAGCCGTTCCGCTCGATGGGCTTTTGCCTGTCGACCGAGAGGTCCGAGGTGTTCCGCGCATAATTGACGTTCAACCCCGAATAGACCGAGAAATCCTCGGCCTTGAGGACATAATAGTGAAGCCCCAGTCCGAAGCTCAGGTGCGTCGTGTCTTTCTCGGTCTTGACCTTGCGTGGGGCCCCTTGGACACGGGCCTCGCCTTTGGTTTCGGATTCGACGCTCGTCTGGACGAAGCCGATCGAAGGACGCAGCGCGAGCCGGCCCGAGATGTGATAGGTCAGGCCGATCCGGGGAGCCGGGTCGACCCGCAGGTTGAGGCCGAGCCGTCCGGCCTCCTGGGCGGCCGCCAGGGAAGCGACCAAGACAATTCCCGCGAACAGTGCAACGATCTTTCTCATCCTTGACCTCCTTACGTCTATTGGACAACCGGAGAGGATTTTCCTTTGCGGCCGGCAGGGCTCTCCTCAAAAAAACCAATCGGAACGGACGCCGTATAATAACTTAAGCTTTCTTGGAATGGAGAGGAGTTGCCCATGACCGTCAAGAGAGGCCTGATCCTATGCGCCGGGCTCCTGCTCCTCGTTTTCGCGCGAGGCGCCGCCGCCCCCCAGGACGAGGATGTCAAACCGCTGCTCGCCCAACTCGAGAAGGCGGGAGGGCTCAAGGAGCACCCCGACGCCAACGCCCTGGTCGTCTTCGAGGATTATCGGTCGGACTACGAAGAAGACGGCCGGTTCACATCACGGGAGCACAGCCTGGTCAAGATTCTTACCGATAAGGGCCGGCAGGATCTCGCCACCCGGAAGGTCCCCTACCACAAGCGCTACAACACGGTCCGGGTCCCCTTGGCCCGGGTCATCAAGAAAGACGGCAGGGTCGTCCCGGTCCCGCCCGAGTCGATCAAGGACGGCACGATGGCCGAAACCCAGCAGATGAACATCCTCGAGGAGAACTTCCGGAGGTTGAACATCACCATTCCCCAGCTCGAGACCGGCGACGCGGTCGAGCTGATCATCGAGACCGTATCCCAGCCCCTCGTCAAAAACCACTACAACGACATCATTATCTTTCAGGGCCTGGAGCCCATCCTGAGGAAGGAGGTCGTCATCAGCGGTCCCGTTTCCCGCCCGCTCCGCTTCGTCGTCAAGAACGGCCGCCTGGATTTCAGCAAAGCCGAAAAGGACGGGCGCCTGATCTACAGCTGGAAGGTCGTCAACCAGCCCAAGATCGACCTGGAGCCGGCCATGGTCTCGGTGGCCGATGTCGCCCTCAAGGTCGTCGCCAGCACCTTCAAGGACTGGGAGGAACTCTCCCGCTATGGGGCGAGCCTCAATGTCGGGAAAACCGAACCGAGCGAGGCCCTCCGGGCCAAGGTTCGGGAGCTCGTCCAGGGCCTGACCACGGACGAGGAGCGGATTATGGCCGTCTTCCGCTACGTCTCGCAGAAGATCCGCTACATGGGCTCCTCGATGGATCTGGGGGCCTTCATCGAACCCCACCCGGCCGCCTACACCTTCGAGAAGCAGTACGGCGTCTGCCGGGACAAGTCCCTCCTGATGATGACCATGCTCCGGGAGATCGGGATTAAATCCTACGACACGATCATCAACATCTCGGCCCGGATCGAACCCGAGATCCCGGTCATCTTCTTCGAACACGCCATCTGCGCCGTCGTCCTCAAGGACGGCCGGACCGTCTATATGGACCCGACCCTCGAGCTCAGCTCCGAGTTCGGAGAGAGTTACGTCGGCGGCCGCTACGTCCTGAGCCTGGATGAGAAAGGCCACGGCCTGACCCGGGTTCCTCCGACGCCGGCCGAGCGGAGCCTGGGGCTCATCCGCTCCGAGACGAGACTCCTCGACGACGGGGGGATCGAAGGCCATGTTCGGATCGGGGGGAAGGGCTTCTACGACTTCGCTCTGCGCAGCGTTTCCAAATCCGTCCCGGCCTACCAATTCCCGATGATCTGGCAGCAGCTCGGTCAGCTTCTGACGCCCGGCCTCAAGGTCGAGAACGTCAAGCCGACCGATTTCGCCGACCTGGCCAAGCCCTATGAGATCGGTTTCGACTTCAAGGCGGCGGGTTACGCCGTCGACGCCGGCCGCCTCCGGATGCTCAAGGTTCCCTTCGCCTCGTTCGCTTTCGACATTATCTCGATCGGGATCTTCCAGGCCCTGACCGACCGCCCCGAAAGAAAATATCCGATCTTCCTGTTTACGCCGCGCGGGTCCGTCCAGGAGGAGCGCATCGCGCTTCCCGCCGGCTGGTCCGTCAAGGCTGTCCCCGATCCGATCGAGGCGCGCGAGGGACCGATCCGGCTCTCCCTGTCGGCGCGGGCCGAGCCCGGGGCCGTCGTTTTCCGGAGCGATTTCCGGATCGAGAAGTCGAGCCTCGACCCGGACGACTACCAATCCCTGCGCAAAGTCGTCCGCAAGCTCAAGCGGTTTCAGAAAGGGCTCATTATCCTCGAGAAGGTCGAACCGGCCCGGTCGGGAGGTCTCCGATGAAAAAGAACGTCAGAATCCTTACCTTGGCGATTGGAGTCATACTGGGCGCTTCGTCAGCCCTGCTCGCCCAGGACAACGTCGAAGAACTCGTCAAGAAAGCCCCGCCCCGGGGCAAGTTCCCCGAAGCGAGCGCGGTCATCGTGGACGCGGTCCAAACTCTGGTCTTGAACCGGGACGGATCCAAGATGGAGGACTTTTTCAGGCTCGTCGAGGTCTTCAACGTCCAAGGCCGGGAGAAATTCAGCGATTTCCGCGTCCCCTTCGACAAGAACACGGACACGGTCGAGATCCTCTCGGCCCGGACTTATAAGGGGGACCTGACGTCGGTTGAAGTCGAAAAGGGCGCCATCAACGACCTGACTCCGCCCCATCTCGCCGACGCCGACATCTATTCCAACGTCATCCATCGCGTCCTGTCGTTCCCGGGCGTGGACCCGGGCGTCTGCCTGGCCGTTCGCTACCGGAAGACCAGCCGCGAGATGCCCGGGAACCTGGATCAGATCGTCTATTTCCAGACGGACGAGCCTCTGCTCCGGAAGCGGCTCAAGGTCGTCCTGCCTGCCGGAAAAAGCCTTCGCTACGCCCTGGTCGGACTCCGGTCGGCCGTCGAGGAACAGACGGCCGAGGGAGAGCGGACTTACACGCTCGACGTTTCCAACTCCGCCCAGGTCAAGCCCGAGGAGTTCATGCCCCCCAGGGCCGAGATCTTCGCCCGGGCCGTCCTCAGCACCTACGGGAGCTGGGACGAGGCGGCGGATTTCTTCCGGTCTTCGTTCTTCGAAGCCGCCCAGCCCGATGAGTCCGTCCGGGCGGCCGCCCGGGACATCCTCAAGGGCGAGACTTCGAGGGAGGAGATGATCAAGAAACTGTTCCTGTTCACGGCCCGCGAGATCCGGAGCGTCCGGCTCGACCTGGGCGAGGGCGGATACAAGATCCTGGGCGCCTCGACCGTTCTCAAGAATCGCTACGGCGACGGCAAGGACAAGAGCGCTCTCCTGGTGGCCTTGCTCGGCGCGGCCGGCATCGAGGCCTACCCGGTCCTGGTCCACTCTGAAGCCGTGCCCCTCGTCGAGGATGTGCCGACCCTCCGCCAGTTCGACCGGGTCCTGGTCGCCGTGCCCGAGGGCGATGATTATCTTTACCTCCACCCCTTCGCCGACGACTCACTCTTCGGATACTTTGAAGAAGGACGCGGAGCGAAAGGCCTCGTCCTTAAACCGCAGGCCCTCGAATTCCGGATCGTTCGCGGGCGGGCCGGGACGGACAGCGTCTCGCGAGGCCGGTTCGAGGCCGAGATCGGAAAGGACGGCTCGATACAAGGGAGCATGCGCCTGGAGCTTTCGGGGCTGTTCGACGCCCGGGCCCGCCGAGAGCTCAAGGATCAAACGGGACCGGAGCGAGACCGCTTTTTCGCCGAAGCCGTCAACAGGGTCCTCGGCGAGGGCCGGGTCCTCAAGACGACTTTGAGCGACCCCAAGGACCTCGTCCGGCCCGTCTCGATCGTCCAGGAATTCCGCGGTGACGAATTCGCCGTTTTTCAGGGGACGGTCATGCTCATCAACCTCCCCCAGTACCTGTACGCCTTCGCCGAACTTCCGTCCTACCCGAGCCTGGCCAAGCGGCTTTATCCGTTCCGGGTCAGCGACGAAGCGGAGACCGAGACCGTCATCAACCTCAAGATCCCGGCCGGGTATAAACCCCTCTACCTTCCCGAGGGGTTTTCCCAAAAGACGGATTACGGCGAGTTCGTTTTCAAGGCGGCCTACGACCCCGCGATCCGGACGGTCCGGATCGAACGGGTCATGCGCTTCGCCAAGAAGGAGATCCCGGTCGAAGCCTATCCCGAGTTCAAGAGGACTGTGGACGCCTTCGGCGGCGTCAAGAACAACCTGATCCTCCTGGAAAAATAGGCGGAGGCGGACCCGGGCTCGGTCGGGCCGCTTCTCCGTTTTCCGCTTGACAATGGTAACTGATTTAGTTACTATTTAGCCCATGAGCTTCGATGTCGTCCGTCTCCGAGCCGCCTTTCCGGCCCTGGGTACCTCTCTGCGCAAGAAGCCCGTCATCTACTTCGACAACGCCTGCATGACCCTCAAGCCCGAGCCGGTCCTCCAGGCCATGGACGACTACTACCGGAACTTCCCCGGCTGCCATGCCCGGGCCGACCACTACTTCGGGACCGAGACCTCGCGCCGCTACGAGGAGGCCCGCCGCAAGGTCGCCGCGTTCTTCAACGCCGCCGATCCCCGGGAGATCGTCTTCACCCGGAACGCGACCGAGGGCCTGAATCTGCTGGCCTATACCCTGGACCTCAAGGCCGGGGACGTCGTCGTCTCCTCCGACATCGAGCATAATTCGAACCTTCTCCCCTGGCAGGCCCTGGAGAAAAGGAAAGGGGTCCGGCGCCTCGTCGTCTCCACCCGGCCCGACACGACCTTCGACCTGGCCCGGTTTCGGGAGCAGATGACGCCGGCCGTCCGCCTGGTGACGGTTCTCCACACCTCGAACCTGACCGGCGTCAGCTTTCCGATCGCGGACATCGTCCGGATCGCCCACGGCAGCGGCGCCCTCGTCTGCATTGATGCCGCCCAGGCCGCCCTCAGCAAGGGCATCGACGTCCGCGCCCTCGACATCGACTTCTTGGTCGCCTCGGTCCACAAGATGTGGGGGCCGACCGGAATGGGAATTCTCTACGGGAAACGGGCGCTCCTCGAGGCCATGCCCCAGTTCCTGACCGGGGGCGGGACCGTCGAGGACGCCGGCTACAACTCGGTCACCGTCCAAGGGCTTCCCGACAAGTTCGAGGCCGGGCTCCAGAACTACGCGGGCGCGGCGGGCGCCGGGGCGGCCGTCGACTTCATCCGCGAGGTCGGCCAGAACGCGATCGCCGGCCAAGTCGGAAACCTCAACGCCCGCGCCACGGAGCTGCTGGCTGAAATGAAAGGGATCACCATCCTCGGCCCCCGCGAGGCCGCTTTGCGGTCGGGCATCCTGAATATCGTCATCGAAGGCATGGACGCCGCCGACGCCGCCCGGGTCCTCCACCAGTCGGAGAACATCATGGTCCGCTTCGGCAAACATTGCGTCCACCCCTGGTACGCGAACCGCCGCATCCCCGATTCGCTCCGGATCTCCTTCGGCGCCTACAATACGGCGGCCGAGGTCGAGACCCTGGCCGCGGGGCTGCGGAGCGTCCTCAAGTTTTTCCGGCAGAAGGCGTCCTGACCCGGACGGGCGAGGAAGGAGAAACCATGGCCTGCTGCGCGCTGAGAAAGAAGAAGAAACAGCTCATGATCGTGCCGGTCAGCCTGCTCCTCATCGTGAGCCTGTTCGGGGGGATCGCGGTCGGGCTCTTTACGCTGGGCGGGCTTGTCTCCAAGGGCTTCGCCCGGAAGCGGGACAGGGCTCGAAAGACCATCAAGCAGCTCACGGACGGCCTGAAAGACAGGATTCTCAACGAACCCTTCCTGTTCGACTCGACGGTCCGCTGCAAGGTCAGCGGCCGGCTGATGGGCTACTCGACGCCCCTGGCCGGCCTCGTCTTCAAGTACTTCAACGTCATCGTCTTCAGCGCGGTTGTCGGGTCGGCGGCGCTCGCCGTCGGCAGCCTGGTCTTGGTCGTGAGCTGAGGCGGCCCGTCATGAAGAACGAAATCATCATCCAGTTCTCGGGCGGAATCGATTCTCTCTACGCCGCCCACTATCTCGCCCCCCGCTACGACCGCGTCCACCTCCTGACCTTCGACAAGGGCTATCTCCATCTTTTTCTCAAAGCCAACCGGCCCAATGTCGAACTCCTCAAAAAGCTCCACGGCGAGGACAAGATCGTCCACACCCTCCTCGACATCAAGCCCCTCTTCAAGGAGATGGCCGTCAAGAGCTACGGGGAGACGCGGGACGCTTTCGGGAACGAAATCGCCTGGTGCGTCCCCTGCCGGGCGACGATGGCCTTGGGGAGCATCCTTTTTGCGCTCGAGCACGATATCCCCGTTTTCACCGACGGGGCCAATTGGGAGCAGGCGCCCGACGGGGAGAAGGTCCTGGTCACGGCCGACAACTACCCCGAGTTCCTGGAGGTCATCAAGGCCTTCGCCGCGGCCTACAAGGTCAGCTACCTCCCCCTGATTTACGAGCTCAACACCCGGAAAGAGCGCCGGGACGAGCTGCTGGCCCTGGGCGCCAAGATTGACTTCAACAGCCTCGACCGCCCCAAGAAAAGCGTTTTCGACGTCTTCCGCAAGACTTTCTTCAAGCGGTCCCAGCCGATGTGCCTGTCCGGCTACCTCATCCATTGGAAGCGGAACCTGTTCAACGTCAAGGAAGAGCTGACCCCGGAGATGACGGTCCGCGGCATCGAGCCCAAGCTCGGAACGATCGCGAAGCGGCTCGTCGAGGATTATTTCGCGGCCAAGGGCCTGAACGTCGCGGACATCGTCCGCGCCCGCGGATAGCCGGGGGACATCCGGAGAAGTCAGGGTCGGACTTTCCGGCACGCCGCCGTTTCAGCGTCGATCATGTCGCGGAGGGTCGTCTTGGCGAGGAAGGCATCGACGATCTTCTGAAGTTCCATCCATTTGAGCTTGGCGCCGCAGTTCTTGTCCCGGCGGCAGATCCCCTTGCGAACCAGGCAGGGCGCGATCCGGTCGTCTTTTTCGGACAGGACATTGACGATGTCGATGAGCCGGATTCGCTCAGGTTTTTTTAAAAGCCGGTAGCCACCCTTGATGCCCCGCGTGCTGCCGACGAGCCTGGCCCGCATCAACGGCTGGAGGATCTGCTTGGCGAACTTGGCCGAGATCAGCTGCCGCTTCTCGACTTCGGCCAGCGGCAGGGCTCCCTCCGGATGGCGTCCGATCTCGACCAGAATGCGGATGCCGTAGCGTATTTTTGCGGGCAGTCTCATGGTTAATGGGAACCGATCTGGTTACCTATTCTACATTTAGGACCGGGCCGAGTCAACTCCTTTCGGCGCTCAAAATCCCATGCGCCGAAATATAGGATGGGGCATCAAGGCCAACTCCCCGATAATCTTTCCCCTGGAAATCTGAAAAAGTAACAAAGTGCAGGTCTGAAGCTCCGCGGACTCACGTCCGTGGCGTCTGCCCATGACAGGAGTTGGAGCGCACTCACAAGCCGTTTTCGGCTTATGAGTACAGGCGAAACCGCCGCCAGTCCCCGGAGCGGTTCTCTCGCGGCTAATTCAGGACAAGGCGCCTGGGTTTTCTCGCGGAGGGGATTGACCCCGAATTTTTATCGGAGGCGGAAGGCGATGTAGCGGCGCAGGAAGCGGACGGCCTCGTCGCAGCGCCTGAAGACGGGCACGCCGGACATCTCGAACATCCCGGCCAGCGGGTCGTAGACCTCTCCCGCGTCGATGTTGACGACGAAGGGCTTATCCGTCCTGTGGAAGAGGTCGATGATTCTCATGGCGGCCGTGCCGGCCCGCTTGAAGTCCTCCGCGTGCCCTTCTCCGGCCGGGAGCGTCTGCATGGCCGGCGTCATCGGGACGTTTGAGATAACTGCGCAATCGACGCCGTCATCGCCGAGGACGGCCTCGACGCAGCCGGCGAAGGCGGCGTCGTTGGCGACAGGCGTCACGTCGAGGGGGTTATGGACGTCCTGGAGCTTGTCGATCCCGAGCGGCCGCAGGGCCTCGTTGATGCGCGCCTGGGCCGACGATCCGAAGTTGGCCAGTTCGAGCCTCTCGCCGTTCGCGAGCGTGTCCGACATGATGACGCACTCGAATCCCGCGTTCGACAGAAGCCCGGCCCGGTTCCCGCGGACCGTCTTTCCGGCCAGGAGCGGCGCGTTCCGAAGCCAGGTCTCGAACTCCCGGATATCATCCGCGACGAAGACGCCGGCCTGCTCGAGCACGGCCTTGCTGATATTGTAATCGCCGGCGACCGAAGCCGTGTGGCTCGAGGTCGCCGCCCGGCCTTCGGCGCTGCGTCCGGCCTTGTAGAGGACGATGATTCGGTCGCCCTTGGCCAGGATCTCCTTGGCCGCCCGGGCCGTGTTCAGGCCGTCTCCGGGCTGGAAGCCTTCGACATAGACCGCGAACAGCTTCGCCTCGGGGTCGTCCTTGAGATAATTCAGGTAGTCCGAAACCCGGAGGTCGAGCTGGTTCCCGAGCGAAATGCCGTAGCGGGGCCCGAGATCCATCAAGGCGTTCATCCGGGTGATCATGAAGGCCCCGCTCTGGGAGAGATAGACAAGGCCGGTCCGGCCGCCCTTAGGCCGCGGGAGCTTATGGTCCGTGATGAAGGTCGTATCGTACTTCCCGGGGACCGAGCTGATGCCCAGGCAGTTTCCGCCGTTGACGACGGGCGTCAGCTTCCCTTCCTTGCGGCCCCGGCTCAAGACGTCCTTGATCCGGGTCTCGATCGACTGGGTCCCCTCTTTCTCGCCCATGCCGCCGGCGATGATGATGACCGAGCGGGCCTTTTCCTTCTCGGCGAGCTCCTTCATGACGTCGTAGCATTGGTCCGCGGCCAGGGTCAGGACGAACATATCGACGGCCTTGGGAAGGTCGGCGACCGCCGGGACGCAGCGGCAACCCTCGATCTCGGCCAGGCCGGGCTTGACGACGAAGACCCCCTCCTTGGGAAAACCGTTCTTGAGGATGTTGTTGAGGATGATGCGGCCGATGTTCATCTTCTCCGAGACGCCGATGATCCCGATCGACTCGGGCTCGAGAAGGTGGCGGATCCGGTCGATGGGAGGCCCGGAGGGAACCTTTCCCCGCCGCGAGAAGCGGCAGACGCCGTCGAGCGGCAGCGGAATCCCGTCCTTGATCACGAGAGGGTTGATTTCGGCTTCCTCGATGACGAAGGGAGCGTCCCCGAATGGGGAGTAATGGGCGGCCAGCCCGGCGAACCGGGCGGCCGTCTCGGCCAGGGTTTCCTCCTTGAGAAGGGGCGGTTGTCCCCGGAACTCGCGGACGAGCTTGTCGGTGACGGCCGCGCCCGCCAAGACGGCCCCGATCTCCTTCCGCTCGACGAGATGAGGAGACAGCATGGCCATGGCCCGGCCGGGTTTGAGGCGCTCGCTGAGGTACTCGACGTCGAGCCCGCCGGCCCCGAAGGTCAGGATCGGACCGAATTCCCTCGAGTTGCGGACGCCGAGCAGGAGTTCGGTCCCGAAACCCGCCTTGCTGAAAGCGACCATCTCTGAGATGAGGACGCCGCGGATGCCGGCCGCGACCTCGGCCTGATCGGGGAGGTCGGCGTTCCCGTGCCGGCTGAATGTCCTGGCCCAACGCGCGAACTTGGCCGGGACGGTTTCGACCATCTTCCGGACCTCGCGGTTGACCTCCTCGGGGTCGTTGCGCACGAACTTGACGCCGCCGGCGTCGGTTTTATGGACGATATGGGGGGAGACGATCTTGAGGACGAGGGATTCGCTCCGGAACGGCGCGAGATCGTCCCGGCTGACCGGACGCCCCTCGACGAGAAGGGTCCGCGGGGTCTCCATCCCGGCTTCGCGGAGGATCGCGTAGACCTCATGCTCGAACAGGAAGGCCCTCCCTTCCCGCTCGGCCCCGACGAACAGGGCATCGATGTTCGAATAGTTGACGGCCATAACCTCCCCTCCCTCCCCTTTCCGCCTCAGGCGGCCGCCCGCCCCGCCTCGCGGCCCAGGGCGAAGGCCTTCAAGTTCATCGCGACCATGGCCTCGCCGCGCGGCTCGAACAGCTTCCGGATGACCTCCTCGAGGTTTTCGGTCTTGAGCATGAGGCGATTCGAGGCCGCGCCGAGCATGACCATATTCTGGGCCTTGGACGAGCCGGCCTCCTTGGCCAGCTTGTCCGAGTCGACGACGACCGCGTTCCCTCCCCGCCGAACCTCGGCCAGGATTTTATCCAGCTCGGGATAATCGGGGATGTTGACGAAGGGGGTCGCGCTCGTGATCAGCATCCCGCCCGGGGCGAGGTAGTCCAGGTAACGGAGGCTTTCGAGCGGCTCCACGCTCAGGACGAGGTCGGCCTTGCCCTTGGGGATGAGGTCGCTCCAGATCGGATCCCGGGACAGGCGGAGATGGGACTGGACGGCCCCCCCGCGCTGGGACATGCCGTGGACTTCGGCCTGCTTGATCTGAAGACCCTCCATCAGGGCCGCCGAATCGATGACGAAAGCGATGGACAGGATCCCCTGTCCCCCGACACCGGCGAGAATGATGTCTTGTTTCATGGCCGCGGCTCCTTGTCGTCCCGTCACTTTTTCTTCCGCGTTTCCTGGATGCAGTCGCGGACGGCGATGATGACCGAGAGCCCGGGATGGTCGAGCTCTTCCTTCATGATCCGGACGTTCGTCTCCAGGTTCTTGGGAAGGGGCGTGATGACCCGGATGTGGTCCTTGGGGACGCCCAGCCCTTCGACGATCTTGAGGAGCCCGGCCCCGGTCGCATAGCTCGGCTGCCCCCCTGTCATGGCGACGATCGCGTTGTCGAGGATGAAGACAGTCATGGGCGAATCGGCCAAGGCGGCGTCGAGCAGGCCGGTCATACCCGAATGGCCGAAAGTCGAATCTCCGATGACGGCCACCGCGGGATGGATCCCGGCCTCGGCCCCGCCCTTGGCCATGCTGACCGAGGCGCCCATGCAGACGCAGGTCTGGATAGCGCTGTAGGGCGGGAGAGCGCCCAGCGTATAGCAGCCGATATCGCTGAAGACGTTGGGCTTGGGGTAGGATTCGAGGGCTTTCTTGAGCGCGTTGAGGGTGTCGGCATGGGGACAGCCCTGGCAGAGTTGGGGCGGCCGGCCCGAGAGCTTGAGATCGGCCGGCGTCCGGGCCGGGAGCGGCGCGAGCCCCAGCGCCTTGCGGACGTTTTCGGGGGTCAGCTCGCCGGTCGCGGGAAGCCGGCCGCTGAGCTTGCCGACCACTTCTTTACCCGGGATCCCAAATATCCCTTTGATGGAGCGCTCGATGAGCGGATAGCCGTCCTCGAGGACAAGGATGGTCTCGACATGTTCGACGAGCTTCCTGATCTGGGCTTCGGGAAGCGGATAGACGCAGAGCTTGAGCCAGGACGGCCGGATGGACGCGCCGGCCAAGTTCTCCTGGAGATAGTTGAAGGCGATGCCGGCGGCGATGACGCCCAGGGATCGGTCTTGGGGATTGAGCTCGAGGCGGTTCCAGGGCGACCTCTCGGCATTCCGGACGAGTCCGGGCTGGAGGTCGGTAAGGAGGTTGAAACGGCGCCGGGCGTTGCCGGGAAGCAGCGTCCAGTCAGTCCAGGCCCCGTGGCGAAGCTCGTTCGGCCCCCGGGCCGGCCTCGGCTGGACAGGCCCCCGGCTGTGGGCGAGACGGGTCACGATCCGGATCATGACCGGAAGCCCTATTTTTTCCGAGAGGTCGAAGGCCTCGCGGGCCATGTCGTAGGCCTCCTGGTGGTCCGAGGGTTCCAGGCAGGGGATCAGGGCGAATTGGGCGTAGTAGCGGCTGTCCTGTTCGTCCTGGGAGCTGTGCATGCCCGGGTCGTCGGCCGAGACGACGACCAGCCCTCCGTTGGCGCCGGTCAAGGCCGAGTTGATGAACGGGTCGGCGGCCACGTTGAGCCCGACATGCTTGAACGAGACCAGGGCCCGCTTCCCGGCGAAGCTCGTTCCCAAGGCTTCCTCGTAGGCGACCTTTTCGTTGACGCACCAGGCCGCCCTAAAACCCTTGTCCCGCTCGGCAAGCTTGATGAGATACTCCATGATCTCCGAAGCCGGGGTCCCCGGGTAGGAATAGCCGGAGCTCAACCCGGCATGGACGGCCCCCAGGGCGATCGCTTCATCGGCCAGAAGGATTTCTCTATCCATGGTTCAATCCTTTGGGGCGAATTGGGACGGGCTCGTCCTCGGCCGGGAACGAGCAAAGTCAGGGTCTTGTCCGCTGGACATGAGATATCGAGGAACAAGGATACACGTCCGCCGTCCGGGCTGTCAAGCCGATCCGAAAGCTCAGGTGAAATCGAGGGGGACCCGGCCGGTCGATCCGCTCGATTCAATCGAATTTATAAAATCTATAAAATTATGTTGAAAACGGCCGCCGGGACGGATAAGATAATAGAAAGAATGGACGGCCTCAAGGTCCGGAGAAGGAGAGCTTGCCATGATCAAGATGTCGACCAAGGGACGCTACGGGACCCGGCTGATGCTCCAGTTGGCCCACCATTACGGAGACAAAGGCCAGGCCGTCATCCTGCGCTCCGTGGCCGAGAATGAGAATATCTCGATCCGCTACCTGGAACAGATCATCATCCCCCTCAAGGTCAGCAAGCTCGTCAAGAGCATCCGCGGCGCCGGCGGGGGCTATTCCCTGGCCCGTCCCCCCGATCAGATCAAGATCAGCGAGATCCTTCACACCCTGGAGGGTTCCTGCTGCCTGGTCGAGTGCATCGAGGACGAGGATTTTTGCCCCCGCAAACCCTATTGCGCGACCTTCGAGATCTGGAACAAGGCCACCCAGCTCCTCAAGGGCTATTTCGACAACCTGACCCTCCAGGACG
>Ga0315274_10001038_pt1 | contig 43274 bp, 38 predicted proteins | sample YL17G02_20_MG_FD_203700 | JGI IMG/M metagenome (GOLD analysis project Ga0315274, IMG submission 203700) | Sediment microbial communities from Yellowstone Lake, YNP, Wyoming, USA - YL17G02_20 | ecosystem: Environmental > Aquatic > Freshwater > Lake > Sediment | place: USA: Wyoming | collected...
GTGCCGTTGGCTGCGCCGCCGAAGGGCAAGCCGCCACACACGCACCGTTTCCCTGTGGAAGGTTTCGAGCGCGGGCCTATTGCCGGGGATGGCGTGGTAGTTGTAGTACCCCTGCGCCACCTTGCGCAGCCACGCGCCTTGTTCTGGGACGGAGGCATGGCGCTGACGCATCAGCGTTTGCTTCACCTCCTGAATTTTGGCTCGCAGCCGCTTGGCAATCGTCTTGCGCTTGACGAGGAACCCTGGTGTCAGGTATTTCACCCCGCACAGGCGGGTAAAGCCCAGGAAATCGAAGGTTTCTGGCTTGCGCTCCCCGCGCTGCTTGCGATTGCAGGCGGCGAACCGCCCGAACTCAATGAGGCGCGTTTTATCGGGATGCAAGGCCAGTCCGAACTGTTCCATGCGCTCCTTGAGCGCTTGGAGAAACCGCTCGGCCTCTCGTGGGTGCTGGAACCCCAGGACGAAGTCATCGGCGTACCGGGCGATGATCACATCGCCTTGTGCGTGCCTGCTTCGCCACTGGTTGGCCCATAGGTCCAGGACGTAGTGCAGGTAGATATTCGCCAAAAGCGGCGAAATCACCGCACCTTGCGGTGTCCCCACTTCCGTCCCTGACCAGATGCCGTTCTCCAGGACACCGGCCTTCAGCCACTTTCGGATGAGGCGCAGTATCCGGCGGTCGGCGATTCGGTGCGCGACAAACTTCATCAGCCATTCGTGGGAAATGGTGTCGAAAACCCACGGATGTCCGCGTCGAGCACCCAGTTCACCTTCTTCTCCGTCAATCCGACCCAGAGCGCGTCCAGCGCATCGTGCTGGCTGCGGCCTGGGCGGAAGCCGTAGGAGAACCCCAAGAAGTCCGCCTCGTAGACCGCATTAAGCACCGTCACCACGGCGTGTTGGACGATTTTGTCCTCCAACGCCGCAATGCCGAGCGGGCGCATCCGGCCATCGGCCTTGGGAATGTACGCTCGCTTAGAGGGCATCGCGCGATATGCGCCGCGATGCACGCGTGCGTGCAGGTCCGTCAGACGTTCTTCGAGTCGGGCCTCATACTCCTGCCATGTGATTCCGTCCACGCCGGGGGCTGCCTGACGCTTGAGCGCATAGAAGCTTTCCCGGAGTCGGTCCACGGTCACATGGTGGAGCAAGGCAGTGAACCGCATTCGCTTGTCCTTTCGTGCCGCTTCTCGCACACTCGCCAGTCCGTACGACGCGCGGGTCCGGCTCTGGGTCCGGGGCGCGGCAGACTGCCGAGTGTTTCCCTTGGTCGAACCCCTTCCCTCCGCTGCCTCCGCCGATGGGTTTTCCCCGTCCTTGTTCGGCAGTTTCCTCGGTACTATGGGTTCGTCCGACTTCCCGCGAGCGTGCATGCTGGGCGTGCGGCCATCGGCCTTTCCCAGCCGTCCTGCCTCACCATCCAAGGCGGGAACTCGCGGGACCTCCCAGTTCCTGAGCGAGGAGTTTCCACGCGTACTCCGGGTCTCCGACTGCGTGGGGCTGGAACGAGGCTCGCGCTTGACGCCGCGTCCCATGTGGCCTTCCGCCTCCCTTAACGGCGTCGGCGTCCCAGACGACTTGATTTCGCAGCTCAATGCCGGGTCTGCGTGTGCCCGTGTCAACGCTTCGCCAGCCGCCTTGCGGCGGCTTGCGCATGACTCGGGGACCGTGTGATGCGCTACTTCTTCACGGTGAGACTCTTTCATTCTCTATTCCTCGCCAGTTTCGCTGGCGCACTAAGGGCATGATAAGGCCCTTGGTGGGGAACGCAACGAAGGGAATATGCACGTAGTCCGGGAGGCCGAGTATCCGTGTTTGCATTTCGCAACAGGGCCGCGGGTTCAGTCGAGCAACACCTTCACTGTCGCGCGTCCGTGCGAGGTCCGCTTGGGCCGGTCAGACCTCTCCTGGGCAAGCAGGACAACGTCATTGGGCGCGCCTTCGCATAACACTGAGAAAACGAAAGCTTGCAGCGCTCGTGAAGCTATCCGGGGTTCACGAAGCTGACTATGCTTCGCTTATGGCTGTTCCGCCAACGCCAGCATTAGTCGCTGGGCATTCTTGTGGTAGAACTTGTCGAGAACGTCTGGCGAAAGGGCAAGGCATTCGACATCGAGTCCCCCGATTGTGCCCTTCCCCATTCCGGCATAGTATTGGTAATCCGCCCGGTAAAGCCTCTCCATTTCTTCGGTGAAAGCGATGCGCTTCTCCTTCGATAGGACCCCTCCAGGCGTATTCTGGTCGACGTCAACGCCGTAGAGAATGCGGTCCTGATACGCGATGAGGAATTGGCGCACTTTCTCGGAGTGTTGCCGCTGTAAGGCTACCGTTCGGGCAGACACGTCAACATAGAAGTTCGGGTAACGATCGAGGCGCTTGGCCAGCGCGTCCCGATTGCGTTCCATGCTTCCCAGATGTGCCCCGATAACGGTGAGGCCGGGGTGCTTGGCCAGGAGACGGTCACACGCGGCGATGATCTGCTCGTGGGCGGGAAAGCCTTCGCGCCCGTAAAGACGCCATTCAGGGTTTTGCGAGTAATAAGCATAGTAAACGCTGTTTGGGTCCAAAGGCTCCCAAGCCTCGATAGGGTCGGCTAAATGCGCCATCAGCGGTTTCCCACATTCCGCCAAGTGGCTGTAAATAGGATCGAACAAGGGATCGTCCGGCATCAGGTAGGCTCCGGTGGGCGTCTTCAGTTCCATACCCACTTCCTTCCAAATCTTGACCATGATCGCTCCGGCCTCAAATGTTCTGTCCAGCCAGGCAATCACCTGCTTCGCGTAGCCAGGTTCGTCCCTCCGGGTGAGATCAAAGGTCGAGGCAAAGTAGAAGCCAGGGCGGTACTTTTGGTAAATCAGCTCGGCCTGTGTCTCGGTGGGTTCCAGCAACTCGGGTTTGCTTCCGCAGTAACAGATGTTCACGACGCGCAGGTTGACCCGCCGTAACATCTCGACAAACTCCGGCATATCGTCGAAGATATGGGAATGGACATCAATCTTCAGGATCTCTTCGAATGGAGGTGAGAGTCTCATGTCCGGGTTCTTCTCCGCCTACAATTCGACATTATCCAGCGTACCCAGGAGCTTTTCATAACTCGAGTGACGCCGCACGTAATAGTCCTTCATGCTCGGGTTGGCGCGGACCTTCTCGCCGAGAGCAATCCAGTTCTTTGCGGCGGTTGCCAGGCTAGGGAAAATGCCTACACCGAAACCGGCAAGCAGAGCGACTCCAAGCGGCGCACCCTCGGGGCGCGCCACTCGACGAACGGGGATCTGCAATACGTCCGCTTTGATGGTGTTCCACAGGGCGCTCTTCTCGCCACCTCCCGTAATCCGAAGCTCCTTGGGGCGGAAACCCCTGTGCTGCAATTCGAGGATCTTCTGGTAGACGGCGTATTCGAGCGCCACACCTTCGAGAACTGCCCGATAGAGATGCGGGATGCCGTGTTCCCATGTGAGACCCAACCAAGCCCCGCGCAGATGCGGCTGGTTAGGGCACACACGGCCTCCCAAGTGTGGGATGAATAGCGGCAATTCCCCACCAACGCGAATGGCTGCGGCCTGTTTGTTGAGTTGGTCAAACGTGATTTTCCCGCGCTTTCCCGCGGCGCCGTGGTCTGACATTTCCCGCCGGAACCATTCCAGGTTGAGCCCGCCGCCGTTGATGTACGCAAACGAATGCCATAGGCCGGGCGTGGCCGAATGGCCGCACAGCAGCGTTCGGTATTTGGTGTCTGCCGCGAAGCTCGGCGTCGTGGTTGCGAAGACAGAGGCCGTGCCCGCCACATCGACACAAACTCCTTCTTTAGTGGCGCCGCACGCGAGGAAGCTGGCAATGGCGTCTCCGCAGCCGGCCACGACCGGAACCCTAGACCCCAACCCGCACTTGCGCGCCATCGAGGGCAGCAACTCCCCGACAACGGCATGCGGCTGCACAATGTTGGGCAGCTTCGACATGTCCAGACCGAATGCCTCGCACAGGCCGGAGTCCCAAGCGGACCTGCAGTTGTCGGCGAACCCCGAGAAGAGCAAGTAGGTTGTATCGAGGAACGCGGCTCGGCGGTCCAAACCGCATAGGCGCATGGCGGCATAGCCGGCGGGTTGAACAAATGCTTTGATCGAGCGAAAGGTCTTCTTGCGTTCAGCCATCCACCAGAGGATCTTGGGGCCATGATTGAAGCTCGGGGCGCACCCGGTCTTGCGCAGGACTTCATCGCCGGCTATCTTCACCATCTTCTTGATGTAGGGGGTGCACCGGGTGTCAAGCCAGGAATCATAGGACGTCACATGACGGCCCTCTTCGTCGACCGCGAGAATGCCCGCCATCTGGCCGTCAATGCCGATTGCGGCCACCGAGGAAGCGTCCACGCGGGCCGTCTTGACGCATTCACAGATGGTCTGGCACACCGATCTGAACTGCCTGTCCGGATCCTCTTCCACCACTCCAGGAGCAGGCCGATACAGTTTCGATGGACGAAATGCCGCCGCCAAGCATTTGCCGTTCTCCGCAAAGAGCATGGCCTTTGTGCCCTGCGTCCCAATGTCTACGCCGATAATGCATCTCTCGGAGCTCATGTCTGCCCCCGCTGCTCGCTATTCTCCAATCGTGACAGGTCTCTGTTCGAAGAAGGAGCGGTTGGCCGCTGTACAAGACTCGACGGCCTTGAGTCCGTCAATACCCGTTACACGGGGCGTCTTGTTTTCCAGAATTGATTGGATGAAATGCTCCATTTCGTCTATGTACGCATCTTTGAACAAGGTGCGCCAGCTCTGCTCCGTGCGTGAACGCACTGTTCCATCCAGCCGGACTTCCGTTGCACCGCGGGCCTCAATGTGTCCGATCTGCAGGACGCCTTTCTCACAGAGAATCTCGACGCGGGCGTCGTAGCCATAGCCACATGGACACGTTCCATCGATGGTCCCCAACGTCCCGTCGTGGAACCGAAGGCTCACGACGGCGTTGTCGTAAAACGTGGGCCATTCATTTTTCACATCCAGGCACTTGAAGTTGGCCGCCTCGGTATACACACGCCAGATATCGCTGCCGGCCAGCCACCGGGCTGAATCGAAGTCGTGGCTGTTAACCTCCGCAAGTATCCCGTTGCTCTTCGCCGTGTCATATATCCAGGGGGGCGGCAGACCCGGGCCGCGGCTGTGGGACTTGATGATCATGACGCGGCCCATTTCGCCGGAATCAAGGATTGCCTTGGCTTGAAGGAAACCCACATCAAAACGCCGCACGTATCCGAGCTGCAGTCGTACTCCGGCCTTCTCCACGGCTGCGTTGATTTCCTTGCACTCGTCCACCGTGCCGGCCATCGGCTTTTCCAGGAAGACGTGCTTCCCGTTATAGGCCGCCTCACAAGCAATGTCCCTGTGCGTGTGTGTGGTCGTGGCAATGATCACCGCATCAACTTCTGGAAGACTGCATGCCTTTCGGTAATCCGTTACGCGTGTGGCGACTCCCAATTCCTCGCTCGCCTTTGCCAAAGCGCCCGCGTTCTCGTCGCAGAGCGCAACCAACTCCCCCGTCTTAATGCGGTGACACAAGCCTCTAGCGTGGACCAAACCCGCGCGGCCCGTCCCAATCAGGCAGAATCGAACGCCCATCCTTGTCTTACCTCCAGATAGTTTCGTTATTGCTATACCTCAACGCACTCGACACCAAGGATGTCGCAGAGGAATCTCCATCTCCTGGCGTGATCGCCGAGATTGAGTATTTGATGATGCGTGCCCCCGGCTTGCAGCCAACTGTCCATGCTCTTCCTGATGCCTGTGGATGGCTTCAGATGGAAATATGGCATGGGGACATCCGCCAAGTCCTCGGTGTCCAGTATCTCACCTCTCAAGACGACCAGCCGGTAGTGGGCTCCCTCGATCGCCGCCAGCGACACCAGCGTGGCCGGACCGGGCTGCGCGCTGAACACGAGCGTGGGGGGGTTACTCAGCCCGCCGATTTCCAGTGGCCGGTCGATCAGTTTGATGGGGCGGTCTCTGCGGGCGATTTTCCAGTTGCCCTCGCCCATGTGGCTCATGAGCGCCGTGTCCTTCGCAAAGTCCAGCGAATACATCTCTGTGAAATGGGCGTCGCCAATCAGCACCTGCCCCGCCGTACATAAGGTCGCCGTGTTGGTGTCGCCTTCGCCTGCATAGCCATATCCCATTGCCATCAGGTTCGAGGCCCCGAGCAATGGAAGCTGCTCGAAACGTCCGTCCTCGCCCGGCGTGAAACAATGCGCGGAGAACCCGTCGTAGTTCTGCGTCTCCAGGAACCGTTGAAATCCCAACTGGAATCGCGCTGCATACCGATGGCTCTCTTTCGAAATCGCGGGGTCAACCTTGAAGTTCTTGCGGTCCTCGCCGACCTGCGCGTCAACCTCCGCTTCGGTCAGGCTCTCCATGATGCGAAAGACCTCTCCGAGGTTGTGATGGTTGACCTGCGGGCCGATGTTCTTGACAAACGCAAACTCGTCGCCCAGGATGTCGCCCATCTGGTGCATCTTCCCAAACGTTGCGATACGCGCCCGTTTCAGGGCTTCAGACGTTCTCGCCGCCCGCGCCCAGTCTTCGACGAATGCTTTGAACGCAGCGCTCTTCCAGTCTTCCGTGACGACCGCGAATGGACGTCCCATGCGCCGAAGCACGTTGGCAGTATCTTGTGCGCCGTGGATGCCTTGGTTGGTGGTCAAGTCGCTCCAATTCCATCTCGACGTCACCGCCGGCACGGGCTGGATGTTTGCCAACATCAGGGGGAGCCGATTGTCTTTCAGCGCCTGGACCAACCTCATCCCCGGACTGTACAGGAGCATGACGATCATGATCCCGTCGAACGGCTGATCGTTAAATTCTTTGACGATGGCCTCGATGTCTTCCTTGCACTTGGCGGCGCGAGGAAACTGTACGTCAGCCACGTCGCTGAGGTGTGCGCAAACGGCCCGTGCGTAGGCCTCTTGGTTTCGGGTGATCTCGGGCTGTTTCTCGTCGTAAATTCCATGCATGATCCCAAGCATGCCTATTCTCGGTTTCCGTTGTTTGACCATGGTTCTGTCTCCTTCTTCCCGGCTGAATCCGGCCGAGTTTTGTCCGCCCGTTCTTTCAGCAACGCCTCCGGAGCGCTGCTGCGCCTATTCTCCACGCACGATCGCGACCGAGTTGCTCGTGCCGATTCTCGTGGCCCCAGCTTCTACCATGGCCCAAGCCGTCTTGGCGTCCCTGATGCCCCCGGCAGCCTTGACGCCCATATCCGGTCTCACGATTTCGTGCATGAGTCTAACGTCCTCGATGGTCGCCCCACCGCTGCCAAGACCGGTAGAAGTCTTGACAAAATGAGCGCCCGCATCCTTGGCAAGCCGGCAAGCCAGAATCTTCTCCTCTTGGCTAAGGTAGCATGTCTCGATGATCACCTTTACCAACGCCTTGCCGGCAGCGCCCAAGACCACCTCGGCAATGTCGGCCCCGGCCTTCTTGATATCGCCGCTCTTGAGCGCCCCGATGTTGATAACCATGTCTATCTCCGTTGCGCCGTCGGCGATAGCCTCACAGGTCTCGGCTGCTTTCGTGGCCATTGTCGTGGCGCCCAGCGGGAAGCCAATCGCGGCTGCAACCTTCACGCCCGTGTTCGCCAGTAGCCCCGCCGCGAGCGAGACATGCGTTGGATTGACAGCTACGGCTGCGAATTTCCATTCAGCGGCCTCGCGGCAAAGCAGCTCTATGTCTGCGTAGGTGGACTGCGGTTTCAGCAAGGTGTGATCGATGTACCGCGACAATCGCGACAATGATGTAGTCTGTCCCACGCCAAGCTCCTTCTGATTGCCCACGAGTGTCGTTCCTTTTACGTCGCAGACCTGCAAGGGTTCTTCTCGACCGCCATCTCAACTCACAGTCTTAAGCTCGGGGGTTATTTTCGTGAAAATCGCACCGCGACCTTTTACAAGCTTAGGAATAAACTCCTTTTCCGCCTCGATAAGATCCTCAACCATCCGACGTATTTCGTCGAGAGACAAGACGGCCGAGGTCAAGGGATCGAGAGCTATGGCGTGAAACGCCAACTCTCTATTCTGTTCGAGGGCGGCACGAACGGCCAAGTCTTGAACGTTGATATTTGTGAGGTTCAACGCGGCAAGTTGTTGTGGCAAATCGCCGATGAAGTCTGGATGAATGCCCTTGTCGTCGACGTGGCACGGCACTTCAACACAACATGCCTCGGGCAGATTCGTAATATAGCCTTTGTTGGCAACGTTTCCGTGGATCGTACACCGCTGGCCTGTCTCCATGGAATGAATAGTGGCCGCCGCATATTCACCGCTCGGCACTAACGCCCAGTCCCCATCGCCAGACGCCGTCTTCTTCGCAAGATCTTCAAACATGTCGTTTAGGGCAGATGCGTAGCGAAGGTAAAACGCTGTTTCGCCCCCTAGAGCATCTGTGCAGTATCGGTCTATCAGCGCGTCATTGCGCCGGAAATAGGGCACGTACTCCGAAAAATGGCCGCTGGATTCCGACACGAAATGGCCGAAGTGCCGCATGACTTCGAAACGAATGCGATCCCGATTGTAGACGCTTGGATCGTTCAATTTCTCTCGCAAAAGGGGATACAGATCTTCGTCTTGGCGAGTGAATTCCAGAAACCAAGCCATGTGGTTGATACCGGCCACCAGACACGTGATTTCCTCGATGGGAACTCCGACGTATTCCGCCAATTGTGCGGTAGTACCTTGTATGCTGTGGCACAAGCCAATATTCTTGATTGAGGTGGCCGCATTGATCGCCCAGCACAGCATCGCCATTGGATTTGAGTAGTTGATCAACAATGCATTGGGACATGACTTCTCCATGTCGCGACATATCTCAAGCATTGCGGGCACCGTCCGCAGCGTCCGGAAAACTCCACCCGGTCCCATGGTATCCCCAATGGATTGCTTCAGACCGTACTTGAGCGGGATATTGATGTCGGGAATGAAACCCTGTTCACGTCCGACCTGTATCATCACTATGACGTAGTTCGCGCCATCCAACGCGGCCTTGCGGTCCAATGTGGCTTCGATCTGCGTGGGCAGCCCGTTTTCCCTGACCATGCATTTCGCCACGGCATGGATAACATCCAAACGCGCCGGATCAATATCCATCAGCGAGATCGTGCTCTCGCGCAATTCGGGAAACAGTAAAATGTCAGCAAGGAGATTTCGTGTGAAAACGACGCTTCCTGCACCTATGAATGCGATCTTGGGCATATTGGGCACTTCTTCCTAAGCCTTCTTATGTTGTTGACAGTTCCATTCCTTCGGCTTTCTCAGACAACCGCTCGGCGCGGCGTTTCTCGAGTATGTCGCGGATTTCATGAACGCGCTTCTCGTTCAATGGGTAAAAGATCAACAGGATTGCCGCCATCGCCATTACCAATACTGGGATGACGGCCATCAAGATTCTGATCCGCGTCATTGCCTCGGGGGCTTGAACGTCAATCTTCTCGTTGAACCCGCTAAGCTTGAGCAGCGCCCCCGTCATAAAGAAAGTCCCGGAAAATCCCACTTTGACAACGAAGGCGATGATGCCGTTGTAAGCGCCTTCGCGGCGCGCGAACGACTGGACTTCGTCAAGGTCGCAGAGATCGGCAACCATCGAATTCGGGAATACGGTCAACGCGCCAAAACAGAAACCCAGCAAACCGCTCATGACCAGTTGGAGGTACGGCATGGTAGGTGTGAACAGAAACCAGGAAAATGGGGCGATCGCGGCGATGGTAAAGAGGCTTGCCAACAACCCGTTCCTTTTCCCGATGTGTGTGCCAATCCAAGCCCAGAAGACGCAGCCGGCCATCGATGCAGGCGTCATGATCAGCCCTGCAACCATCTGCAACTTGGCAGCCATGTCGTTATTCACGCCGCCGAGGACGTAATAGATTGTGACGTAGTTGCTCAGGCCAAATCCGCCCCAAAGGCCAATGATGAGCAATGCATACGCGAGTCCCAGCACGACAAAGCCCCGGTTCGAGAATGTCAGCGCCAACGACCTGAACAGCGGTACGCCGGTTTGGCCTTGAATCTCCTTTTCCTCCCTTGTCCCGGCGAAACACGCCCAGAGTCCGCACACACACAGCACGGAGAAAACGCCGACGACAACCATGGAACCGACCCGTTCGTTTGGAAAAACCGGTTGCCGAGTCAGCCACCACGTCGCCGCGGTAAGGAAATTCGCACAGAACATCAGCACACTGCGCCACGCTTGAACGCGGGTCCTCTCGTGGTAGTCGATGGAGAGTTCCGCGCCCAAAGCCGTGTATGGCACAATTACAATCGAGTACGTCGTGTAGTAGACAAAGGCCAGGATCGAAATGTAGAGCATCAGGCCGTGGTCGGAGAGGCTTGCCGGCGGCGCAAACATGAAGAATGTCACCAGTCCGAAAAGAGGCGCCCCGAACAGGATATACGGCCGTCGGCGTCCCCAACGGCTTCGAGTGCGGTCCGATATCTGTCCCATCAGGGGGTCTGCAACGGCGTCCCAAAGACGAGGCCAGAGGAGGGCAACTCCTACCACTGCCGGATTGAGCTTTAGAATGACGGGATAGAAGATCATGACGAAATTCATGACCAGGTTTTCGCTGATGGATGACCCGAAATTGCCCAGGCCGTAAGCCATCTTGCGGAACGGCGAGATCATCACGTGGTCTTCGTGACGATCGAATTCCCGGTTCGTCATCTACCGGCGCCCCTTATCTCGCGCTTGCTGATCGAGCAGGACGCGCCACAGGTCCCGAAAAACGGGGGGGCGCTCAAATGCGGCCTTCCACAAATTGTAAGCGCGTTTCGGAGTGCCGTCCAGGCGCTTAAGCCCTATTGTCTCGAAGGCGTCTTTGAACCATGGCGGCCCCCCTGTGAAGTCCTGGTCATGCAAATGGCACCATACCACGGCTTCGGTTTCGACCGATGAAAACGCTTCGAGGTAACGGTACAGGGCGCGTTCCTGGCTCGCTTCGTCCGATTCGCCACGATACGTCCGTACCCCGAATTCGGCGATGAACAGCGGCAAGCTTGGATCAATCCGGCGGATTCGCGTGAGGTACCCGTCGGGCAATTCCCACGGGGTGTCGCAGTAGATACTGTACGCAAGGTTATCGAGCTTCGGCAGCAGCATTTTCAGCGCGTGAGTCTCTCTTGAGTCGGGCAAGCCTGCGGTGTAGACAGATACTTGCGTGGCCGGCAATTCAGCCTTGATCGCGTCGTAACAATCCTTATACATCGCGACAAAGCTCGGCCACATCTCCGGACAGCGGTAATAGAATATGTTGATTTCGAGTCCCACGAATACGTAGTCCGGTTTTACCCGTTTGGCTAACGCAAGCAATTCATCTTTGTAAGCAGCCCGGATATCGGGGTTGTCGAGGCCGCCGGAAGGAAGAGGACGTTGGTCGGGAAACGCGTTGACTAGGCCGACCCCGGCCAAGACGTCATCGTGGACTTGGCCATCGTGTGTGAAATCAAACACCATCGACTTCTTCAAGCCGCGCTTCCCCGCTTCGTCGCCGAGGCGCAAAGTCCAATCATGGCCTTCAAGCAAGGCCTTGCCGTCCAGTGCGTTCCACTTGACGTGGAAAAACAGGTTTACAAGATCGGCGGCACGCGTCCATTCGTCAATCCCATTCTGGGCTGAGTCGCTTGCGTGATTGATGCCCGAAGCCATCGAACTGACGCCCATGAGAAAGTGACGGCTCGCGAATGGCGGCGACATCAACTCGTCGGCTACAGCCTCTGTTCCGCCATATGCAATCGCCGCCATCAGTACCACTCCTCTTGCGAATCTCAAAAGTGTCCTCACAATTGCGTCCTCGATTCGGGGACGCCCTCTCAATCTGTCTTGAGGGGCCATTTGGCCTCTGCGTATGCGACCACCGGCTTCTCTTTCCGATCAAAACCCATGTACCACATCCGCACCGTGTCGCCTTCAATCAAGACGTCTGGGGCGATGGCGGCCGATTCGTCAAACGAATACGGTGTCTGCAACACAATTGGATTTGGGTTCACAACCCACGGCCCGAACGGGGTATCGCCTTGGGCCACGCCTATGACCCGTCCGCCGCCTTGGTTCACGATCAGGCACTCGACCGGTACGTCCGTCGGGCCAAGCCCGGTAAAAAAGAGATAAAACTTGTTGTCAGGCCCTTTGACAAGCGCGGGTTCTCCGACGCCTTCGTTCATCCACGCGATGTCCTTGTTTCGCTCGAGAACTGGTTTGTCCGATTTCGTCCAATGGATTCCATCCTTGGATGTCGCCCCGAGAAGGCGGACTCCGGGTCCATTCTCACCGCCCTTATAACGGTGCCCGCAATACACCATGTAATAGGCGCCGCCCTCCTTAACAATTGTGGGACTTGCAATGAGATTGAAGTCGTACCCGCCATCCGTACGCGTGACAATGGGGTTCGCCAGGTCTTTGGCAAAGCACACGGCGTTTCCGGAACGGGCGACGCCCAACGAGCTGTGCCCCCCATCGGCGTCCTGGTCCTTATCTTTCCGGTATCCAATGTAATACAGCAGGTAGTCTTCATCCGAATTCTTGACCGCGTAACACGTTTCGAGGACCTCGTCCCATTTGCCCTGCTCACCGTGGAGCATGAGACCTTCGTACGGTCCGGAAACAGGGACGTGTTCCCACAGGAAACCATCCTTTGATGTGGCTTGGCAGATGGCTATGCGGAACCAGACTAGTTCGCCCGTCTCCGGCTTCGTAGTCCAATCCGTCAGACCGGAGTAGAACATCCGGTAGCGGTTACCGTCGCGAATTACACAGGGATCACTCGCAATATATTGGCCTGTAAAGACAGGCTCCGGCCGCCGACTCCATTTCGCCCATGTTGGGCCTGATTCAGGGTAGGCCCAGGAACATATGGCAACGCATAAGATTGTCGACGCGACTAACACGGTTTGCACGGGAATTGCCTTGGTCATTCGGCCTTTTCCTCCTTTGTCGAGATCCCTAAGAAAGTCAATTCGAGACGAAGGCGCGGAAATCCATGGGAAGAGAAGCCCCTCACTGGGGCGGCTCGCCCTACACAGGCCAACCGAAGAGAAGCAGCCGTCCACGGGGCATTGGGCAGGCGCGGTGCCGGGATCTGCCGACACCGCGCTTTACCCTCACAGTACTCGTCCTGTCCGAAGCAGTACTTTCCTTGGCCGCCACTGCGTCCGCACCAAATTGGAGCCGGAGTACATGGCAGCCCGGATGCCTACAGCTTACCCATCAACAAGCCGAGGAATTCGCCCATCATGAAGCCGTACGCCGGCGGATGATTCCAATTGGCGGTGGCAGTTTCCACGGAGCAGACGGCCGGAAAAGGATACTCCTGGTTTTGTTTGATGAATGCCACGTGGCCGTCCATGTACAGCACGTTTCCGCCGCCAGGAATATGGTTATAGCCTGATACGCCCATCGGTATGGGCGGAGTGTCAGCGCTCATGCTCATTTGCCAGTTGTCCAGCATGACCGGGATGGTGCTCTCGGCCTTTGCGGACGCCGCGGGATTGTTGATGTCGGTGATGAAGAAGCGGGCGATACCCTCACGCAACCTGTAGATGGTGCTGATCGCATGGCCGTCGGCGGCATAATCCGCAACCGCGGAATCCCATGCCCAGGCCGACTGGCCGCCGTGGCTTGTGCACGAATCGTGGCTCATGTCCCAATCCAGGTCAAGCATCCCGACGCTGTTGAAAGCCGCGCGAAGACCCGTGGCCACTTGGGTGTCGGCACAGTCATAGGGCACAGGCGTGAACTGGTCAGCCGGTATGCTGGCGGGCGCCATCGTGTACCCCCACCAGCCATGGATAACGGCCAGGAAATCCTGGACCTCCGGCATGGCCCAGTTCAAGTAAGTGTAAGAGCGATTCCAGCCCATGATAGCGCCGTACGTCACGGGATCGCAGTTTTCTCTCGCATAGGCAAACGTCACCTCAAGCGCGCCGAGCTTCTCGGGATCGTATGAGGATGAGGGACAAGCTGTAAGCGCAACGTCGTTCCAGTATTCCGGAAACAACGCACGCCCATTGACGTCGCCGAACCGAAGGCCGAGTCCCGACGTGGTTGGGAACTTGGCGCCTTTGCTTTCACCCGAATACATCTTGAATATCAGACCCCATTGTTTCAGGTTGTTTGCGCATGATGCGCGCCGCGCTGATTCTCTCGCCCGAGCCAGAGCAGGAAGCAAAATTGCGGCAAGGATGCCGATGATGGCAATCACCACCAGCAGTTCGATTAGTGTAAAGCCCTTCGTTTTCATGCTCGTCAGTCCTTTCTTCTCTTAGTTGCTATATACACACGGATTCATCCCAAAGCAATGTAGAGCAATGTGCTGACCGGAAACTATGGCGCGCCTACGAACCACCTCCTCTCTTGTGTTCCTGAGGCCCGATTGAGAGCCACAAGGCTTTGGCGAACGAATTGCCCATAAGCCATAGATTAAGTCTGAGCTCCCCACATCGATCAGAAAGCAAGCACTCAAATGTTTAGTATAGGTTAACACACGACATTTGGTGTTGTCAAGACCTTTTTTCGGTGGAAACCGTCTATTGGGGAACGAAATGGAGTGGATTACCTAGTGAGAGGCCTTGAATAAGCCCTTTGACCCCGGATTTGGGTTAGTCTGTGCATCTCGTTGCATGTCCCGGTATTCATGACCAAGAGATTAACTGGAGTTTTGTGTACGTCACTCGTTTTTGGGGGGAAACAACGTTCGACTGCAATGAGTATTAGTAAATATTGTCTATGTTCAGTCTGTTAACTCAATTCCCAGTCTGTTCGCTTTTAGCGGCCGAGATTTGGATAATCCAGGAAAATTTGCTCGGAATTAATCGCGCTAATCCGTACCCGCGGCGGCGTTTCCACGGCGGGCCATGTCGAAACTTGGATATCGCGCTGCGTCCCCGGAAGTAAGTCAAACACATTGTCTGAGACATCAAGCTCTCCGCTGTCCCACTCAATCTTGACTGCCCACGCAAAGACATCCGTACGAACCCGGAGCGCCAAGTTCCGGGAGGATTCCCGAATCCATTCGACGCAAAGAGCGGCCTTGGGGAGTTTGATGTCCTTGTAGTAGAGGAAGAAGGCGCGAGTCTCAGCGATCAAGGAATCATTCTGCAAGAGTCGCGCGTAGAGACATGCGGAAGCGGGGTCAAATGTGCCGAGCGCTCTCTGCTCAATTCTGGCCGCCTTCTTGCTCGAACAAGGGCCGATATCGCATGATCGACCGGCCTGCCATAAGACCTCCCCCGTTAGCGATAAGAGGCCGTAATCAAGTTCAACACGCTGCCTGGCCATCGTGTCGTTGCAGATAACCAGGTTCCAACCTCCACGGAGGGACGCGTCTTCCAGCATCACGACTATGAGCGGTGCACACCCGCGTTTCGCGCCGAAGTAACCCGGTCCAGGCCGGCCGAAATAATCCACTAAGCTCCAATCCATATTGGGCCACGGCGTGTCATACATCCAGGAGAGGAACCCGGCGCACGAAGGAAATCGGCTTCTGCAAATCTCTACGCCGTAGCGCCAGCCCTCTGGCTGTATGAGTTCCAAACGGCGAAGGTAGGATGCCATGCCTGCCTCGCTAGCCGGCGGCTCGATTCCGAAGAGGTGTCGCATGAAAAGGTCGGTCTGTACCTGCGACGTGGGGAATCCATAGGGGACGTGATGTAACCACGAGTCTGTATAAGGGTAGATCTCTCCTTCCGGGATGCATGCCCGCAAGGTGCGCCGGTCCGGCACGCCTGGCAGTGCAAGCGTCTCGCTCAGAAAACTCCCCTTCTCATCGCGCAAGCAGGTCCAATGTACATCTTCGAACTTTGCCGGCGTATCCGGAAATCGCAGACCGTAGTACCCAAGCAAGACCTCCCAGTCGGCACGATTGCCCTCGGAGATGAGACCCAGAAACAAACCCGCTCCTTCATCTTCTGGTCCTGCTTTCGACCCGATGAAGGTCTGATGAGCGTGACGGTCGCCCGCCTTCCATGAATCGGGATGAGCGCTCAGGCCGGGGCTCGTGGGCAAGTAGAACCTAGTGGGGTCCAAGCGTCTGCAGACGCCCTGAAGCACCTCATAGTAGAGGCGCCGGCCATAAGGCATGAGTCCGTTTTCGTTGCAGCCGGCCCACAGGGCAATGCAGGGGTGGTTTCGCAACCTTCTTACCACATATTCCGCTTCCTGCCGGGCAGTCTCGCAAAACTGCTCGTCGTAGTCCGGGTAACTGCCACAAGCGTACATGAAGTCCTGGAATATGAGGATGCCATTCTCGTCGCAGAGGTCATAGAACGCGTCCGACTCATAGACGCCGCCGCCCCATACACGAAGCATGGTGAAATGAGCATCCCGGGCAAGTTTCACCAACCGCTCGTAGCGATCTCGGGTAATGCGTTCCGGGAAATAATCGGCCGGTACCCAGTTCGACCCCTTGCAGAATATCGGGACTCCGTTCACCATTACTACGAACCGGGTTTTCGGCAGTTTCGGGTCCGGATCTTGTTCGACGGAGACCGTCCGTATTCCCACGCGCACGGTTTTTTGATGTAGTTCGCCTTCATCGCAGGCAGCCGTTACGGCCACCGTGTACAGCGGTTGTTCCCCATACCCGTTCGGCCACCACAGTTGAGGGCCGGCAATTTCGACATCCACGTTCCATACATAGGGGTCCGGAGAGTCCTCGGCGGACACAATCCGCTCCTGGTGGCAGAGTAGTTCGCCATCGGGTGAAAACACACTGAGCGCAAGCTGCACAGGTCCGGGTCTTGCGGCAACTCTCTCGAACTCCGCGACAATAGCCAGTCTGGCTTTACCCTTGAACACTATGAAGGGCCTGACACACAGGTCCATGACTCGCCAGCCACGATAGGATTCGAGCCGGACGGGCGCGCAGATACCGACGGTCACCAGGCGCGCCGCCCAGTCCCAATGGAAAGCGAACTGCGCCTTTCTCACAAAAGATCGCTCGGAGAAGCCCCCCCGTCCTTCGGCAGATGCCTCTTCTGCCAGCGACGCCCCGTATTTCGCGACGGAGCGGAGCCGAACAACAAGCACGTTTTCTTCGCCATACGCAAAGGTATCCGTCACGTCCACGCGGAGGGGAACAAACATATTCTCGTGGTGGGCAAGACACTTGCCGTTCAACCAGACATCGGCCAGCGTATCCAGACCATCAAAAACGAGCTCGACTCGGTCGTCGAGAAGGCTTTTCGGCGCAATGAAGCTCTTTCGGTACCACCATTCCATATCCTCGAGGTCTGCGAACTCTTTCGTGTTCTTGCCGAGGAAAGGGGGAGGCTTCCGGCCCAGACGGAAAAGATCCGTCTGGATCGTGCCGGGAACATTTCCGGAGAGCCACTGCTGTCGATTCGAACACGGCGGGCCGGCCAACTCCTCGGCCTTACCCGATCCATCCGGGAGGCCGCAGATCAGCCATTCGCCGCAGAGGTCTAAAGTCGCCATAGCTCACACTGCACCATTAGCGGATACGGTAGGCAGACGCGGAATATTCTGTCCAGCAGCCCCGGCAAGGACTATTGTCCGTGTTTCGTCACGGACGGCGCCTTGGCATTCCCCGACACCGTCTGTACGGGTCTGCCGGACTGTTCCTGAAGGTACGTGCTGTTGACCGAGTAGATTTTTGTTAGGCCGTCTGAGAGATTCCAGGCGCGATGCATACAGTAAGCTTCAATGAAACACACCTCGCCTGCTTCGAGTTCATGGACTTCGCCATCTAGGTCGATTCCCAGCTTGCCCTCCAGCACAACGATGCATTGGTCAAACGGATCGACGTCCTTGTCATCAGACGCATAGCCAGGCTGCATTTCCGCATAGAATAGGCAGAAGCTAAGATTTCGATTTCGAGGCCCAACGTACTCCATCTTGATCGGTTCGTCCGGGCCGATCATCATGACTCGGTCTTTCGTACGATGTATCCGGTTCTCGCCCCGCTCGACGGCCAAGAAGAAATCCCCCAGCGAATTGACGTGCATTGCGGCCAGAATTCGCTGCAACGTGGCGGCGGCGGCAACCGCCTTATCACTTTCGAGCTGAGAGAGAAACGCCGGAGTGACTCCAGCGATCTCAGCCACTTCACGTTGCGTCATATTGAGACGTTGCCGGAACCTTTTCAGCCATTTCCCTAATCTATACCCCCGTTCGGCGTGACTCATGAACATCCTCCGTAATTATCAAACAACTTAAATCATACTTATTCTAACTTCACAACGCAAGTGATTCATCGGCCAGATCACTTCTGCACAGCGGTAGGATATACCAGCAGTATATAAGGAAGGAATTCTCGTTCAGTTTTCGAGCGGGCGTGAAATGCAGAAATTGACCTGTGCCCAAAGACCCTGTGATGCACAACTTGGCTCATAAGCCCCCAACTCTGGCCGCTTCAAATCTAGGGAAGGAAATCTCAATTAACTATAGATTAAGAATGTCCGAAAACTGACTCGGCTCTTTGTGCAACAAGCATTCGATTCATATGTATTTTAGAGATACCATGACCTTGAACTGGCCAGTACCGGGCAAATCCCAAACAAGCCGAGCTTGAGTACATTGCTCGTCCATTGGCGATGTGCGTAATTCATATTGCCTCTTAGGTGAACGGCATATTGTCCATGACGGCAGTTCGCCTTTAGCACCGGGCCACACCGCGAAACGTGAAAAAATAGCTTGACATTCAAGATGAATCTTGTTAAATTATACTTATGTGCTGGGCCTTCACCTAAGAAGTCATGGCCATGCTAGGTGTTTACAAAGGGTTAACATGAAGGAATTGTGGCTGTAGTGTGTGGAACCATTTTTTTGCAAGGGTAGATTGAAGAAGGAGGGACAGCGAAATGAGTAAGACGTATGTAGTTCTAGGAACACTGGTTGTATTGATGGCTGTCGGGGGAGCCAGCTCCGCCTACAATCTCGGGGAGAACGTGTTGTCAAACCCTGGGTTTGAAGGGGGGAACCTGAACGAGGTGTTCTCGAGTTGGCTTGGCGGGGTAATGTCGCCCGCAACGGGTTGCGGCACACCGGCGGGTGTGATCAGCGCAACAACCGCAGACCCCAAGACCGGCAGTTACAGTTGCGCGTTTTCTCCGGTCGGATGGACTGCGGGGGATGATTTGACGTGCACTGGCAGTGGGGACGATGCCGGCGCGAGCCTTACAGGGGCCAATTCGCCCGATGTGATCGCCTTGGTCAATTCGGGAGCTGGGGCCACGTCGGTCACATGGAGCGGATACGTGGATGTCTCGACACTCCAAGAGGGCGCAAAAGTAAAGGTGCAGATAAAGAGCGATCAGTGGGAGAGTTCGAACCCCGATATCGCCGCAGTGTCAAAAGTCAACGCAGAGTTCACAGGTGGCACCGCAGGCTGGCAACACTTCGAGCTGACCATTCCTCTCTACTTCGAGGACCCGACGCCATTGGCATGTTGGATTGTGGTCTGGGAGATCCTCGTCGACAACAGCACGGTTGGGCAGAACACCACCGGCGCCATCTACTTCGATGATTTCTCGCTCGTATTCACGAGGCCGTCGAGCGGAGAGGGCGAAGGCGAGGGTGAAGGCGAAGGCGAGGGTGAAGGCGAAGGCGAGCACCATCCTCCTGGGAATTGGTCGCTGTTCCCGGGATTCACAGGCGAATTCGACATTGACTGTGAATGGATGACCACGATTGACTCCGTATCGGTGAACGTGATTGTCACTCCGGAAGAGGACCGCAACCTCGACGGAATGCTCGATCTCTGGGAGTTGGCGACAATCGGAGCTATCATGTGCGACCCCTCGCATCCAATGTATGCCGATGTTACTGCGGCCTACAATGCAAACCTCGCCCTGTGGAACTCCGACCCGGATGTCATTGGCGCGGACCTGGGGTGGCTGGGCATGGGGATCTGCGCGCTGTGCACAACGAGCCAGTCGTGGATCGACTATTGGACCCGCCCGGACGGAATCCTATGGGGCATGGACGGGGTAGTAAGCCCTGACCCCGCCGTCGGCCCGCCTTTGGCGTTCGCGCCTTACACCGGTGTTGTAAAGTCTGACGACGAGCCTCTGTCCGCTGTCGGCGACATAGACGACGATGGAATGACGAACCTCGAGGAATACACAGGCGTTCGAAGTGTTCAGGGGGGCCGCCATGACTACTTCCTCGTCGTGGCCGACGGCAAAGGCATTCGGTATGAGCTTCCGGTTGCAGGGATCGTGGGTTTGGCCCTCCTTGCATGCATTGGCACAATTGGCGGCGCTATGATGGCGCGCAAGAAAAAGTAGAAACTGCATCAGGGTGGTAGACAATTGCCGCGAACAGAGAGCAGGCCGCCTGGCGTAATCGGCGGCCTGCTCCTCTTACAATACACAGACGATCGAGATATCCCTTGGGCTTTGCCGCCGGCAAAGCACTTGTGCATAGAAGAGAAGAATGCTCTTGTCGTAGACGTGGCATTCTTCATGAAGAGATACCGGGACTGGGCGTATGGATTTCCTGAAACGATTGGCAGTTGTTCTCGCGTCGACGTACATTGTCATGTTCATGTCGGAGCATGTGTTCTGGAGCAAGCCCGGCGACGGGTGGGACACTATTCTTGAACACGTTACCCCTTCTTTGATGTGGTTCTTCTATTTCTTTGCGACGTATTCCTTTCTGTGTGTCGTCTACTGGTTCCGCGTGCGAGGTTTCTTCGCCATGTTCCTTGCCGGGGCGGTCTTTGGATGGCTCATCGAGGGAGTTGCAGTTTCGACGACGTACGATGATTTGCCGACAAGCATTTCCGTAACGGGCTTGTCGTGGCATGCGCTCCTATCCGTCGGCGTAATGTGGTACCTGGTGCGCCGTGTACTGATTGAGAAGAGTCCGGTTAAGACGGCTTTGCTCGCGACCGGCATCGGGACATACTGGGCGGCGTGGGGCGTGTGGTGGTGGATAAACGATGGCCGTGTCGCACCCCTGCGGCTCTGGGTTCCGTACACCTTTGTCTTGACGGCGGCGCTCATTCTCGCGTATTGGATTCTCAGCCTAGTGCCAGGGCGTGTGTTCCGCCCAACGAAGATCGAGACCGCTATTGTCGTCCTGTATAACATAGCGTTGTTTGCGTTGGCCGTAGTGCCACAGAAGCCAATTGCGTTGCTAGTTCTACCATCGCTGCTTGCCGTTGTCTTCCTGGTTCTCTGGAAGAACAGGAAATCCGAAGATCTCCCCAACGCCTTCATCCTCTTGGAGGGCAAGATACCCTTGGTGAATCTGGGGATGCTCCTGCTTATGGCGGTGGCTGCGACGCTGCTGTACGCCCTCCTTCTCGCCTTGCCGTTCGCGATTAGAACGGGTCCGACCATTTATGTTGTCGAGGAGATTCTCGGGTTCCTCTTCATGGCCGTGTGTATAATCAGGGTGCTTGCGCGCAAGCCATCGAGCCATGGGAACACCGCATCATGATCTTGTCTCAGCGGATCGACTTCACTCAACTTGATAGTGATGTTCAGTTCGCCCGCCTCGTTGAGTTTCTGAAACGGCATCGGACCGCCGCTGACGAGCTCACTCTCTTTGAAGATCGCTTGTTCCACGGTTACGTCCCGATTGAGGAATTCCGCGAACGCGCCGCCCTTCTAGGCCGCCGGGCCGATCAACTGCGTGCGGAAGGGTTCGGTCGCGTCGGATTCAACATGCGTGTCACCCTCGGCCATATCGAAGAAGGGTGGGACTTCTGCCCGCCTTTGCCGTTCCAGGCATTCGTGGGCCAAGAGGGGGCTCTGTCGAAATCCTGCTTCTGTCCGAACTCAAGAGAATTCCGCCAGTACATCAAAGAGAAATACCGGCTGCTTGCCGAAGCCCGGCCGGATTTCATCTGGGCGGACGACGACATACGGATGTATCAGCCGGGCGTGGGCTACGGCTGTTTTTGCTCGGAATGCATCGACAGGTTCGGTTTGAGCCCGCCTACACGGGCCCGACTCGTCGAGCGGCTCAACGCCCCGGATGAAGGGAAGTTGCGTGCCGCGTGGATCGCCAACAACACGGCTGTTATCGAGGACCTTCTGAAAGATATCGGCGGGGCCGTTCATGAGGCCGACCCCGAGATTGAAATGGGCCTTATGACGAGCGACCCGTTCTGGGTTGCCTACTCCGGCCAGGAACTCGATCGGTGGCTCAATGCACTGGACGCCCGGCGCGCCCGGCCAGGCGGCGGATTCTGGAATGATCGTGTGCCTTGCATGGCCGTCCACAAGGCAATCGATGTCGCCCGGCAGTGCGTCTGCTGTCCGGCTTCGGTCACCAACATACAGTACGAAATGGAGAGCATTCCCTACCAGAAGCTCCATAAGTCCGCACAGAGCGCGCTCAATGAATGCACCTTGGCGCTTATTGCCGGGTGCAACGGAATCGCTTTCAATGCCCTGCGCGAGTTACCAGGGACCTTTGAGGACTACGAGGACCTTTTCCAAGCGGTAGAGCGGGAGCGTCCCCGGTGGGAAGCACTCGTAGATGCCGCCGAAGGTTTGCCTTTGGCCGGGGTGTGGCTGGCGGCGAACGACTTGTTCATGGCCCAACGCCGCGTCGAAAACGCCGATTGGTTCAGCCAGGACCAGCAATACAACGTCGGAAATGCATACGTCCTTGCCGAGATCGGATTGCCGTTGACCGCTGACAAAACGACAGCCTGCGCATCGGTTCTGACCGGGAAGATGGCCGAAGCGTTCAGTGATGACGAACTGCGCTCCATCCTCAGTGGCGGCGTATTGATCGACGGGACCGCCCTGCAAGAGTTGGCGAAGCGGAGTCTGGAGCATTTGGCGGGTGTCCGGGTCGGCCGAACGTACGACAACGGAGTATGGGAGCTGCTGACCGAGCACCCGCTAAACGGCGCGTCTGGCGGCCACGGCCGCGACGCTCGAATGAGCCTGTGGCCCTTTGTCGCACTCGAGCTCCTTCCAATGAAACAAGAGGTCGCAGCGTTGGCCCAACTCGTCGGCTATGACGGCTCAAATTGCGGGGCGTGCATGACGGCCTATGAGAACGAGCTCGGCGGCCGGGTAATAACCGCCGCGTACGCGCCCCTGTACGCGATCGACAGCAGCGCGAAGAGAAACCAGATCATTGCGCTGATAGATTGGGCGTCCCGGCAACGGCTGCCGATCATCATCGAGAAAGCGGTCCGGGTCGCGCCCCTAATTCGCATGAGCGCCGACCGGGACAGGTTTGTTGCAGTGCTCGCAAATCTGAGTTGCGATCCGACGGGAGTCTTGGATGTTCGAGTGCGTGCAGGCGTCGATGTCGTGAGATTGGAGGGACCGGCAGGTCCCGCGCTGGCGATCTCGGGGAAGGCAACTGGCGAGGTGACTATGACATTGCCAAGCATCTCCCCCTGGAACTGCGCGGTGCTATTTGGGCGGAAACAGGAACCAAACAAAGAATGATCGTGCAAGACGAAGAAAGGGAATACGAACAATGATTACCCCCACGGCAGGCTTTATCGTATACGGCGTACACAAGGACGGTCTTCTCGATCCAATGGGCAAGCCATTCGTCGACGAAGCGATCATCGCGCAGTCCAAGAAGGCTCTCCAAGATCAAGGCATCAAGCTTGTTGAGCATGACGTGGTTATCGCGACAAAGGAAGAAGCTCGCGAGGCCTTGAAGAAGATGAAGGAACGAGATGACGTCGACTGCGTCATCCTGTTTTCCGGAACGTGGGTATGGGCTGCCCACATGGCAGCCGCGATCCGCGACTATTCCATGACCGGCAAAGGCATTCTTCTGTGGACGCATCCCGGTTCGCAAGGCTGGCGTCCGGTAGGCGGGTTGGTATTGCACGGGGGGCTTCTCGAGATCGGTGTGCAGCACCGATTTGTCTATGGCGGCGCGGATGATCCGAAGGAGATCGCCAAGATCTCGAGTTTCTGTCGCGCGGCACACATGAAGAACTGGCTCAACTTTTCGACGATAGGCACGTTCGGCGGACGCGGCATGGGTCAGACATGCGGCGCGGCCGATCCGTCCCAATGGATGAAAACCTTCGGAGTGGACATCGATTCACGGGACACGACTCAACTGATCCGAACCGCCGAGAAGATATCGCAAGACGAGTTGAAATCACTTCAGCCGCGGATCAAGAAGCTGTTCGGGAGTCTTCCGGCGCAGAACGCCGTCAATGAGCGCTCCATGCGGCTCTACTTGGCAATGAAGAAACTGGTCACGGAAAACAAGTGGGACTTCTACACGATCCAGTCGTTTCCCGGTATGGGCAGTGACTACAGCGCAACCTGCTTTGCCCAGAGCATGATGCTTGAAGACGGATGGGGCACATCGACGCTCTCCGATTTCAATACCGCTATGACTGTTCTTCTTCTGACTAAGCTCAGCAAGGAGCGCGTCTACTATGGCGACCTACAACATATCGACAAATCCAACAATGAAATCAAGATCATCGGTGACGGAACATGCCCACCGTCGCTGGCGGGAAAGCTTGGCCCCGCGGGTTTCGCTGAACACGGAATCCCTACGGAAGGCGAGGCAGGAGGCTTGGCCGTTCAACTGGTCTGCAAAGTGGGCGAAGGTGTCTTGGCCCAACTTGGACGCGTGGACGGAGCGTTCGCCATGGCGGTTTCGCGCTGCTCGATCTTTGAGCCTCCTGCAGCCGAACTGGAATCCCGTAAGAATGAATGCTGCATCCCTTTCTGGCCCCACGGTTTCGTCACAGCCCACTGCAATATAGACGAACTCGTTCAGAACTGGACGAACGAATACGCCTGCCTGGGATATGGTACGGACTTGTACGCGGCGCTGCTCGACTTCTGCGAACTTACCGGTATAAAGGCCATCGCGCTGTAATACGGCTTATGAGAGTGGGCGTGAGCATTGTGTTGCTAGGAGATCTTTTCCATGCTTGACCAAACACGCGCGGGCGCGGCCGCCATTTGTGCGCAAACAGTTTTCGAGATAAGCGAACATGATCGGGCGACCTTGAAGCCGCTCGCCGCGCGCGTGGCCGAACTGGCAGCGCAGCCCGAACAAGCCAAGAAGCGCGAGCGCTGGCAGCGCATCAATACTCTCAAGAAGCCGGACCGGCCGATCATCCTTTGCGACCCCGAGAATGGATGGAACGAGATTATCACGGAAGATCAGATCGAGTGTTCAGGCGAACTGGCCCGGCAATGGGAAATGTCCCTGCGAAAGGAAATCTTCTGGGGCGAATCCATGGGCGACGACAGGGTGATCGAGCCAAAATTCGTCGTAGGCCACGTGGTCTCGGAAGAAACGGACTGGGGCCTTCAGGCTGAGAAACACAGCGGAGGCGCTGGCGGTTCGTATGTGTGGGATGCCCCAATTCGTTCGTATGACGAGGATCTGCCGAAGCTCCGGTTTCCGTCGCTTCGAGTCGATGCGGCAAAGACGGCGGATCTCTTATCCTTGGCTTGCGACGTGCTCGGCGCTCACTTGAGTGTCACACTCAGGAGCCAGTGGTGGTGGACCTTGGGCATGACTTGGACGTGCATCACGTTGCGCGGCCTTCAGCAGATGATGCTGGACATGTGCATGGAACCGGACAATCTCAAGAAGCTGATGACATTTCTGCGCGACGGGACGCTCGCGCAGCTCGACTACCTCCAGGCGAATGGCCTGCTCGGCCTGAACAACGACGGCACATATGTGGGCTCGGGCGGATTCGGTTACACCACTGAGTTGCCTCAGGACGATTTTGACGGGGAACATGTCCGCACCATGGATATGTGGGGTTTCTGCGAGAGCCAGGAGACAACACAAGTGTCGCCGGCCCACTTCGAGGAGTTCGTGTTCCCTTACCAATTGCCGATTCTGAAGCGGTTTGGGCTGAACTGCTACGGCTGTTGCGAACCGCTGCACCTTCGTTGGCACGTGGTCAAACGGTTCCCGCGGTTGCGCAGGATCTCCGTGTCGCCATGGGCGGACCTGTCCGCCATGGCCGGTTACCTGACGGACCAATACATCTTCTCGATGAAACCAAGCCCGTCGCCGTTAGCCGTCCCGTCGCTCGATCACGATCACATCCGTGCGGGACTTCATCAAGCCTTCGATGTCACTCGCGGGTGCCTAGTGGAGGCGATTATGAAAGACAACCACACCATCGGCGGCAACCCTCAGAACGTCATCGACTGGTGCCGGATCGCCAGGGAAGAGGCGGAGAACGCTCGATGATGCGCTGGACAGTGCCGGCCTAGTCGGGTTTCGAGAGTCTCAGCATTGGCTATCGAATTCTCCCCTGCGTCCAAGGCAATGGTTTTCCGAGAAGCGATCAGAGAGGCCCACCTATCATGAAAAACAGATCGTATTTCGAGCATGTTCTTGAATTGGGCGCGGATGACTCCACACTTTTCAGAATCGGCCCTGTGTCCACAGTGGAAATCGAAGGCCCGGACGCCGTTTTCACCGCACCGCTGATGCGTCAAAAGAGGGGAGTGAAGTACGCGCTCCTAGACTTCGAGATGGAAGACAGCCTCGCTCTGGAACATGATGCCGAGGCCGGGACCGTATACATCCGGGCACGCATGTACGGCGAGAACGTCGTACGGCTAAGCATCGGCCGTGAACGGGTCGAGTTTTCCGATGAGAGCCCGATGCTGGCTATCGACAAGGGCCTGTCGCCAATGCCATGCGCCGTGCAAGCATCTGCGGCGGGCTGGACGGTGACCGATGGCGTGAAAACGCGGCTGCAAGTAGGGAAAGACGATTTTGCCCCAATCATTTTTCCAGACGGATCGGTGAAGGTCGAGTTTCAAGCTCGAGATCGCTTCCTGGATCAGACATTCAACGCCATACCATTCATATCCGTTCAGCGGGCGAACGCGGAGCCCACAACGGGAGTCTCGTTCGCAATCGAGCCGGGAGAGCACTTCTGCGGGACCGGCGAACGATTTGACCGGATCGATCTCTTTGGCAGGACACTAGAATTGATCAATGTCGATGCGCATGGCGAGCATGGCGCTTCAGCATACAAGAATATCCCATTCCTGTTGAGTTCGCGGCCATATGGCATCTTCATGCACTCATCGGCAAAAATGAAAGTCGATATTGGCGACTATTCCAAGCACTCGCTGCAATGGCTTCTGGAAGACGAAGCTCTGGATATCTTCTTCATCGGGGGCGGGAGCTTCCACGAGATCCTGCGGAACTACCGAAGACTGACGGGGCGTCCTGCGATGCCGCCAATGTGGTCTTTCGGCATTTGGATGGGCCGCTTTACCTATTGGAGCGCCGGCGAGGTAGTGGGAATTGGGGAGCGCCTCCGCAAAGAGGGCTATCCGTCCGACGTTATCCATATCGATACGGCATGGTTTCCTGAGAACTTCAAAGTGACGTGGTCGTTTTCCAAGGAGCGCTTCCCGGATCCCGAGGGCTTCTTTAGAGACATGCGCAAGAAGGGCTTCCGAATCAGTCTGTGGCAATGCCCGTATGTCCGAAGGGACATCGAGCTTCATGTGACAGCGCTTCAGAAGGGCTTCGTGGGCAAACCGTCGCCTGAAGATGCAACCGCAGTAGGTCTGGGAGACACGATTGATTTCACGAACCCCGAGGCTGTGCAATGGTATCAGGGGCTTCTCGAGAACGTCCTGAGAGCGGGCGCTGCTGTGATAAAGGCCGATTTTGGCGAAGAAGTCGATGGGTTCGCCCATTATCGGAACATGGAAGGCACGAAGTACCGGAATCTGTTCTCATTGCTGTATCAGAAGGCCGTGTGGGAGATCACCCAGAAGGTCACGGGAGAAGGCATTATATGGGCCCGTTCCGGATGGGCAGGCAGCCAGCGCTATCCGGTGCACTGGTCCGGGGACTGTGCGGCGACTTTCGAAAGCATGAACGCTACACTCTGCGGCGGTTTGCATCTCGGGCTTTCCGGTTTCGCGTTCTGGAGCCATGACTGTGCCGGATTCCATGGGGCGCCGGACTTCGCGAAATCACGGCCAAGCGATGACGTGTACTTGCGGTGGACGCAACTCGGCACTTTCACGTCGCATATGCGGTACCACGGACTGTTCCCCCACGAACCTTGGGAATTTCCGGGAGTCGCCGCGTCCGTGCGCCAATGGTGGCGTTTCAGGTATGCGCTGCTGCCTTATCTCCTCAAGGAATCGAGGGCGTGTTGCGAGAGCGGACTGCCCATGCTCAGATCTTTGGTTGTTGACTGGACGCACGACCCGGCTGTCTGGTCGATTTCCAACCAGTACATGTTTGGCAACGCGTTCATGGTCTGCCCGATTTTCAACTCTTCCAACGAACGCCCGGTATATCTTCCTCGCGAGCGATGGGTCGATTTTTGGACAGGACAGGTCCACGATGGACCTGTGCTGCTCGATCGAGTGAAGGCACCCCTGTCGCGGCTGCCGCTATATGTCCGATACGGTTCGATTGTTGAGTTCGCCGAACCTGTGCAGTGCACGGACGAACTCGATGGGGCAAGGCGGTTTCGCATCGCGTTTGATCGCACGTACAACGGGTTCGACGATAGCGAACTGGCTCAATACCTGGAACTATAGAGAAGCCTATGCTGGCGAGATACGGCCGCTGCGCAATATCAGAAGCTGCACGGCCATGGCGAGCAATACAAAGAGAGGCGTCCATTGGAAGGCCAATGTGATGCCAGCACTCCCGGCGGCAAAGCCCAAGCCGATGCCTCCGACAAACCCGCCCGCGCCCAGGACGCCTTCGTTGACTGCGGCGCGTCGATGCCTCAGGTTAGCTTGGGCGAGACTGTAGTAGAGGCTCGCAAAGAAGCACACGCCAAAACCGGCCCCCACTGCGGCAAAACAGAAGGCCATCACAACGAGGCTATGGGTGTTGCTCAGCAGCACGAATGATGCCGCGGCGGCCGCTTGGCAAACTACCAGGATCGAAAAACGCCCCCGCCATGCCTGGGTTCGGCCCAAGACGGCGAAGCATATCACGGTGGTGAGGGAAAGCAGGAAAGCCAGCCATGAATACGTCGTGGCGGGTCCAACAACATCGAGCCATGCCGGGCGCATATCGCCGATGAGAGTGAGGGAACCATCGGTGGCGAGCTCTTTGACGTGCATGGGGTATACCGTTCTCACTGCGGCGAAAAGCCCGTTGGATGTGAAGGTGGCCGCCCACGCGGCGTAGAGAAGGCCCGTTGTTCTGCGCGCAGAGGTGGCTTCATGAAGGCGCCCTTCCTCATGATCGGCCGCTCGCGGCGGCACTTTGTCGAACGAAAACGACACGACAAGGCACATCACCGCGACGCAGAGCGCGACTAGCGCGACGAAGGGCAGGCGAAAATCCATGTCGTAGAGGGGCCCCGTCAGAAGGGGGCTGAAGGTGAAACCGAAGGCCGTGGCCGTATTGAAACCGGCGAGATGGCGGGTGCGCGCCTCCGGGTTTGGTTCCCGGCCCAACCACGCCTGCATCGCCGGCCATGCCAGAGCAAGACCGAGGAAGGGCACGGACGCTGCGATTGCACACAGAACGGATGACTTCGCCCAAGGCACCAAGGCGAAGAGCAAGCCGAACGCGCACAGGCCGGCCAGCGCCAAATGCATGCCGTTTCGGGCACGGGAAACAAAACCAGCCGATATGAGGCAGCCCACGGCGTAGAAGGCCATCTGGAGGGCTCCCACGGTCCCCGACAGCGCGGCCCCTCCATTGAGGCGGTCGAAAATGAAAAACGGCATGGCCGTGAATCCGATGGCCACGGAGAAGTCCAGCAGGAAAGCAGCCAGGTACATGCGGCGGTGAGCTTGGCAAAACCAACTGGTGATCAAAGGAATTGTTCCCGCATTTTGCACTGAATTAGGCGTGCGGCGCCAACCGCCGCCGGGCTGCCTGCCGGGTCTGCAAGGACTCTGCACCCCCTTCGAGGAGACACCTAATGAGCAGCTCAAGCTGCTCGACCGCAAATACTCAGTAGTTCCGCGCAATGAATGTGCCGGGATACACAGCGCCCTCGCTATTGCGAATTCCGCTTCGCGGCACGGAACGGAACACCCACGGATAATAGCAGAAGCACAGGGACGGCGCGAGACCTCGGGGCTGGACGTAACCGATGAATCCGTCAACATGGCACACCATGGCATCATTATCCTCGACGCGATACGGCGGCCATTGGTCCACGTCACGACGTCCGCACGACGTCCGCCGCCGCTGCTTCCCTGACCACTGCCTTCCCGTATTGCCAAAGTTGACCATCGTTTTCAATTCCCGGCATCAGTTTAATGTGCTCGCTTGCACAGTAGTTGCTACACAATTTCCGGCTGCGACCCCTGGAAGACTGTCCCTATTGACGGACTCACAGTTGCGGTAGTTCGCACCGCTCTGTGAATTCATCTCAGGCCGCGAGGAGGCCATGGCGGCCGCGGAATGACACCCATACGCCCCGCCTCTGCGGCTCTGAAGACATTGGATGGCGACTAACCGACTAGAAGGGCCACTGCATCCGAGAGGTTCTTGGGCGAGAGATGTGCGTAGATCATAGTCATTCTCAATGTAGAGTGTCCCAGCAATTCGCGCACCACGTTGAGGTCGCACCCACGCATGACCAGCTTACTTGCGAACGCGTGGCGAAGATCATGGAACCGAAAGTCGCTGATACCGGCGTCCTTGAGTAAGTTGCGCCAAGCTGCGTCGACGTTGTTGAACCGGGTACCGCCGTCCGACTTGAAGACAAGGCCGCCCTTGGATGTCTGGGCTTGCCAGTTGTGCAGAACGCCATGAGCCTTTGCGTTCAGCGGAATGCGGCGTGTTTTACCATTCTTTGTTGTTTCCCCGCGGACCGTGAGTATGGCTCGCTCAAAGTCCACATCTCGCCACTCGATGCTGAACAATTCGCCTCGGCGTATGCCGGTGTGAAGCAACAAGAGCACCATGGGGGTGAGATGGTCGGCGAATGCTCCGGTGTTGAGGTCCTGCAATTGCGCATACCCGTATTTTCCTCGCCACGCGTTGGCCCGCGCGCGCTCCTCGCGGATTCGTTTCTCACGCGCATCCAGAGCCGAGAGGAGGCGTGCCTCTTCATCCTGACTCAGATAGCGGACTCTGTTTCCGCTGTCAACCTTCTGCAACTTGACCTTGGCCAGCGGATGTTCCTTCAAGAGGTCCCATTCAACGGCCTTCGAGAGAGCCGCTTTCAACGTCGCTATGTCGCGGTTGCAGGTGGAAGCCGAACGGCCGTCATTGAGCCGGTTGGCTCGCCATTTCTCTATCTGCCACGGCCTCACTTCGTTGAGCCCTTCCGCAAGGAGATCCGCGAAACATGCCTTCAACCGTGCGACCGTTTCTCCGCCCCGCTTACGATGCGCCAACACCCATGGGCCATACTCTTCATCGAGGAAGCTTGACAATGTGTGGCGGCACCCAAGCCGCCGCTCCTCAACCGGGTCCTTTCCCTGCGCGACGTCTGCAAGTACCAGCTTCGCTTTTTCACGCGCCTGTGCAGGCAGTAGCACTTTCCCCGATCCCAGGCGTACGCGATTCCGCCGCCGATCCTTCGTGCGAAATGATACATAGTACGTCTTACTCCCAGTTGGCTGGACTCGCACAAGGAACCCGGGGAGTTCCGAGTCGGTCACCTCGTAGGGCTTCTCACGCGCCTCCAGCGACTTGAGCAGTCCATTCGTAATCTTGGTGTTCATAGCACTCTCCTCGGTAATCGAAAACGGCGATATTGTAAGTCCTTATTAAGACCGCAGTGCGGAAATTCCTTCAAAGAGCAGGATAACATGTGAATGTGCATATCGTCAACATCCACGGGCATATTGGCCGCTTGTGATTGTTTACAGATTCTAATAAGAAGGCCAGAACGGGCTTAGGATCGCACCGTATGTGCGGCTGTTGTCTATAATGGCCAGGTCGTCTCTTCTTGTTCATCTTCCAGGCGGCTTGGGGAAGGGTTTTTCTTGGCGGTTAGCACTGGGTGATCAATGATATTGCCCAAAGTTATCGGGATTTTCCCGACACCCCGGTTGAAAAAAGGGACGAGTCCCAGGTCGGGATCGTCCCCTTTGTCGTGCATCAGGCGACGCGGAGAAAGGCGCCTTGTAAGCCGACCTTTCCGGTAATGAGCGCGAGCGCCAGTTCCTCGTCCGTATACGTGTTATTGCGGTGCGAGGCTTCGAGTACGGCAGATGCCGGTCGTCCCGGAGGAGATCTCCGTCACGGGGATGATCGCCCGCTACTGGGCGTGCTGCCAAACATTCCACACTTTCCTTTCCTGGGACGGGACACCCAGCGAGCACCTCGATGTCATCAAGGTCGAGCTTGCGCCCTTGCGCCACCTCTACGGCGATGTGAACGCGGCTGACTTAGGCCCAAGGCATTACGCGTGTTGCAGGACCACTGGTCGGGCAAGGACCTAACGCGCATCGAGGAACAGGAAGGTGATGCCAAACTGTCGCGTCTGCACAACCTGTTGCAGGGACAAGGATTCTTCCAAGATCCCGACAAGCAACTCCTCTTGTTCACTGAGTTCAAGGATACGTTGGACTATCCTGTTGAGAAACTCTCCGCCTGGGGACTTCGCGTTGGCTTCATTCACGGCGGCATGAACCCCGGATCACGCAACGATCCCCGCACCCGCCTATTCGCCGAGCAACGATTCCGCGAAGGCGTTATCCAGGCACTCGCCGCCGCCGAGGCGGCCGGCGGTCGGTGACGCGGGAAACTCCGCCGTGTCGGGTGCCCATGTAAGTTCTTATCGTTTCTCCTTTCTCTTGTGCCCATCGCTGACCGTGATTTACCACCCTCCACCATGAATTGTCAGTTGGGGCGGGGTCAGTGCAAGGAAAAGCCGGTTGGGTGTTGGAATTAGCATAATTAGCAGATTGTTCAATATGGTGTATATGGTTAAGAATCTATATTAGAGGTATTGACAATCCGATGATCATATGCTAAAGGGGAACTTTGGAGGGTTTCGCATGCCTAAGATTGGCGAATTGGACGAATGCCTGGCGCCTACAGCCAACATGTGCGCAAGTCCTCCGCTTGGTCATGGGGGTGATGGGACTAGGGCGCGCGTGTTCTGCCATCGGTTGAACGGGCACGTGCTTCAACGTTTTCGGGCGATTGCTTTTTTTCTTGCAAGTCACGCCGATCCTTGGCCATTGCTTTTTTCCTTGGTTGAAACGGCATCCACACAAGGAGAGTCAGTACGATGCTAGACATCACGCTTGAAACATCTATCAGCTTGACCGCAGTAACAAAGATCCTACCCCCGATTGATGGGCGCCGGCCCAGTGTTTCCACGGTATGGCGGTGGTGTCGCCGTGGAATCCGCGGCATCTCCCTTGAGTACGTCCGCGTTGGATCTCGCGTGTGCACGAGTCAAGAGGCATTGAACCGCTTCGTGAATAAGCTCGCCGCCGCCGACAGTATGCCAGCGCGAGTACCAACACCCCGGCCGCCCGCACCACGCAAGCGTACGGCGAGTCAACGCGAACGCGCCATTGCGGAAGCTCAGCGCGCGCTCGAACGGGCGGGCATCTGACATGCGGTCCAGAGACATCACGCGTGACTTCTTTCTGAATGACACCCTCGCGCAGAGGTCACCTATGGCTTGGCCACTGTTCATTGGTTTGTGGTGTTTTGCTGACCGGGAGGTTGCCGCCGATGGCATCTGACACCCTACTCGCACTGCAACCCCAAGGATGCGGGATCACCGCTGAGAACATAGACCAGGTTGTCTCTGAGAAATGCTCAGAGAAAAACGCGGCGGCGATCTTCTGCCAAATCTTCGGCCCGTATGTTCGCCACGTGCCTGAACTGGGTTGGCTTGTATGGAACGGCAGGCGATGGGAGCCGGATGTCTCTAGTCGGGTTGTGCAGATGGCTCTCGAGGTCGGAAGCCATTTCCGCCATATGGCGACTCAGTACCAGTCCGAGAAGATAGCTCTGGGCTTTTTCAAGTGGGCGAAGGCATGCGAGAGCCGCCGCGTCATAGACAACTTCTTGGAGTTGGCAAAACCGGCTCTGTATGCGCCCATTGCAGACTTCGATGCAAATCCTTGGCTCCTGAACTTTCAGAATTGCACCATTGATCTTCGCCAGCCATACGAAGACAAACAACACGCCGATGCCTGCTTTATCACAAAGATTGTGCCGCACGATTATCACTTCACGGCGGGTCATCCGAAATGGACGGCGTTTCTTGAACGCATTCTCCCCGATCCTGAAATCCACGAGTACGTTCACCGAGCTATCGGCTACAGCCTGTCCGGGTCCACGCGGGAACAGGTGTTTTTCGTTCTGTACGGCTCTGGCTGTAACGGAAAGACGACCTTCCTAGACACGTTGCTCAGCGTGTTGGGTCCAGACTATGCCGCCCAAGCCGATCCGCGTTCCTTCATGATGTCGAGGAGAGATGCTATACGGAACGATCTCGCACGTCTTCGCGGCGTTCGGTTTCTTACGTGTGTTGAGACGAGCGAAGGGCGAAGGTTGGATGAGGCGTTAGTCAAGTCCCTTACCGGCGGCGACGCAGTGACGGCCAGGTTTCTTTTCCGTGAGCATTTCGAGTTCAGGCCGGAGTTCAAACTGTGGCTTGCCACGAACCACAAACCCGCGATCCACGACACGTCTACCGGCATGTGGCGGCGGGTCCGACTCATTCCGTTCGAGGTGCAGATCAGCGAGGATGAACGTGATCCCGACTTGAAGGAGAAGCTGCTCAAGGAAGCGGAGGGTATCCTGTGGTGGGCGAGTGAGGGAGCCGCCGCGTACCAAGAGCACGGACTGGCGGAGCCGATTCAGGTCTTGGCTGCAACTGAAGAGTACCGCAAAGACGAAGATCTCTTGAGTCAATTTATCGCTGACTGTTGCACTGTGGGCGAGTGCCAAAGCGCAAAGGCCGCAGAGCTTTTTCACGCGTATCAGCAGTACGCAGGTGATGGAAGACTGAGCCAAACCATGTTCGGACGGCTTATGAACCGTCGCATCGGGGTAGACGGTTTGAGGACGGTGACGAAGGGTGCCGAAAAGGGCCACAAAGTATACCGGGGCATAGGGTTGCGTTATGGGCAACAGTGTATCGGGTAGAGAGTGGGTAGATAGTTTAGACCCTTTTGCGAATTGTTCTCGGGGAAAAACAGGGTCCCTAGGGAACTTTCCGGGAAAGTCTCTACAACCCTCTACCCTCTACCTGGGAGGTGGCATCGATGAGCTTCATCGAGCGATATGAACAAAAGCTGAAGGCGGAATCAAAGGCGCTGGAAGCAGAGTATGACGCCCTCAGAAAGAGGTCCGGCGGCGCAATGGAAGCGTGGCAGATCCGGGCCGCTCAAGCCGCCGTGGAGTACGGACTTGTCCGCTTGCAGCATTCCAAACGGCTTATTGAAGCGGTAGTGGTGGCGCGATGATTGACAGCAAGGCCATGCAAGGTATCCCTCGAAAGTGCTCCGAGGCGCAACGTGGCGGTGACATGGACCGGAACACGAGCTCGAGAGCGCGGAGATCTGGTAAGGCCCCAACAGTGCCAGTGAGCATCGGAGAGGAGGTACGCCGTGGATAGCAGGACCACGCAGCGGCAGCGGGCCGGCGCTACTGCCAAGGCTCAGGGCACGCCTGACAAGGTGGGCATCTGAGATGTGGGATTGAGACAAAGAACGACGCCGCAACGAGGTGCCACGAAATAGGGAGTGTCGGATATTGTCCGAAAATGTCGCTTCAGAGAGAGTTTTCAAGCCAAACCAGGTTGTTGCCCTACAAATCCTGGCATGCGGCGGAAGCCCTACGGCGGCCGCCGGCGCCGCAAGGGTATCTCTTCAAGAAGCTGACCGACCTCTCCAAGATAACCCACGTAACCAGGCACAAGTACCAGATAAACACCGAGACATGGCGCCTGGCAAACGCGGGTCTGTTGGAGCGTACGCTGATGACTCGGGTTCAGGACTGAGCGAAGACAAAACAGGGAGAGACCGTATGGAAAAGCTACTGAAGATCAAGCTGACGAAAGAGGAATTGGACATGAGCGAAGCCGCGGCTATCGCAGCCGGTTACAGCCCCAAGTCGGCACGGCGTACCGGGTCAAGGTTGTTCCGCACTCCCAGGATCCGGCGGGCTATCGAACGGCGCCTGGCTGAGTTGAACCGCCAGGAGTAGGCCATGAGGAGTAACAAGCAGATCGACGCAATGGCGGACCTATTCCTGGGCGGGGCATCCAAGACAAGGGCCATGATCGCTGGTGGATACAGCCGTCGCTCAGCGCAGTCCAACACGAATCGCATCTTCCCCCGCGGGAGCTATAGATACAAGAGGTTCGTGCACGGTCTCTTTCTCTTCGGGTGGGACAAGGCGAAGGCCGCACGCTACGCGGGGTACAGCCCAAGATGGGCCGCCACCAATACCACGCGCCTCATGAAACACCCGGCAGTGGAGGCAGAGCTTCTGCGGGCGCGACGGGATCTTCACCCGGAGAACTACCCGGCGCAAGAAAATGCGCTCGGGAATGACTAGTTTTGACTAAGTTTCGTCGAATTGTGGCCGAAATGTACGGTCACAGTGCGCGGAAATCATCTGAGAGCAGAAAGGAGACAGCTCGTCATGGAACGGCAATTGGACATCGTGAAGGATGTTATCGAGGTCGATGAAGTGAGGACCCGCGAGGCGGGGCATCCGTCATCGGAGATGGAGAAAGACCAGTACGAATGTCGCGAAACCAAACCAACGACCGTCGCAGAACGGGATATCCCCGATGCGGCGAATCCGCCTTCCGAGAATGAGGCGGAACAGTCGGAGTATCGCGACACCCACATGGTTCTTGTCGATAACCTTCAAATCCACGAGGCGGCAAACCTCTTTCCGGAGATGGGACAGGAGGAGATCGAGAAGCTTGCCGCGGACATAAAAGGCAACGGTATGAAATTGCCGATCGCCCTTGATGATCACGGTAAGGTGATAGACGGCCGAAACAGATTGCGCGCCTGTAAGCTGCTGAACCGGAAAACCGTCGAAGCATTGACCTATAGTGTAGGTGGCGACGCAATCATCCGGTTCGTCATAAGCCAGAACCTGCACAGACGACACCTGAAGGAATCTCAACGGGCAGATATCGCGGCGAAACTCGCTGGAGGCCTACACGGCGGCGACCGGAGCAAGGCGCAGATCTGCGCCTTGACCCAGGCCGAGGCCGCCAAACTGTTGGCTGTCTCCGAAAGGAGTGTACAAAACGCAAGATTCGTTCATCAGCATGGAGTCGGCGCACTCCAGAGTGCCTTGGCGCAGGGCGATATGCCGGTATCCACAGCGGCAGAGCTCGCCAAACTTCCTGCGGAGGAACAAGAGGAGGCCATCATCGCCGGGCCGCGGGCAGCGAAGGCTAAGGCCGCCGAGGTTCGCCGGATACGGTTACGCTCCTTACGCGACGATGTACATGCGGAAACGGACAAGAGGCTCAGCTATAAGGCCGACCGAATTGTCAGATCGTTTGTCGCGCTTCCCAAGGAATACCAGAAGCGCGTAATCTGTGGCATCGCCAAAGAGATTCCCATCCGGACATGGCTCGATTCCGCTGAAGACGACGCTGCCTGATTGGCGCGGACGGATTGCACAATGTCTTTCCTTCTGAAGCTTTACTCGCAGTTCGTCCTCGGCCTCGTACAGAGAAGTGCTTGGGGCCGCTTATTTTCATTGGGGGAAAAGTGCCGCGCCGAAAATGGAATGCTCGCGAACGTTTGCGTCATAATCATCTGGGGCTGGCAACTGTGACACGGTTTCCGAGGCATTGTGCAGGGAATTCCGGGGGGCCAAGTCCCGCCCGGTTTCCTCATGTCGAGTCTATGCGTCGTGCGTGCGCTTCAAGCGCAAGGAGAAACGGGCAACCATGGCCATGATCCCCGCGCCGCCGGCACCGGGACAGATTGTCCGCGTGCGCCAAAGGCAGTACCTCGTCGAGGACGTGGTGAAGGCTCCCCTCTTCGGCGATTCCTCCATTGTCCGCATGGCATGCCTCGATGATGACGCCCAAGGGCAGCCGCTGGACGTGCTTTGGGAAAAGGAGGTTGACCCGGAGATACTTTCCGGCGAGTCGTGGCAGAGTCTTGCCTAAAAAGGCTTCGACCCTCCGCGCCTTTTTTCCGCTTACCTGCACGCGATGCGCTGGAATTGCGTTACCGCCACGAATCCACGCCTGTTCCAGGCGCCGTTTCGCGCGGGAATCCAGATTCACGCCTACCAGTTGGATCCTTTACGGAAGGCCCTCGTGTTGCCGCGGGTGAACCTGTTCATTGCCGATGACGTGGGCTTGGGCAAGACCATCGAGGCGGGTCTTATCGTTCAGGAAATGCTGCTCCGGAAGCGCATTCGAGACATCGTGGTCATAAGTCCGCCCTCCGTGCTTCTTCAATGGAAGGACGAGCTTGAGACACGTTTCGGCCTTACGTTCGAGGTCCTCGACAAGGCTTACATGGCGCGTGTACGGCAAGAGCGCGGTTACGGCGTCAATCCGTGGACAACGCACACCCGGTTCCTCGTATCGCAGCGCCTGCTGATTGACGAGACCTATGCCGGTCCCTTGCGCGATTGGCTTGGCGATTTCCGTGCCGGGGCGATGATGATTCTCGATGAGGCCCACAATGCCGCCCCGTCCAGCGGCGCCCGCTATGCCATAGACTCGAAACTGACCCGCGCGATACGCGACATCTCGCCGCGTTTCGAGCATCGCCTGTTTCTTTCGGCCACGCCACACAACGGGCATTCGAACAGTTTCTCGGCCTTGTTAGAGATTCTTGACCCGCAACGTTTCTGTCGCGGCGTTCCGGTCCGCAGCAAGAAGCGTCTGCAAGAGGTCATGGTGCGCCGGTTGAAAGACGACCTGCGCGAGGTGGCGGGCGGTTTCCCTAAGCGATATCCCGTACAACTCGACATCGACGGCCTTCCGCAGGACGCGCCCGAACTGGTGTTGTCTCGACTGCTCGACGAATATCGTTGTCTACGCAACGAACGCCTTCAAGGTGAAACCAAGCGCAAACAGGCCGCGGCGGGTCTGCTCATCTCCGGGCTTCAGCAACGCCTACTATCGTCCGTGGAAGCATTCGCCCGCACGCTCCGTGTGCATCGCCGTACCGTGCAGCGCCAATGGGAGGAATCCCAATCCGGTAAGCCTGAACATGAGTCTCGCGCCGCCACTTTTGACCTCTTGGGCGAAGGCGTCGGTAGCGACGATGACCGCGCCGCGCTTTCCGAAGAGGAACTGCAAGCAGAAGAAGAAGCCCAAATCGAGGCCGCGAGCCGTGCAACCGCAGGTCCCCTGGCGACCGACATCGCCAAGAAGCTGTTTGCCCGCGAACAACACCTGCTTGAACAAATGGCGCGTATCGCGGACGCTGGGCGCGGCTTGCCGGATGCGCGTGTCTGTTGTCTGGTGGATTGGATACGCAAGAACATGTGTCCCGGCTTGCCGCCGTTGGGCATGTCGCATCCTTCCGGCGCGCCGTCGCCTTGGAACGATGTGCGCGTTATCGTCTTCACCGAATACGACGACACGAAACGCTATCTCGTTCAGCAACTGACCGCCGCCATCGAGGGCACCGAACACGCAAATGAGCGTATCGAGGTTTACCACGGCCCCACGCCGCCCGCAAAGCGCGAGGACATCAAGCGAGCATTCAACGAAGACCCGAAGAAGAACCCGCTGCGCATTCTCATCGCCACAGATGCCGCGCGGGAAGGCATCAATCTCCAGTGTCATTGCTGGAACATGTTTCATTTCGACGTGCCGTGGAATCCAATCCGCATGGAGCAGCGCAACGGGCGTATTGACCGTAAACTCCAACCCCGCCCGGAAGTGTTCTGCCATTACTTCGTATACCGGCAGCGCCCGGAAGACCGGATTCTCCAAGTCCTTGTCAAGAAAACGGAGACCATCAAGAAGGAACTGGGCAGCCTGTCGCCCGTGGTCGAGGGTCGCTTGGCCGAAAGCCTGCGCATGGGTATCCGCCACGCCGAGATTGCCAAGTTGGAACGCGAGATCGAAGAGGCCGACCTCGACGCCGAAACTAAACAGACGGTCGAAGATGAACTCGAAGAAGCCCGCGAACGCCAACAGGTGCTACGCGAGCAGATTGACCAACTGCGCAACCGGCTTGAGGAATCGCAACGCTGGATAGGTTTGAACAAGGACCACTTCCGTTCGGCCATATCGTGTTCCCTGGAACTCATGGGGGCCGAGCCACTGAAAGGCGTCAATTGCGGCGTGCAGGATGGACTGCCCGAATCGTTCGAGTTCCCCGCGTTGGATCAACGCACCGGAGCGGACCCGACATGGGCGGACACGATGGACACGTTGCGCGCACCCCGGCAGAAGGACCAGTTGCCGTGGGAGTGGCGGCGTAAATCGCCCATTCGTCCCGTGGTATTCGACCCGCCCGATATTGTCACAGAGGATGTCGTCCATCTTCATCTCGAACACCGCGTGGTACGCAGGCTCCTTGGCCGTTTCTCCGCGCAAGGTTTTGTGCATCACGACCTGTCCCGCGCCTGCTTCTCCCACAGCACCGACGCCATTCCGCGCGTGGTGCTTATTGGGCGCTTATGCCTCTATGGGCCGGGGGCTGCGCGCTTGCACGAGGAACTTCTTCCGATTACGGCTCGTTGGATCGACCCTGGACAGCGCAAGAAAACGCTCGGCCCCTATGGTGAACGCGGCGAAACCGTCACGATGAACCTCTTGGAAGAGGCATTGCTGAAACCCGGCAAGACCCTGTCCGAAACCGTCCAGCGGCAACTGAAGACCTCCGCGCCGCGCGATATCACGGAACTCCTTCCGCACTTGGAGGAACGCGGCGGCGAATATGCGGAAGAAGTCCGAAAGAAACTGGCGCAACGCGGCGCGCAGGAAGCGGACGATATGCACGACATCCTGGAACGCCAGCGGGAGGATATCCGCAAGACGCTCGAAAAGAACCGGCAAAACCCACAGATGCAACTTGAGTTTGACGACAATGAGCGGCGGCAATTGGAGTCCGAGCGCAGGAGCCAGGAAAAACGCCTGATTGCCATTGAACACGAACTGAAAACGGAACCCAACCGAATCCGCGCCTTGTATGAGGTCAAGGCGCAACGCATCGAGCCGGTGGGATTGGTCTACCTCTGGCCGGTGACGGGATAAGCCATGGCCACGGACCCGGAACTGAGAGCGCATCAGGAATGGCTTGGATACGTTCAGCCCATCGGCCTTGTCGTGTCCACGCCCGCGCTATTGGCCGCGCAAGCCTATATCAACAAGAACATCGTCCCGGAACACCAACGTTTCCTCGAATGTGTCGAGCCGATACCCGTCACCGGCGGCGAAGATACCGTCCTGGCCGTTACGGACCTCCCCGGCCTCTTGCAGGAAGTATTCGACTGGCAGGCGGCGGACCTAATCAGCGACGGCAGCCTCGAATCCCTCGAAGTCGTCCTGCCGGAATATGGCGAAACGCTGCGGCCCACGTATGCCGTAAAGGAAGTCGAGCCGGACGACGCCCAAACGAATCCCTGGATTATGCTCATCCAAACCCTCCGTAACGGCGTGGACCTCGATGCCATGCTCGAGACGGATGACCACAAATGGCAGGCCAGTCCCCACGCGCACTTTGAACGCCTTCTCCGTGAAACCAAAGTCCCCATCGGCTTGCTGTTCAACGGCACGCATCTGCGTCTGGTGTACGCCCCGCGCGGCGAGACCTCCGGTTATCTCACCTTCCCCGTGGACGCCATGGCCCAAGTGGACGGCAGACCCATCTTCGCCGGCATGCACCTGTTGCTGTCCGCCGAACGCCTGTTCACGTTGCCGCGCAAGCAACGTCTGCCCTATCTGCTCTCCGAAAGCCGCAAATACCAAAATCTCGTCTCGACGCAGCTTTCCGAACAGGTACTGCATTCGCTCTACGAACTGTTGCGCGGGTTCCAGGCGGCGGATGACATACTCCATGGCGAATTGCTCCGCCAAGTCCTGAAGGAAGACCCCAACCACGTCTACGCGGGCCTATTAAACGTCCTGCTCCGGCTCGTGTTCGTGTTGTACGCCGAAGACCGCGGCCTCATGCCCGGCGATTCGGTCTATACCAACTTCTATTCCGTCAACGGCCTCTTCGAGCGGCTCCGGTCCGATGACAGCCGCTTTCCCGACACCATGGACCAGCGTTACGGCGCATGGGCGCAACTGCTCTCGCTGTTCCGGTTGATTCACGACGGGGCCAGCCACGGCGCAACGTTCAGACTCCCGCCGCGCCACGGCCACCTGTTCAATCCCGACCGCTACCCGTTCCTGGAAGGACGCCCCTACGAGTCAACACGCCAGGTGGGCGCGACCGTCCAGCCGCCGATGGTGTCCGATGGCGTCGTGTTCCGCGTATTGCAGAACCTGCTCATCCTCGACGGCGAACGCATTTCCTACCGCACGCTCGATGTCGAGCAGATTGGCTCCGTCTACGAAACCGTCATGGGCTTCGTGTTGGAGGTCGCCAAAGGCCGATCTATCGCCATCAAGCCCACGAAACCCCACGGCGCGCCCGTCACCATCAACCTCGATGCGTTGCTCGAAGCCAAACCCGGCAACCGCGCGAAATGGGTCAAGGACGCCGCCGACCAGTCCATCACCGGCGAAGCGTTGCGCGCCTTGCAGGACGCCGCCACGCCGGAAGACCTCGTCGCCGCGCTGGGGAAAAAGGTGTCGCCCACGACCCCGCGCGTCGTTCCGCCCGGAGCCATGATTCTCCAACCAAGCGACGAACGCCGCCGGTCAGGTTCGCATTACACCCCGCGTTCGCTCACAGAACCGATTGTCCGCACCACGTTGCGGCCCCTGTTGGAACAACTAGGCGACAGACCCACGCCAGAACAGATTCTTAATCTCAAGGTATGCGACCCGGCCATGGGTTCCGGCGCGTTCCTCGTCGAGGTCGACCGCCAACTCGCGGATGAACTGGTCAAGGCGTGGCACAACCACCATTGCGTCCCCGCGATTCCGCCGGACGAAGACGAGGTCCTGTTTGCCCGCCGTCTCGTGGTGCAACGGTGTCTCTACGGCGTGGACAAGAACCCCATGGCCGTGGACCTCGCCAAGCTCGCTCTCTGGCTCGCCACCCTCGCGAAAGACCACGCCTTCACCTTCGTGGACCACGCCCTGCGTTGCGGCGACTCCCTCGTGGGCCTCACGCGCAAACAGATTGCCGCGTTTCACTGGCAGCCCACAAAATATTGTTTCCAACAGGAAAAGTCGTGAACCTTGTGATTGCCCTCGTATCGTTCGACACACTTGTTGAACTCGTACCGGGGCAGGAAGTCGATGAGTTGCGAAAACGCCGTCTGAGAACGTAGATCCAT
>Ga0315274_10001039_pt1 | contig 43261 bp, 34 predicted proteins | sample YL17G02_20_MG_FD_203700 | JGI IMG/M metagenome (GOLD analysis project Ga0315274, IMG submission 203700) | Sediment microbial communities from Yellowstone Lake, YNP, Wyoming, USA - YL17G02_20 | ecosystem: Environmental > Aquatic > Freshwater > Lake > Sediment | place: USA: Wyoming | collected...
CTCAGCAAAAATGTGAAATTGAGAGACCGGATTTCTTCTCTCTCATAGCCAAGCAAGGTCAAGGCCGCGCCGTTGGCATCGATAAAGTTGCCTTCAAAATCGTGGATATACACGCAATCGAGGGAACATTCAAACAAGGTTTTGTACCGTTCTTCACTCTCCCGCAAGGCCGCTTCGGCCGTCTTGCGCTCGGTAATGTCATCGATGATGCCGTCATAATGCTCGATTTTTCCGAGCTCATTTTTTACGGCCACGGTCGATACAGACCCGATGAAGGGAGTCCCGTCTTTTTTCTTCAAATGCAATTCTTCATTCCTGACGAAACCTTCCTTGAGCATTTTTTGATTAAACTTTTTTCTGTCTTTCGGGTCTTGATAGAGGTCCGCCACGGTTAAAGCCAGGAATTCCTCTTTGTTTTCATACCCGAACATCCTGATGATGGCGGGATTCGCCTCGAGGAATTTACCTTTCGACCCGGCCGTATTCCGATAAACTCCCGCGTTGATATTGTCTGTCAGAGTTCGGAATTTTTCCTCACTTTCCCGCAGGGCCTGCTCCGCCTGTCCGTTGTGAGCTTTCGCAGTCTCTAGTTCAATAATTCTTTGACGCAATTCCCAAAGTTCTTTTGTCATCTCCTTCTTGGTTTTAGTTTCGTCTTTCATTTTTTTCGCTCTTAAAACTAAAGAGTGATACCCTTGCTCCCCCTATCCTGAAACATACTGGCAATAATTACATCACCCTTAAGAATGAAAGAAGAGGTGATTTTTGGCCAGCCTCCATCCCCTGGAAAGAGGATGATATCCTATTAGAAGATTTAGCCGGATTAATCTTTACCCCCACCTCCATTTCCTGGTGACCGAGGGCGGGACGGACGAGGCGGGCGGGAGGGGTTTTTGTCGTCAGGCTGATTCCGAAGTACGCTCCACGATCCTTTGGGCGGCCAGGGCCGCGGTCGAGAACGCGGCCTGCAGATTGTATCCGCCGGTATCCCCGTCGATGTCCAGGACCTCGCCGACGAAGAAGAGGCGGGGAACGAGCCTGGACTCCATCGTCTTCGGATTGATCTCGGCCAGCGATACTCCGCCGCGGGTCACCATCGCCTCATGAATTCCCCCGAGTCGGCCGACCACGAACGGGCATCCGGTCAGGAGCTCGATAAGAGCGGAGCGGTCTTTCCTGGAGAGATGGGCCCCGGTCAGATCAAGTTCAATCCCGGCCAAAGTCAGGAGCTTGTTGACGAACCGTTCCGGCAGATCATAAGCCGTCAGGCCCGTCCTGACCCGCGCATTTCCGGCGGCGGAAATGCGGTTCAGCAGGGTCTCTTTCACTTTCTGATAATCAATACCCGGGAGGAAAGATATCCTGAGAGTATCACCCGGACGGATAAACCGGGAAAAATCGAGAATCCCCGGCCCGGATAAGCCGGAATGGGTCAAAAGCAGGTCTCCGGTGCGCTGTCTTATCTTTTGGCCGGCGCGGGTAAGAGAGATGATCACATCCGCAAAAGAAATCCCGGCCAGGTCCGAGAATTGGTAGTCCTGAATGGTTACCGCGGCGAGCGCCGGGCTCACTTCCGTCACGCTATGCCCCAGGCTTCGAGCGAAAACATACCCGTCTCCCGTCGAGCCCGTGGCCGGATAGGTGATGCCTCCGGTCGCCATAACCAACTGATCGGCGCGACACGTCCTTTGACCTGTCCGGATCGAAAACCCTTCGTCCCGGACGGAGACTTCTAAGACCGGGTCCCCACATCGAATCTCCACATGGGCGGCCGTACATTCCTTGACCAGAATATCCAAAATCCCGGACGCCTTTCGGGACAGGGGAAACACTTTTCCGCCGGGCTCCGTCATGAGCGGCAGTCCCCGTTCTGTGAAGAACGAAATCAAATCCCGATTTTGGAAATTCATCAGGGCGGGTTTGAGAAACCGGCCGTTGTCTCCATAATGGGAAAGAAATGATCCGATTTCCTCTTCATGGGTGATATTGCCCTGCCCCGAACCGGAGAGGAGGAGCTTCCGGCCCGGCAGGGGCTTTTTTTCAACGATCAGAATTTTTCGCCCGTTTCCCGCCGCCCTCAAGGCGCAGAAGAGTCCGGCCGGCCCGCCACCGATTACGACCAGCGAATACTTTTCCATCTTGATCAAGACCGGTTGAAAGGTGACAAAGGGGTACTCATGGCTCGTCGGATCAAATAATACCATGGATGAGGAAAAAATCCTCCCGGCCGGGAATCTTTTTTTCGTCAAGGAACATTTTGGAAACCGGTTTCGTATTTATATTTGGACCCAATAAAAATGCGGAGGGCCCGCCTGATTCGACAACAGGGTTAAAGATCATGAGAAAAGCCGGGACGAGTAAAACCAAAAACCAGGTTCCCCGGCTTGCCTCCGCACTCTTGAGTCTGTTCACCCCCTTCGAGAATCGAGCTTCCATCCTGTGTCAATAATATGGTATCTGATAGGTGGATGGGTGCGGCATGAGAATCCTCACGGCAGAGTTTATCAGAAGTTGTGCGGGGCCAGAACAGTTTCTGAAAGGTGAACTCCCGGAAGTCGCCTTTATCGGGCGGTCGAACGTCGGAAAGTCCTCTCTCATCAACTCCCTCTTGCAGCGCAAGGGACTGGCCAAGGTGAGCCGCACGCCGGGAAAGACCCGCTTGGTCAATCTCTTTCGAGTCACCAGCGACGATCCTGGGTTGGCGCGATTCGTGGTGGTGGATTTGCCCGGGTATGGATACGCGAAGGTGTCGAAAGCGCTGCGGGCTCAGTGGGTGCCATTGATCGAGCAGTATCTCGACGGGAGTGAACAGCTGCGCGCGGTGGTATTGTTGGTGGAAAGCCGGGTGCTGAGCGAACAAGACAGTCAGACGATCGCCTGGCTCTCGTCCGTCGGACGACCTCCCATCGTGGTGGCGACGAAAGTGGACAAGTTAAAAATGAGCGAGCGCGTCAGTGCGCTTCGTCGGCTGCAGGAAGGGCTGGGATTGGTCGAGGGCGACGATTTTATTCCTTACTCGTCGGTGACGGGCGAGGGGCGGGACCGGTTGTGGGCGGTCGTGAAAGAGCGGATTCGAACTTGATCTCGATGTAGACCTTGTTCTTGAGGTGAGCTACTCCCCAAAAACTGAACAGGGGGTATAAGTGGATTTTGAGCCTGCCATATCTCAGATGCTTGACGTCAGGGAAAAGTGGCGGGGCCGACGAGACTCGAACGCGCGACCTCCGGCGTGACAGGCCGGCATTCCTATCCGGAATGCTCAGACCTCTACAATTCCGTGTGGACACGGTGTGGACAAAACCGCTAAAAATGGCTCAGTTTTGCTTACTCAGGCTTAAAACCAAAAATCAAGAAAATCAGGGGAAAAAGGAGCGCGCCAGAGAGGACTCGAACCTCCGACCTTCTGATTCGTAGTCAGGCGCTCTATCCAACTGAGCTACTGGCGCGCCGGGTGATCGGGCCTTATTATGCCAATAATCCGTCACGGGGTCAAACCTACTCGTTACGCACATTTCTCCAGGGGACCATGCGTAACGAGTAGGTTTGACCCCAATCCGGAGGCGATGACACTATATTTTCAAGACGGCGGCGCCGCTGATTCGGCCTTCCTTGAGAAGGCGCAAAACCTTATTCGTCTCTTCTAGAGGAAAAACCTGTGTCGTTGTCCGGATCGGGATTTCTGCCGCAATCTTGAGCAGCTCTTCTCCGTCCTGGCGGGTGGCGTTGGCCACGCTGCGCAACGTGCGCTCATGATAGAGATATTTCTGGTAATCCATTTCCGGGATCGGAGTCATGTAGATCCCGGCCAAGGCGACTGTTCCGCCCTTCTCCGTGTTCAACAGCGCCTCGAGGACCAGCGGCCCGGCAGGAGCGAAAATGATCGCGCTATCCGTTTTCGTCGGCGGAATCCCCTTGGCCGATCCCGTCCACGCCGCGCCCAGCTTTCGGGCAAGATCCTGATGTTCCTTGCTCCTTGAAAACACATAAACGCGGCATCCCCAATGCACGGCGACCTGGATCGCCACATGCGCCGAAGCTCCGAATCCATACAACCCAAGGCATCCACCCGGCCTGATCTTGCTCAGCCGCAAAGCGCGGTAGCCGATAATTCCCGCGCACAGGAGCGGCGAAGCTTCCTCGTCGGAAAAAATCGCCGGAATGGCATAGGCGAATTTCTCGGGGACGGTCATGTATTCGGCATAGCCGCCGTTGGCATGATAACCGGTGAACCGGCCGTTTTCGCACAAATTCTCCTGTCCACGCCGGCAGAAAGCACACGTGCCACAGGCGTAATGCAGCCATGCCGCGCCGATACGATCCCCTTTTTTAAAGCGGCCAGTCCCCTGCCCCGCCGTCTCCGCAATCCCCACCACCTGGTGTCCTGGAATGACCGGCAGCTTAACTTCGGGGAGTTCTCCCTCAACCGTATGAAGGTCCGTATGACAGACCCCGCAGACTTTAACTTTGACAAGAACGTCCCCAGGGCCGGGCTGAGGCACAGGCATATCGGCAAGCTCTAAAGGATTTTTTTCAATCGGCCCGAATTGCCTTAAGATCATCGCTTTCATTGGTTCGTTCTCCCATGAGATTGCCAGGCTCGCCGCGCGCGCAATGACAAAAAAATGATGGCCTTCGACGACCGTATGACTGCTTATTCTTCACGGCCGGCCTTTCTTGGCCTTCGCCTGCAGCCTTCGGATCTTATCGTTGAGCCTCTCCAGCCTGTGTTCAAAATCCCTCTGGAAGTTCAGCGAAACATTCATGGATATGGTCAGGCCTTCCTCGGCCATTCGTTTGGCATCTTCCAATTTCCCGGTCTTATGCTCAAAATACATGGCCAGCTCTTTATAACAAAACAACTGGTCCTCCCGGGATAGGTCCTGCCAGAGCGAGATGGCCCTTTCCCAGTCTTCGTTTTTCTTGAAATGGTAGGAAAGCTTGCGTTTGATGTTGAGGGCCAGCGCTTGGGGCAGATCACCTTCTAGGGCGCGCTGGAATAGCTCCATGGACTTCTCGACGTGGCCGGCGCTCTCGAAGACCTTACCCACGCCGATCAGATCCATGGCATCGAAATCTTCGCTATCCGGCGGTTCGCGTCCCTCCAAAAAAAGCTTGGCCGCGGCGATGACCAGGCCCAGGAGCGAAAGGATATCCTCCTGGTTGTGATAGAGGACGGGCTCCATCAGGGAAAAATTCCCCGTCCTCAAAAACTCAAAATACCTGGAGGGTATTTCTGCGGAAGGGATGTCCTCGGCGCGCTCCACCTCGACGATCTGCTGGGCCAGATGAAAAAGACGGCAGCTTTCGTGCTTGTGCTTCCAGAGGCTTCGTGCGGAGAAGAGCAAATCCAGATGCGGGAGGTCGGACAGCGGGAAAGGCCGCCTGGACATTATAAACCGTGTTTCGAGCAGCGGCATATCGAAAGCCTTCCCGTTATACGTCACGACGGATTGGAAATTCATCTCGGAAAAAAAACGGCCGATCTCCTTGATCATCCGCTCTTCCTCGCCGAGCTCGCCCAGGAAATATTGGGCGACGTTGAATCGATTGTCCCGGTAATAGCCCATGCCGACGAGGAACGGCACCGTCCCCGTGCCGCCGGACAAGCCCGTCGTTTCGAGGTCCACAAAAAGCGCCGTCGATAGATCGAGGGCTTCGAAGGCGCTGTCCCGCCCTAAAAAATAAAGGACATCGCCCTTGATCTTCAGGCCCTCGGCCAGGATATTTTTTCCGTATTTCGTCTGAAGAGGATAGGGATTTTCATAGAACAGCAGCGGCTCGCGCGGGACCGGCTCGAACGCCGCTTTGGCGGACTTCTTCTCTTTCTGGGCCCCGGTCAGGTCGATGAGTTTTTGAAGCTTTTCTTTGACCGATAGTGCTTCCGCCCGATTGATCTTCTCCCAGGTGTCTTCGATCGCGCCAGGCCGGGTCTTCGAAACCCGCGAGCGCAGCGCCCGCTCTTTTTTCAGGCGCTTGAGTTTATCGTCGATATTCGTGCCCAATGGCTGCTTACACTCCCATAAACTGAAGCAGGACCGTCCGGGTCCTCGCCCTGTTGTCAAAATCCACGAAGACGATCTGCTGCCATGTGCCCAAGCTGAGCCTTCCGTCCGAAAAAGGGACGTTCATGGACGGCCCGATCAGGGCGGCCCGAACGTGTGAGAATCCGTTTCCGTCGCCCCACCGCTTATCATGATTGTAGGGGATGTTGCTCGGCGCAAGCTTCTCCATCAACCGGGAAAAATCCTCGACCAGGCCGGGCTCGTATTCGATGGTCGTCACACCGCCCGTGGAGCCGGGAACGAAGATATTGACGATGCCGTCTTTGAGCCGATTGGCCATGAGTCGCTTTTCCACGAGGCCCGTCAAGTCGTTCATGTCATTGAAGCCCTCGGTCGAGAAGCTTACGGAATCGCTGATGATTTTCATGGATGGACTCCTAATCGCGGCATAATCATACAAAAAATGGACGCCGAGGAAAAGAGGATAAGTTTATGGGGTCAAACCTCAACATTCAACAAATTCCGATAAGCTCGGACTGGGGTCAAAGCTACTCTTTACGCAAATTGCCCTCGTTCTTCGGATTCACCTCCCATTTTATAGCTAATACAAACGTAATAAATAAAGTGACAATGTATGGGCGGCGCTTAGGCCGTCCTCAAGCCCCCGTAGCGGAGGGGGGCCCCGGACACTCTTGGAGGAGGACCCTTTCTCAGGGTCCCCCTCCAACGGGCGGCGGGAATTCCCGCCCGCCCTGCCACCCCTCCAAGGAGCATCCTCCCATGAATTCATCGCCTAATGCTCCTTGGAAAGGAGGCAGAGAGCGAAGCGAGCGTTGGAGGGAAACCCTGAATAAGGGTTTCCCTCCAAGAGTATCCGACGGGACTGGTTCCCCGGGGCCCGGGGGCTGCGGACGGCCTAAGCGCCGCCCGAACGGGGATGTCATTTTAATTATTGCGTTGATATTAGTTTGCGTAAAGAGTAGCTTTGACCCCGCTCCGACCCCGGTCCTTTTTGTTGAATGTTGAGGTTTGACCCCGAATCGTGGTATTAAAGGAGACGGAATGAGTCGGCAGTATTTTCTGGCCTTTGACCTGGGGGCGGAAAGCGGCCGGGCGGTCCTCGGCACCCTTGAAAACGAGATCATCAGCATCCGGGAGCTCCACCGTTTTCCGAACGCCCCCCTCTCGCTCTTCGGACACCTGCACTGGAATATCTTCAACCTCTTCGAAGACATCGAGAAAGGCATGAAAATCTGCGCCTCGGAGATCACCGCCCGGCTCGAAAGCCTGGCCGTGGACACATGGGGAGTCGACTTCGGCCTGCTCGCCGGCGACGGGAGCATTCTCGGCCTGCCCTATGCCTACCGCGACCCGAGAAACGTTCCGGCCATGAAAAAATTCCTTGAGATATTCCCGAAGGAAAGAATCTACGAGCTCACCGGCATCCAGTTCATGCCGTTCAACTCTTTGTTTCAACTGTACGCTCTCGTTCTCGACAATTCCGCTTTTCTCAAGGCCGCGACCGACCTGCTTTTCATGCCCGACCTCTTCACATATCTTCTGACCGGAGTGAAAACGACCGAAGCGACCATCGCTTCGACCTCCCAGCTTTATAATCCGCGCCAAGGAAGTTGGAATGAAGAGCTTTTCTCGGCCCTCGGCATCTCCAGATCCATCATGCAAAGCCCTGTCCGTCCCGGCACGGTCATCGGACCGATCCTGCCCGGCGTTTCCCAGGAGACAGGCCTCGCCGACGTCCCCGCCGTCGCCACGGCCGGCCACGACACGGGCTCAGCCGTCGCCGCCGTCCCCGCTCTTGGCAAGAATTGGGCTTATATCAGCTCCGGGACCTGGTCCCTGATGGGGATCGAATCGCCGCAGCCGCTCATCACTCCTCAGACGCTCCAGCTCAATTTCACAAACGAAGGCGGAATGGCGGGCACAACCCGATTTCTGAAAAACGTCACGGGCCTCTGGCTCGTCCAGCAGTGCCGGAAAAAATGGAGCTCGGATCGCCCGCTGAGCTATGAAGAGATGCGGGCCATGGCGGCATCAGCAACGCCGTTCAAAGCCATGATCGACCCGGACGCTCCGGATTTTCTCAACCCTCCCGATATGCCCGCAGCCATCCAAAATTTCTGCCGGAAAACCGGCCAGCCCGTTCCTTCAACTCCTGGAGAGATCCTCCGCTGCGCCATCGAAAGCCTGGCCCTGAAATACCGAATGGTCCTAGAGGAACTGAGGCAGGTCTCCCCTCACCCGATCGAGAAGATCCACATCATCGGCGGCGGAAGCCAACACATCACCCTCTGCCAATTCACGGCCGACGCGACATCGCTTCCGGTCATCACCGGCCCGGTTGAAGCGACGGCCATCGGCAACATCATGGGACAGGCCCTGGCGCTCGGCTATGTCCGGTCGCTCGACGAGATCCGGGCGATCATCGCCCATTCCTCTGAGCTTCAGACATACGAGCCGCGAGAGACAACCGCTTGGCAAGCGGCCTATAACCGCTTCAAGACCATTGTTGATAAATAACAGATGGAGGACGGCATGAATCCCGGCAAGATTGAAAAAGCCTACCGGCTGGCCCAGGAGCTCTACGCGGAATTCGGCGTGGACACGGAACACACCCTGAGCCGGCTGAAAAAAATCGCCATTTCGCTCCACTGCTGGCAGGGGGATGATGTCGGCGGTTTTGAAAAACCTGATGCCGTCCTTTCCGGGGCCGGGCTTCAGGTGACAGGGAACTATCCCGGAAAAGCGCGAACCGTGGAAGAGCTGCGGTTGGACCTCCATCAGGCCTTTGCCCTGATCCCGGGATCGCACCGGCTGAACCTCCACGCCATCTACGGCGAGTTCGGCGGGAAGCCCGTGGACCGGGACGAAATCAGCGCCGAGCATTTCAAGGGCTGGGTCGACTGGGCCAATCGGGAAGAGCTGAAGCTGGATTTCAACGCGACATGCTTCTCCCACCCCAAAGCGGCCTCCGGCTTTACCCTCAGCAGCCCGGAGAAAGCCGTCCGCAAATTCTGGATCGAACACGTGAAACGCTGCCGCAAGATCAGCGTTTTCATGGGCCGCGAACTCAAGAGTCCCTGCCTTCACAACCTTTGGATCCCCGACGGGTCCAAAGAAGCGCCCACCGACCGCTGGAAATACCGTCGGCTGCTCAAGGAATCCCTGGACGAGATCTACGAGGCCGAGTACAGCCCCCAGCAGATAAAGGATTCGCTGGAAAGCAAGCTCTTCGGCATCGGATCCGAATCTTTCGTAACGGGCTCTCACGAATTTTACCTGGCCTATGCCCTCAGCAAGAGAAAAATGGTCTGCCTCGACCTTGGCCACTTCCATCCCACAGAATCCGTCGCCGACAAGATCTCGGCCATTCTCCTATTTTCGCCGGGGATCGTTTTCCATCTCAGCCGCGGCATCCGCTGGGACAGCGACCACGTCGTCATCCTCAATGACGAGATCCAGGCTTTAGCCGAGGAAATCATCCATTGCCAGGCGCTGGACAAAGTCCATATCGCCCTGGATTACTTCGACGCCAGCCTGAACCGGGTCGGCGCCTGGGTGGCCGGGGCGCGCGCCGCGCTGAAAGCGTTCCTGGTGGCCCTGCTTCAACCGGAGGGACGGCTCAGGGCCGCCGAACAAGCCGGGAACAACTTTGAACGCCTCGCCCTTCGGGAAGAAGCCAAGGCTATGCCCTACGGCGCGGTGTGGGATTATCACTGCCTTCAAACGAGCGTTCCCCAAGGAACAGATTGGATCACGGATATTCAAAAGTACGAAAAAGAAGTCCTGGACAAAAGATGAAACAGAAGAAGCCGCCGTACCTGCTCTTCGCGATTCTCGCCGCGGCCCTTCTCCTGCGGATCCTCCATTGGCTGGCCCTTAGAAATGAGCCCTTTTTCGCCCAACTGGCCATGGACAGCCAGGAATACGACCGGTGGGCTCGGGAAATCGCGGCCGGGAATTGGGCGGGGACGGGAGTTTTTTTCCAGGCGCCGCTCTATCCCTACATCCTGGCCGTCCTCTATAAGGTTTTCGGGCATGTCCTTGACATCGTCTATCTTTTTCAGATCGCGGCAGCCGTGGCCGGCATCTATGCCCTCTACCGCGCGGGGAAAATCCTCTCCGACGAAAAAACGGGCTTGTGGGCCGCCGCGCTCGCCGCATTCTACGGCGGATTTCTCTTCTATGATGTCCAGGTCCAAAAAGAATCACTGGCGGTCACGATCGTCTGCTTCCTGTTGTGGGTTCTTGCCGAGGCGCGTCGAGGTCGTAAAATCCGGTTGTGGCTCCTCTCCGGTGTTCTATGCGGACTTCTCAGCCTGCTCAGGGAAAACGCGCTGCTCGTCGCGCCTTTTCTGCTTATCCTGACTTATCGTCCAAAATCAGACATCGGCACCATCGTCAAGAGCGCCGGCGCTTTTATCCTTGGCGTATTCCTTGTCTTGGCACCCGTCGCCTTGAGGAACGGAGTCGTCGGCGGGAGCTTCCTTCCGACCACATTTCAAGGCGGAGTCAACTTTTACATCGGCAACAATGCTCGCGCCTCCGGCACATACCAATCCATCGTCCCGGGAAAAGAGATTCCTTATTATGAGCGCACGGAACCGGTCCGTCTGGCTGAACTAGAAACCGGGCGCACGCTCACGCCGGCCCAGGTTTCGCGCTTCTGGCTCAAGAAATCGCTGTCCTGGATCCGGCAGAAACCTTGGGACTACGCGAGGCTCCAGTTTAAAAAACTGATCATGTTCTGGAGCTGGTATGAATGGCCGGATACGGTGGACTATTATTATGTCCGACAAAAATCCTGGGTCTTTAGATACTTAGCGATCGGATTCGGCACGTTGAGCATTTTGGCCGCCGTCGGCCTTGTCCTTCTTGGAAAACGGGTTGGCGGCTTCTCGCCCGTGCTCATTTTTCTGGCGGCGTGGCTGGTCTCCACGATCGCCTTCTTCCTTTTTTCTCGTTACAGACTTCCGGCGGTGCCCTGCCTGCTCCTTCTTGCTTCTCAGCCCTTTATCCGTTTTTTCGACGCGCTCAAGCGGCGGAAAAAACCTGTGGCCGCTCTCCTCGCTGCCGGAATAGCGGTCGCTTTTGCCGCACCCATGGCCGCTTCATTCAAGCCCCGGATGGACCTGGTCCACTATAACCTGGGCGTCATCTATGACCAGAAGGGAGATATCCAGGAGGCGGCCCGCCATTACCGCGAAGCCTTGAATGATAATCCGAAGGATTTTCTTTCCTGTCTCAATCTGGGTATCATTGAAGCCAATCAAGGCCGTTGGCAGCAGGCCCTCCAATGGTATGAAAAGGCGGCGGCCCTCGAACCCAGGCTCGAAGGCGCTCAAATCAACATGGCCAACGTCTATATTACACTCGGAAAAATCCCCGAGGCGGAAGCGGCCTTGGAACGGGCGCTGGCCATCAATCCGAAAAGCGTCGAGGCCCTCCACAGCCAATCCATTTTGTCCGCCAAAAAAGGGGACCTGATCGAGGCTTTGTCCCTTAACCGGAAAGTCCTGGAATTGGCTCCGGGATGGGAGCCGGCCCTGCGGATCAAGGCCCGCCTGGAAGGTCTTCTGAAAAAATGAGACAAGATTTGATTTTTCTTGACTTTTAATTTATTGTAAAAAGAGAATAAGCTATTGGGATTGTCCCGAATGGAAGCCAAAGAGAGCCAAACCCAGCAGCCCGAAACGGGCGGTGCTCCCAGCGGGGGGCCGGACAAGGCTTCCCTTGAAAGCGTCAAAGAGATCTTTCATATCCTGGCCCATACTGTTTCGTCCTTGAAGCTTTTCCCTTCCCATCATTCCACCATCCAAAAATTCGTGGATGAGCTCCTGGCCAAGCTCAAAGCCTATTTTGAACATCGCCTGGAGCTTGAGGCCGGCATCGGGGAAAGCGCCTTTTACCTGGACGGAGAAAAAATCTACAAGGAAGAAAACCTCATCAAAAGCCTGCCCTATCTTTTCTACAAGGACGGCATGCAGAGGTTTGCCATCCTCAGGGACATCGATAAGGCCGAGCTCAGAGATTTTCTCGATGTTATCAAAAAAGACTCGCTCCTTCCCCCTGACGAGAGCGACATCGTCATTTCCATCTGGGAAAAAGATTTCGCGAACGTCCGAATCACGGCGCCGGATGACTACCTGTTGTCGAAAATCGCCATCTTCGAAAAACAGCAGTTCGGGATTTCTGTCGATAAAAAGCAGCTCTACAGCGGCCATATCGAACTGACCGCCGAGGACAAGCAGGGAATCGTGACCAAGCGCGTCGGCCTCGGCCTGCTCGAAGACGAAGAAAAGAAGGACTATGCCGAGTTGGTCATGATGCTCGACGACAAGGATCTCCACAGCATCGAAGCCATGGTCGGGTCGGCCCGGCAGATCTCCCCCGAAAAAGAGTTCCTCGACATGATTTTCGAGCTTCTTTACATGGAAGACCAGGTCGAAAAGTTCGTCCCCATTCTAGGCTTCCTGGATCGACACCACAAGGAACTCCTCCAGGAAGGAAAATTTACCCATGCCGGTCAGTTCTTGAGGCAAATCCAGGAACTGAAGAACATTTTTACCTCTCAGCATCCCGCCAAGGCGGCCGAGCTCGAAAAATTCCTGAACTCCCTCAAGGAAGGACGCACGATCGCCCTTGTCCGGGAAGCTGTTGAGCACGGCGACATCGATTCCATCCTGGCCTTTTTTGATTATCTCAGGCTCATCGGACCCAGATCCATCCCCTTGGCGGCCGAGCTGCTGGAGAGCACCGACAATCCGGAATTCCGGAATTTGGCCTTTGATTATATTAGGGAAACAGGCCGGGGGAATATCGAGGTCCTGGCCAACCAGCTCCAGGACGGAAAGCCCATCCTTTCCAAGGGCATCATCTCCTTCCTCAGCCGGACAGGAGACAAAAAAGTCCTGCCCTACTTTGCCACGCTCTATACCTATCAAAACAAAGACATCAAGCTCGAGGCCATCGAAGGCCTCAACCGTTTTGGCGACAAGATGGCCAACAAGATCATCCTCGGCTTTTTTTACGATAACGAGGAAGACATCCGCATCGCGGCCGCCGAAAAACTCCAATGGATGCACGATAAAAGCACGCTGGAACAGGTTGTCCGGCTGGCTACGAACAAGCGTTTCTATACAAAAAGCCCCAAGGAACAAAGCGCCATTTTCAATTACTTAGCCAGGACCAAGACGCCGGAAGCCCTGGACGCCCTGTCCAAAGCTCTCCGAAAATCCAGCCCTTTCTCCAAAGCCAAATATGAAGAAACCCAACTGTGCGCCGTCCAGGCTCTCGAGATCTTGGCCACGCCCGAAGCCTTCGAAGCTCTTGGCAAGGGTATGAAAAGCTCGAATAAAAGAGTCGCCGAGGCCTGCCGGAAAGTGCCGGAAAAAACGCTCGGAAAAAACGCCTCATGAAATGGAAAGGATGATGGACGCCGAACTGACGAATCAAGAAAAGGAACTGACCCAGAAAGAATCCGTCGATATCCTGACGCGCCTGCAGGTCGTCCTCAAAATCGCCAAGGTCTATGAGTCGAACAACCGGATCGTCCTGGACCAAATGGAGCAGTTTATTGCCGTTCTCGATAATGCTCTTCAACGGGAAGGCGAGCTCGTCCTGAGGCTGCGGCAGAACGCCCTGTACGTGAAAGGCGTGAGGATCAAGTTCGATTACTCCAACTACCATATCTATAAATTCCTCCAAAACGAGCTCTCCTCGAAAGAACTCGCAGCCATCGCTTTTTCTCCCGGGCTGACGCAGGAGGAAATCCAACGCTTCGTGTCGATCCTGAACAGGAAAGATCTTGACGCCAAAACCGCCCACGACAAGATCCTCCACGCCCTGGACGTCGAGCAAATCGATCATATCACCGTCGAAAAGAGCGCCCCGGCCGAGCCCATGCAGAGCCGGGAAAAGAATGCCGTCCGCTTGTATTTTTCGGGCATCTATCTGCTGAAGGAAGTCTTCGAAAGACAAAAAACGACGGGCACGTTCAACCTCAACCTGGCCAAACGGTGGATGCAGTCGATCTTCAACCATATCGTCGATGACGAATCCTTTATCTACGGCCTGACCAACATTAAAAATTTCGACGAATACACCCTGAATCATTCCATCAACGTCTGCATCCTGGCCATCGCCCTCGGCCGGAGGCTCGGCCTGACCCGGGAAGAGCTGTCGGACCTGGGCGTGAGCTCCTTCCTCCACGACCTGGGAAAATTGGACATCCCCAGGGAGATCCTGGACAAACCCGCCCAGCTCGACGCGACCGAGCGAGCCATCATCGAAAACCATGTCCATATCGGGGCCGAAAAATTGATCCAGCTCAAAAGCACGCGTCGCATCCCGATCCGGGCTGTCCAAGTGGCCTTGGAGCACCATCTCAAGGCAGACCTATCGGGGTATCCCAGGTATTTTAAAAAGAGGTCGACCAATCTTTTCAGCAAGATCGTGAAAATTGTCGATTACTTCGACGCCCTGACGACCAAGCGCGTCTACCGGGCCAAGGTCTTCACCCGTGATGACGCGCTGAGCCTGATGCAGGAAAAAAGTGGCGAAGAGTTCGACCCGCTCATTCTCAAGGTGTTCATCATCATGATCGGGGCCTACCCGATCGGATCGCTGGTCGCTTTGGATACGGGAGAGCTTGGCATCGTCTTCGAGGCGAATCCTCATCCGGCCTTTCACCTCAGGCCCAAAGTCAAGATCATCGCCGATGCCGATGGGAACAAGGTCGACGGAGAACTCATCGACCTCACCGAAATCGCGCCTGAAACAAAAAAATTCAGCCGGACGATCACCAAATCCCTGGAAGCGGAAAAATACGGCATCCAGCCGGCCGACTACTTCCTGGCCAAGGCCGAATAAACCTCCGAGGAGAACGTCTTATGACCATTCCCCCTCCCCTGCGCCTCAGGTGTGAATATCTCCAGGATCCTATCGGAATCGATATTCCCAAGCCTCGTCTCTCCTGGATTCTCCGCCACTCCGAGCGCGGGCAGAGGCCCATCGCCTATCAGCTCATCGTCTCGTCGACGGCACGATTGGCGGCACGGGGAGGCGGCGATTGCTGGGACAGCGGGCGCATAAATACAAATAGGCATTTTCACATCGAATACGGCGGAAAAAAGGTGGAGAGCCGGAGGCGCTATTATTGGCGCGTTCGCTGGTGGGACAAGAACGGCCGTCCCAGCGCCTATAGTAAAACCGCTTTTTTTGAAATGGGGCTGCTGGACAAGTCGGATTGGCAGGCGCGATGGATCAGCCTGAAAAAACCCGTTGAATTCCGGTCCAGGGGGACCGTGCTGCAGGGAAAATTCCGGGGGGATTATGTCCAGACACGGGCGATCTATTTGGGAAAGGAATTCCGGATGGGGCAGGGGCTTAAAAGGGCCCGGGTTTATATCTGCGGACTCGGGTTTTATGAGCTGTCTCTCAACGGACAGAAAGTCGGCGACCATGTCCTTGATCCGGCCCAGACCGATTACGCCAAGACGGCTCTCTATTCGACGTATGACATCAGGCAAATGCTGAAGCCGATAAACAAGGCCCTCATCAGCCTGGGAAACGGCCGGCATATCGTCAATTTCGGCTACGGCAGCCCGAGGGTGATCGCCCAAATCGAAATGGAGTTTGAAGACGGAAAACGGCAGGTCGTGGGCACGGATGAATCCTGGAAATCCGGGCATGGACCGCTTATGGAAAACGGCCTCTATTTCGGCGAGCGCTGCGACGGACGGCTCGAGCCGAAGATATTCCAGGGACGGGCGGTCTGCGTAAGAGGCGCGCCGCCCCGTTCCCAGATGCTGCCTCCGATCAAGGTCGTCCGGAGGTTGAAGCCGAAAAAGACCTGGTGCCCGGGACCGGAACGCCTCATCTTCGATTTCGGACAGAATTTTTCAGGCTGGGTCGGAATATCGGTTCGAGGTCGGGCCGGGACGGCGCTGACGCTCAGGCACGCCGAGCTCATCCATGAGGACGGACGGCTGAACACTTCGCCCAATCAGAACGCAGAGGCCACGGATGTCTATGTCCTCAAAGGGAAAGGCGCCGAACGGTATGAGCCGCGCTTCACCCAGCATGGCTTTCGGTATGCGGAAGTGAGCGGCCTTCCCAAACTGCCGAAGATCCTCGATGTCGAGGGCTGTTTCGTTCATACGGATGTCGAACCCGGAGGGGATTTTCGCTGTGCCAATCGTCTAATCAACCGCGTCCACCGGAATATCCGGTGGGGGCAGCTTTCGAATTTGATGAGCATCCCGACGGATTGCCCGCAGAGGGATGAAAGGCACGGCTGGCTGGGCGACGCCCATCTCTCGGCGGAAGAGGCCATCCTGAATTTTGATATGGCCGCTTTTTACACCAAGTATCTTCAAGATATCAAGAACGCCCAGAAAAAAGACGGCAGCCTCCCGGACACAGTCCCTCCCTATCTCGGCCGCCTCTATCCGGCCGATCCCGCCTGGGGTTCGGCTTACATCACGCTCGCCTGGTATCTTTATCTCTATTATGGAGACACAAGAGTTTTGGAAAAACACTTTGAAGCCATGAAAAAATACGTGTCTTTCCTCCACCGCAGTTCCAAAGGCTGTATTATCGATAAATTGGGCAAATACGGCGACTGGTGTCCCCCGGGAAGCATCCCTCCCAAAAAAACGACCGTCGAGCTCACTTCGACCTGGTTCTTCTATCACGATACGCTTTTCCTTTCCAAGATGGCCGGTATTCTTAAGAAGCCGGACGACGAAAAGCGCCTGACCCGCCTGGCCCGGGACATCAAAACCGCTTTCAATAAAAGATTTCTGAAGCAAGACGCCTATGAAGCCGTCCGGATGAGCCCTGTCGAAAAGATAGCCAGCCAGACATCCAACGTCCTGCCCCTTTATCTGGACATGGTCCCGAAAAGAAAAAGGAGCAAAGTCCTCGATGCGCTTGTCCGCAGCGTTGTCAGCGACCAGGATTACCATCTTGATACCGGCATCCTCGGCACGCGTTACCTTCTCGATGTCCTGACGGAAAATGGACATGCGGAAACGGCCTTTCGGGTGGCCACCCAGAAAAGCTACCCAGGCTGGGGCTATATGGTCAGGGAAGGCGCCACGACGCTTTGGGAACGCTGGGAGAAAATCACAGGCGGCGGCATGAACTCCCACAACCATATCATGCTGGGCAGCGTGGACGCCTGGTTTTATAAAACCGTGGCCGGGGTGAACTGCCTGGTTCCTGGCTGGAAAAAAATCCTGGTCAAGCCGCCGCTCTTCCGGGATCTGGATTCCGCCTCGGCCACGCTCAAGACGATTCGAGGCGACATCCGCGTCTCTTGGAGGAGGAAGGAAGATCGCTTCGAGCTCGACCTCGGGATTCCCGTTGGGGTCGAAGCCGAAATCCGCATTCCGCTGCTGTGGAGAAACGGTGCTTTAAAAGAAGGCGGACAGGTCCTCTGGCGAAAAGGCGGGCGCTCCAGGAATCTTGAAGGCCTGTCTTTTCAGCGGATCGAAGACAGGCGAATCATTTTAAGCACCCAAAGCGGCGCCTTTCAATTTCGACTGGAAAAAATTTCGGGAAAGGGGCAACGATCCGGGGACGGCGTCGAAAACCCGGATGGGGAGTGAGGCTGTTTCCGGATCGTTGCTCAGATAATCTTTCCCCGCCTGAAATGGAGGATACCCTTAGTAAAGATATTTCTTGAAAAGCCTGGCGGCTTCGCTGTAGGCCGCGATCGTCTGCTCGACGTGTTTCTCTTCATGGGCTGCCGACGCCGCGCCGCCGCCGTGGACGACATGGACGCCTTCCGTGAGCAAAGCCAGTTTCAGGACTTCTTCTTTCAGACGGACATGAGATAAGGCCGGGTTCCAGACATCCTCAGCGCTCGCGTAGCGGACTCTTTTCAGCGGAAAATTCACCATGAAGAGCGAGCTTCCTTTGACCACATCGTTTCCGTCGCCCGTGCATTTGACCTCGATTCCCCGGTCGCCGAAAACCTTTTCGACGCGACGCCGAAGATTTTCCCCTGTCGCGGCAATTTTTGGATAGATCCAAGAGGCCTGGTCGGCAAGCGATTTCAGCATGACATAGCCGGCCCTCATATATTGGGTATGGGAAGAAAAGGTCCCCCCTTCAAAAAGCACCCGCAGCTTGGCCGGGGCTTGGGGCAGGCACTTCTCGAGAATCTCGGATTTGCCGGCCACCGCGGAGACGGCGTGGCCGCCGCCGATCAGCTTTCCGAACGTCGAAAGGTCGGGCTCGATCCCATAGAGTTTCTGAACCCCGGAGGGACAAAAGCGGAACCCTGAGATGATCTCGTCAAAGATGAGGACGATGCCGTATTTTTCCGTCAAGGCCCTGGCCAGGTCCAGATATTCTTGCGAAGCAGCTAAGAATCCGCCGACGCCCAAAAACGGCTCGACGATCAAACAGGCGATCTCGCTGCCCTTTCTCCACAAAACTTTTTCCAGGTCGTCCCCGTCATTGAAACGGGTCATAAAGATCTTTCGGAGGATCTCTTTGGGAACTCCGGCCGATTCGGCCTGCTCGAAGCCGGCTTGGGGATAATATTTGACGCCTTTGAGGAGATAGGGCGACGCCCCGTGCCAGCCGCCGCCGATTTTCAGAACGCCATCGCGTCCCGTGTAGGCTTGGGACAGCATGACGGCATACATGGTGGCCAGGGTGCCTGAAGTCGTGAACCGGATTCTGTAATCCTTATGACCGAGCTGTTTGAGCAGGAGCTCGGCCAGCTTGATCTGGCTCTCCCCTTCGAATCCCGTATGCAACGAACCGTCTTCCAGGCTGAATCTCTTGAATTCATCCGTCAGGATTTTGGGATTATGGCCCAGGATATTCGCATAGTGGCCCTGCCAGTAATCGATATAGGCGTTCCGGTCGAAATCATAGACCATGGGCCCCTTGGCCCTGGTGATGATGAAGGGATAGGGCGAAAAGAGGCGCAGGGAATGGCTCCCGCCCTGGATCATCACCCGCTGGGCCCGCCGATAAATCTGCAGGCTTTTCTTTGTTTTTTTCCGGTATTTAGCTTCCAGGAACTCCAGAAGCTTGTCGATTTTTAACATAGCCGGGCGGTTTCTCAGGGCTATCACTTTATCAACGACACGCTTTAAAGTCAATCTGAACCGGGGTATAATCCTCTTCGCCGAGAAAGGAGAACTATCATGGAAATCCTCAGCCAAGAAGTCCGTGAGGCCACCAAGAAAAAATTCGACGGCGAGCTCGAAAACAAAGTCACCATCCTCCATTTCACCCAGGAACCGAGCCGGCTCGTCCTTCCCGACTCGCTCAAAGGACAGGACTGCTTCTTTTGCAAAGAAACCAAGCAGCTTTTGGAAGAGGTCAAAGCTCTTTCCGATAAAATCGAACTCCTGGTCTATGACTATACGGCGGATAAAGAAAAAGCCTCCGAATACAAGATCGACAAGATCCCCGCGACCGTGATCATGGGCGATCAAGACTGCGGGATACGCTTCTTTGGGATTCCTTCCGGATACGAATACACGAGCCTTGTCGAAGCCATCGCGGATGTCTCAAAGCGAAGAACCGAGCTTTCCGCTCAAACCAAAAATGCCCTCAAGTCCGTCGATAAAGACATCCACATCCAGGTCTTTGTCACGCCGACCTGCCCCTACTGCGCCACGGCCGTCCGTCTGGGACATCAGTTTGCCCTGGAATCCCCTTTGGTTAAGGCCGACATGGTGGAATCCACGGAATTTCCTCACCTGGCCAATCGATTCAACGTGTACGGAGTCCCTAAAACCGTCGTCAACGAGACCATCTCTTTCGAAGGGGCCGTCCCGGAAGAAGAATTTCTCGCCCAGGTGCTCAAAGCCGTCAGCCTGCCCCGATAGTTGCTTTTGACCGAAAGCATCTCCGTTTCCGTGAATATTGATAATTCGTGAAATGGGTGGCGCCGACATGGACGCCCCGGCACCCGGAACTGACGAAAATTTGAGAAGCGACAGGGGTCAACGCCAAACATCTGACATAATCCATGGAGAAGGGATTTTTCCGGCGCCACACCCATAAAATGTGTCAAATGTGTAGCTTTGACCCCGTTTAATTGACAACCCGGCTTTTGGTGCTATAATAGGCCAGTTTATGTCTATCTTCAAGAAAAAAAACGAAAACCGCGTTTGCGTTATCGGCCTGGACGGCGTTCCCTACGGCCTTCTCATCGACCTGGCCAAGAAGGGGATCATGTCGGCTCTGGGAAGGATCATCGATTCCGGTCATCTCCATAAAATGAAGGCCAGCCTTCCCGAGATCTCTGCCGTCAGCTGGACCAACTTCATGACCGGCACCAATCCGGGAACGCACGGCATTTTCGGGTTTACCGACCTAAAACCCCGCTCCTATGACCTTCGCTTTCCGAATTTTTTAAATGTCCAGGTGCCGACTTTTTGGGACGGCCTAAGCGAAAAAGGCAAAAAATGCATCATCATCAACCAGCCGTCCACTTACCCGGCCCGGAAAATCAACGGGGTGCTCATCTCCGGGTTCGTGGCTATCGAGCTGGCCAAGGCCGTCTATCCGCCTTCATATAAGGTCGACCTGGAACAGATGGGCTACCAGATCGATATCGACACGCTCAAAGCCCGGGAGAACCACGGCTTTCTCTGGCAGGAGCTGATCAAAACGCTCATGGGCCGTCAGAAAGCCCTGAACCTTTTTTGGGAGGAGGAATGGGACTATTTTGAGTTCGTCATCACGGGGACCGACAGGCTCCACCACTTTCTCTGGAACGCCTATGAGGACCCGAACCACCCTCACCACCAGAATTTTCTCGATTATTACCGCCAGATCGACCGGCTCGTCAATAAAATATATTCCTCCTTTCGCAAAACGGCGGGCGATGAGGAGAATATCTTCTTCCTTTCCGATCATGGCTTCACGGGCATCCGACAGGAAGTTTATCTCAACGCCTGGCTGGAGAAAGAAAAATACCTCAAGTTCGCCAATTCCTCGCCAAAGGGCTTGGAAGACATATCCGCCAAGTCCATCGCCTTCGCCCTGGATCCCAGCCGCATCTATTTAAATTATAAAGATAAGTTTCCCAACGGCTCGGTCCGCGCCGGCGAGCAAAAATCCCTCAAAGAGGAGATGATCCGGAAGCTGGAAAAGCTGGAGTATGACGGGAAAAAAATCATCCGGAAAGTCTTCCTTGCCAAAGACATCTATTCCGGCCCGCTCGTTTCTCAAGGTCCGGACCTGATCGTCCTTTCTGAGCCGGGTTTTGACTTGAAAGGCTCGGTTAAGAAAAAAGAGATCTTCGGGCGCACGCCCGGCCTCCAGGGCATGCACACCTGGGATGATGCCTTTTTCCTGGCCAAAAACGATTTCGGACAGGACCTCTCGATATCGGATCTTTCCCGGATCATTTTGGATCGCTTTGAATGACCGATCATTCAAGATATCGTTCCCAGGCGGTTTGGGCCGTGGCCATCCGACGCAGTCGTTGCGAAGCCCCTTGGGCCGTGGCAATCTCGTGCCTTCCGCGCGGCAAGAGGAGACTCTGCGCTTGGTCCGAAATGATCCAAAAGATCAGATCTGCCGGCCTCCATTCCGCGGTTCGCATGGACAGGAAAAATCGCCTGGCAAAAATCGGAGCGGTTATTCTTTTATTCTTCTTATCAGGCCTTCCTCTCGCTGCCTATATCGGCCCGGGAGCCGGATTCGCTTTCCTTTCCTCATTTCTCGTCCTCTTCCTGACCTTTTTTCTGGCCATTTTTTCCTTCGTGGCCTGGCCCTTCCGCTTCTTTTTTCGCCTGATCAGAGGAAAAAAAGCGTACAAGAAAGGCCAGGTCGAGCAAGTGGTCATCATCGGGCTCGACGGGCTCTCCCCGGAGCTCGCCGAAAAATACATGGCCGATGGCAAATTGCCCCATCTTTCGAAGCTCAAACAGGAAGGGGCCTATGCCCGTCTCCAAACGACGACCCCGGCTATCTCTCCCGTCGCCTGGTCTTCGTTCATGACCGGCTCCGAACCGTCCAAGCATAATATCTTCGACTTTCTCAGCCGCGACCCGAAGACCTATCTTCCCGACCTCTCCTCAGCCCGGATCGGAAAGCCCAAAAGAGTCTTTTCTCTCGGAAAATACAACGTCCCGCTTTCCAAGCCGGAAATCAGGGGCCTGCGGAAAAGTGTCCCGTTTTGGAAGATCCTGGGCGACCATGGAATTTTCAGCACCGTCCTGAGGGTGCCGATCACATTTCCGCCTGAAAAATTCAAGGGGCATCTGCTGTCCGGGATGTGCGCGCCCGACCTCAAAGGAAGCCAGGGAACATTCTCCTTTTACACTTCGGACCCGGATAAGATCAAAAAGCGCGAGGGTGGAATCGCCATTCCCGTCGAGGTGAAAGGGAACAGGGTCGAGACATACATCTCGGGGCCGGACAACTCGCTTCTCAAAAAAGCGGAAGAAATCCGGCTGCCGATGAGGATTTCAATCGAGCCCGAAAAAGAACAAGCCCGGATCGAAGTCTCGGGTCAAACCATCACCTTGAAAAAAGAAACCTTTTCGCCCTGGATTCGCCTGACATTTCGCCCCGGCCTGGGCATGAAAATCAAGGCCATCTGCCGTTTTTATGTCTCCCAGATTCGGCCGTATTTCGAGATGTATCTCACGCCCCTCAATATCGATCCGGAAAAGCCCGCCCTGCCCATCTCCCATCCATTCATCTATTCGGTCTATCTGTCCAAGCTCCTGGGGAGCTTTATCACCCTCGGGGAAGCCAACGACACCTGGGCGCTCAATGAAGGTGCGCTGAGCGAGCAGGCTTTTCTGGAGCTGACCTACTCGAACCACCGCGAATGGGAAGCCATGGTCGACAATGCCCTGGCCAAGACCAAGAAGGGCCTGGTCATCTGCGTGTTCGAGACGACCGACAGCATTTCCCATATGTTCTGGAGATACCTGGACAAGGACCACCCGGCGCTCAAAAGCGGCCGGGCCCTGATGAGCGATAAGGTCATTGAAGAGCTCTTCCGGAACATGGACGATATGGTCGGCCGCCTCCGAAAAAAAATGAGTGAAAAGAGCGCGCTTTTCATCATGTCCGACCACGGCTTCAAGTCGTTCAAACGCGGCGTCAACCTCAATTCCTGGCTCCATAAAACCGGCTATCTGTTCTTGAAAAACGGCAAGGCCGAAAGCGAGGAGTGGTTCAGGGATGTGGACTGGGAAAGGACGAAGGCCTACGCCCTGGGGTTGGGCGGGCTCTATGTCAATCAAAAGGGCCGCGAGGCCAAGGGCCTGGTCGGAGCCGGCGACGAGACAAGAGCGCTGAAAGCCGAACTCCTGAAAAAACTCACCGGACTGAAGGACGAGGAAAAGGGAGTGGCGGCCGTCAGCCGGGTCTATGACCGGGACGAAATCTATCATGGACCTTATAAAGAAAACTCGCCGGACTTGATCATCGGATACAATGCCGGCTACCGGGCTTCCTGGGAAGGCGTGACCGGAAAAATCACGCCCGCCGTCTTCGAGGACAACACCAAGGCCTGGAGCGGCGACCACTGCATCGACCCGGCCTGGGTGCCGGGGGTTCTTTTCTGCAGCCGGAAAATAGATGCCAAAAATCCTTCGATCATGGACATCGCGCCGACGGTGCTCGATCTCTTCGGGCTGGAGCCGCCGGCCCACATGGACGGCCGGTCTTTGCTGACCAAGCCGGGAATCGCGCCCGCGGCCAAGGGGAAGAAATCATGAGCGAGCCGATCCATCGCCGGGATTTCCTAAAATATAGCCTGGGGGCCGCCTCCCTGCTGGCCTTGGAATCGCGCTCGAATCTTGTGACTCGGACCTTTGGCAAAACGGCCACAAACAAGAAAGTCCTGATACTCGGGTTTGACGGGATGGACCCGCATCTCACGAATGTCTGGATGAGCGAAGGCAAGCTGCCCGCCTTTAAACGTCTCATCGGACAAGGAGGATTCCGCAGGCTCGGCACGAGCATCCCGCCCCAGAGCCCCGTCGCCTGGTCCAATCTCATCGCCGGCACGAACCCGGGCGGCCACGGCATTTTCGATTTTATCCACCGCGATCCCAAAAACTATTGGCCTGTTTTTTCCGCAGCCTTAACCGAAGAGGCGAAAAAGACGATCCGCGTCGGCAACTGGATCCTTCCCATTAAGGGCGGAGACGTCCGGAACCTCCGCAAGGGTAAGGCTTTCTGGCAGATCCTGGAGGAGCACGACATCCCGGCGACGATTTTCAAAATTCCCGCCAACTATCCTCCCGTTCCCTCCAAGCAAAAAACATTCTCCGGACTGGGCACGCCGGATCTCCTGGGCAATTACAATTCTTTCAGGTACTACACGACAGAGCCCAAAGAGATCAAAGAGGACATCGGCGGAGGGTCCGTCCATCCGGTCTATGTCATCGGGAACCGGGTGGACGCCAAGCTGCCGGGTCCGGCCAACACCTTCAAAAAAGACCGGCCGGAAGCCGAGATCGAGTTCAAGGTTTTCCTCGACCGGCAAAATCCGGTGGCGAAAATCGTCATCCAGGACCAGGAATTCATCCTGAAAGAAAAAGAATGGAGCGGCTGGAAGAGGATCCGTTTTTCCCTAATCCCCACCCAAAGCGTGAGCGGCATCTGCATGTTCTACCTCAAGGAAGTCCGGCCCAACTTCAAGCTCTATGTTTCCTCGATCAACGTCGACCCGGCCGATCCCGCCCTCCCCCTTTCCACCCCGTCCTCCTATGCCGCCGAGCTCGAAAAAAGATTCGGCCCGTTTTTTACCAAAGGGCTTCCGGCCGACACCAGCGCACTCGATAACGACATCCTGGATGAAGGAGAATTCCTGGAACAGGATGATTTCGTCCTCGAGGAAAGCAAGGCCATGCTGGACTACGAGCTGGAGCGGTTTGATTCCGGGGTTCTCTTTTACTACATTTCGAGCACGGACCAGCGCCAGCACATGTTCTGGCGGCTGCTCGATGAGAAGCATCCCGCGTATGATGCGGGACTAGCCGCCAAATACGGGAAGGTCATCGAAAACACCTACAGGGAAGCCGATCAGATCTTGGCCAAGGCCATGGACAAGATCGACAGGGAGACCGTTCTCATCGTCATGTCCGACCATGGGTTCAATCCCTTCAGCCGCAGTTTCAGCTTGAACACATGGCTCAAGGAAAACGGCTATCATGTCCTGACCAATCCCTTTAAAAGGGAAACGGGAAATCTCTTTCCCGACACAGACTGGTCGAGGACGAAAGCCTTCGGGGTAGGCCTGAACGGCTTGTATATCAACCAGAGGGGCCGGGAGGCCGAAGGCATCGTCGGAGAAGGCGCCGAAAAAGAGAACCTGGTCCGGGAAATCGCCCGCAAGCTCGAAGAATTCGTCGATCCCAAGACGGGTGATAAAGTTTTATGGAAGGCTTATGTCTCCAAGGATGTCTATTCCGGCCCATGTGTCGGAGAAGCGCCCGATATCATCCTCGGATTCAGCCGCGGCTATCGCATTTCCTTCGGATCGCCGCTCGGCAAAATCGAAAAGAACGTGCTCGAGGACAACAAGGGAAAATGGAGCGGCGACCACATGGGCGCGGCGGAGATCCTCTCCGGGATCCTGGCCGCCAACCGCCCGATCGTGGCTGAAGCCCCCGCCCTCTATGATCTCACGGCGACGATCCTCGATGTCTTCGGCGTCGAAAAGCCCAGGGATTTAATCGGGAAAACGATATTTTGATAGATGTCATCGCGAGCGAAGCGCCTCGCCATGACGAGGAGAGGACGTATGGGCAAAGAGAAGATCAAGCTGGATAAAAGCCTGATGGACAAGGTTCGGAAATACGCCGAGATGTCCGGATATTCATCAGTAGAGGAGTTCATCACCCACTGCCTGGAAAAAGAGATGGCCAAGATCGAAGAGTCCGATTCCGAGGAAGAGATCAAGAAAAAACTAAAGGGGCTGGGATATATCTCCTGATGCCATTTTACATTTTGAGTGAATGTGACGATGTGGACATTTAACGCGGCCTTCGGCAGGATCTTTGAAATCATTTTTCTGCCGTTCCGCCAGGCAAGCCCGTGGTTCGGGATGATCCTCATCTCTCTCCTGACAGGCCTGTTGATGCTCTTTATTTTCCGCCACACCTCCAACCAGGAAGGAATCCGAAAGGCCAAGAACAAGATCAAAGCCCACCTGCTGGAGCTCCGCCTTTACAAGGACAACATGCGAGTGTCTTTGAAGGCTTACGGCCACATCCTACTCGCCAACCTGAAATACCTCAGCTATTCCGCCAAGCCGATGCTGGTCATGATCGTCCCGGTCCTTCTCATCCTTATCCAACTCAACCTCTGGTTCGGGTACCGGTCACTGGATGTCGGGCAAGAGGCCGTCCTGAAAATCAAGCTCGAAGAAGGCAAAAATCCTTTCCAGATAGAAATTGCGATCGAGACGCCCGCCGGGATCTCCATCGAAACGCCCGCCCTGAGAATCGAAGATCTCCGGGAAATCGATTGGCGTCTGAGGGCCCGCGACAAGGGCGTCCACGCCGTCACCTTCCGATCGGAGAATCTATCCTTTTCCAAACAGGTCGCGGTGGCGCAGAACCGCCTTTCCAAGATCTCCGCCGTGAAAGTCGGTTCGGGCTTTCTTGACCAAGTATTCAATCCCGGCGAAAGGCCGCTGCCGAAAAACCTGGGGATCCAATCGGTCGAGGTGGTCTATCCCGCCCCAGGCATGAATCTTTTCGGCTGGCATATTCACTGGCTCATCGTCTTCTTCGCCCTGTCCATCATCTTCGGCTTCGGCCTGAAGGGCTTTTTTAGGGTGGAAATATAAAATTGCGATCCCTCCACAAATAGATCCACAGATCTCCGCCTCCCTCCCCGGCCTCAACGTTGTCCTCCATTCCCTTACGGGACGCTCAACACGTATGGCAGGTTTTTCGTCTTCAGCTTGATGGACACCTTGGTCTCCCGGTCATTGCCGTCCGTATCCTTTTGCTTATTGGTGATCGTCATTTCTTGGACCAGTTGGATTTTCGGCGGCTCGGCTTTGGTATCCTTCTTTTTCAGGAGGTCCTTGAAAAGCTGGTAGAGCAGCCCGATGGCGCTGAAGATCGAGAAGTAATTTGTCCCGGGATTGTTGCGCGTGACGTAATAGTCCGGCTTGTAGCCGAAGGGATTCTGGTTCGGCTTGACGTCCAGCTTGAGCGGCACGGCATTCTCCGTTTTCTGGCTCGCCATCACCAACTCCCCTCCGACATACATGGATAGCCTGTAATAGAGGGGCTGCCTCTTCACGGTCGGGGTTTTTGGCTCGGTCCGCGGAGAAGAGACTTCGATGTCCAGGTCGATTTCCTTCTTGAGGATGAGCTCCCCCGCTTTGAGTTCCAGAAAATAGGTGCGCCTCCCCGGCCTCAAAAAAAGGTCGTTGGCATCCAGGCTGAGGATATTCGGGCCGGATTTGAAAAGGCCCGCTTTAAGGACAGTCGACCCTTCAGAAAATTTATAATAGGCATCGGCGGTCAGGTCGAACCCGAGGGGCAGAATGCCTTGAATGATGATCGGGTTGCCACCGACGCCGGCGATGAGCGCGATTTCCGGAACGAACGGATAGCGGCCTTTCCAGCGGGAAAGGAAGGCTATCACCTCGGCCTGGCCCACCAGGTCGATAAAGGCGTATCCCGAGTCCCCGGCCCGGTAGGTCTCGAAATACTCGGCGATCCATTTGATCTCGTTCGTCTTGTCATTCAGCTTGTTAAAACAGAACGCCAGCAAACCCGAGGCGTCGGGCTTGTCCGCGGCGTCCATTTTGTCGAGCCGGGGCAGGACCAATTCCACGATGCTTTTAAAATCCCGCGTCCCCCGAAAAATGCCCGCTACGTCGTCCTTCCACTGAGCCGGCAGGGCCTGGACGGAGACAGCCAGCAGGACGACAAAGCCAAGGTTCTTTTTAATCGCCATATTGAAAAATGAAATAGACCTCAAGGCTGGAATTCGGGAAATCGGCCGGCAGGGCCGGAAAGGGCAGGCTCAACTCGAGCGCCCGAATGGCCGCCTGGTCCAAGGCATCGATTTTGGATGAGGCGATCACTTCGATCAAGGTCAGGTTCCCGTTCTTCCCGATCACCACGGTAATCCCGACTTCGCCCTTCCAGGCGAAATCAGCGGGAGCGGCAATCGACCAGTTCTTCTGGATTCGGTTCATCACGGCATTGGCCCATGGCGAAAAGTTATATTTCTGGACGTTCGGGGGCGCGGCGCCTCCGATAAAAGCCCGGGCTCCTTTCTTTCCGGGACGGCCGGGCCTGCCTCCCGCGCCGGTCTTGCCCGAAATGGCCGTGCCCGGATAAAGATATTTGGCGAAGTTGATGTCCGACCTGACCTGGTATTTGTCCCGGGGAAGGTAGGAATCCTCGAGATTCCCTTTGGCTCTTGTCAGGTCGAGCTTTGATTTCGGCGGAATGAGCAGGCCAAATCCAGAGGAAAAATTCCGTGATTCCTTGATTTCCCCTTTGACCTCGAATGGGCTTTGGACGGCCGGGGCGGCTCCCCCCGGCCTTGCGGCTTGGCCTCCGGAAGGGGCCTTCGATTCCGCCGGCTTTTGCCCGACCGCGGCTCGACCGACTCCTGAACCTTCTCCGCCGGTGATTTCTTTTCCCCCTAAATCCTCCCCGGCAGGAATTCCGGCGGCCAGCCCGTCTCTCCTCGGCGCGACGATTTTTTCCTTGGGCACGATGAACGCCGACACCGACTTCTGCTTTAGGTCATAAATCTTGTAGGTGAATTTAAGATGGAGGACAACGCTAAAGCCGACAATATGAAGGATTAAAGAAACAAGAAAGATGGCGCCTTTCGCCATATATTCCGATGTTTTTTCGTTAATCTCCGGCTCCTAAAAATCTATTTTAACATAATTCGGCTCACGATTATTAAATCGCGGCGGCGGCCAAATCGTTTCATCCGCAACGTTTTTTTGGCCGGAATAGTACTAATGATCCGGGAGTTTAGATTCAGGGAGGTATAAGCGATGAATCAGAACAGAAGGATTTTTATTGACATGGGTATCCTGTTCGCCGGCTTGTCGCGGCGGGATCAACGGTCCCCAAAAAATAAAGCTATTTGCGGAGATAGATCAATCCATTCGCCTATACATCGGGAAACATTTTGCCGGATTTTAGAATGAGGGGCTGTCCCGCCATCTTTCCTCAGAGATATCACCTCAGACGAATAATGATCTCCTGTCTGACAAATTCTCCATCCTGGCCCTGGGGAAATTGGATCAGGAGCTGCTCATCGGATCGCTGAGCCCCCTTGACGGATTCAATCCTCTTCGACTGGGTGACCTTCAGGGCATAGGCTTGACCGGCCAGGCCTTCCACGGTGACTCTCAAAGCTTTTCCGGTCCGCTCCATTTTGATGATTCTCAGGCCTTTGTTGAAATCGCCGGTCTTGGATTCGTTGGGCGGCGGCAGGAGCTCGACGGTCGGCTCGAAATCGATTTCGACGGAGTCCCGGCCGGTGAGGTTCAATTCTACAAGCGGCTGAACGGCCTGGGCCAGCGGGGGCTGATCCATGCGGGGCCGCACCGATTTGCCGTTTAGGCGAGCTCCCCGCACTTCGGTCCCAAGCCCTAAGGCAGGCCCAAATATCATTCGATAACCGTTATTTTTCTTGGAGACAATGTCCACCCTCAGCTTTGTTTCCTGCCTTCGAAAATGCAGAGAGAAGGCCTCCTCCCCGATTTTGCAGTTCTCGATAGACACATCGTTCCAATCGGCCGGGAACCGCGGCCTGAAAACGATCTCCTTTTTCGCCGCATCGCCGTCAAGGCCCAGCAGGCCGCGGACGAAGGGAAAAACGACCCCGCTTGAGGAAAAGCCCTGGTGGCAGACGGCCTCCTGGGGCCAGATATTCTGATGGCCGGAAAAAAGCTCGGTCACATAGCCCAGCCCATTGTCAAAGGTGTGGCGGACGGCGGCCGTCAACAGCCCATGCCCCTGAAGCGAAAAATTATGCTGGAAGAGGGCGGTGGCCACCCATCCCGTGAGAAACGGCCAGACCGCGCCGTAGTTATAATTGAGGGGCTCGAAATAACTGCTCTTGTTCGAGAGCATCCGGATCCCCCAATCCGTCGTCAGCTCGGCGGAGTTGAAATTTTCCAGAGTCCGAACGCTCCGCTCCGCGTCTCCGATATTCCACACCAGCGGCACGGCGCTCCAGGGCGTCAGCTCTTTGACCTGCTTGCCGTCGGCATTGAAAGCATAGGTGTACCGGCCTTTCTCCGCGTCCCAGAATTTCGAACGAAAGCTCCGGCCCGCTTTTTCAAGGTGCGCGCCGGCCAGCTTCGCATAGTCCATATCGCCGGCAACTTGAGCGATTTGCTGTATCGCCTGGGCCGCCCTGATCCCGGCCGCGGCCAGATAGATATCCGTCTGGATGCCCGTCAAAGCCCCGAATTCGAGCGCGCCGAGCCCGGCCTTGCGGTTGTCCATCAAACCGTCGCCGTCTCCATCCGTCGTCAGGCACCAGTCAAAAGCGCGCTGGAGCGACGGCCAGCTTTGCTTAAGGAATGAGGCGTCGCCGCTCAGCCGGAAATACTCATAGCAGGCTGCGATATAAAACGGCGTCGTGTCGCCGTGGATATAGCCATAGGGATAATCCTTGAACCAGTCGAGATAGCCGGCGGCCTGAGAAAGCTCGTGGGCCATCTTTCCGTCCTGGCGCTGCCATTTCTGGGTGAACGCCAGTGCTTCCTTGACCATGGAAAAGGCGCCGTAGCTCGCGAGGCTCAGGGAATTCATAAAGGCGTCGCCGCCGAAAAACCAGCCGAAGCCGGGCCGGCCGCCAGTCCCCGAGGTTCCCAGCCCAGCGACAAGCCCTTTGCCCAGGTCGGGATTGTCGACCATCAAATTATCGTAGGCGACCTTGGCCCACGCGAAGGCCAGGTTCATTTTTTTATCCGGCGTTCGCACCCGGAGGGTGTCTTGCTCGAGCTTTCGGTAGTGCTCAACGGCAGCCCTGTATTGAGCTTCCGGATTGGCCGCCAGATTCTCGTAGGTTTTCCGGACCTCCTCGCGTTTCCCTTTGCCGCCGGCCAGGACGATCGGGATGTATTTGCCCTTGACGGCGTCCTTGTTTTCGATAACGATCTTGAACTCGTTCGGGGAATCCGAGAGCATGTGGGCCGGCGTGTAGGAAATGCCCTGCGCCGCCGGTGAGCCAATGGTGCCGTGATTTTTCCGGGTCGGCTCGGAAATGAGATACGCCTTGAGCCCGTTGTCCCAGGTGGCAACCTGCCCCCCGATTCCGGCCGGCCACATCGGCTGGAGCACGGCGAGAAAGCTGCAGACAATGGTCAAGGGCTCGGTCGTGTCGACGGCGAGCAGGATGAGGGCGCCCGGCTCCTCAATGGACGTGATAAAAACGGCTTTGACCGTGAACGACTGGAAGGTATAGGTCAAAGTCGTCGCGGCCGGGGTTGCCGACACATAGCGGACGATCTCTTTGGCTGAGATCGGCCGCGTGCTCGAGCCAATCAGAAATGAAAGCTCGAAATTGCGGACGAGCTTGAGCGGATAAGCCCAGGCCTCGAAAGCGCCGCTCTCATAACCCAGGATGGCGAACTTCCGGCCGACCTTGTCAAGATAGGTATTGGGCTGGGCCGGGCGCTCGAGCCCTATCTCGCACGGCTCCAGCTCAAAGCGAGGGATCAACCCCGTTTGAGAAAAAATATTCTGAGGGCCGACCAGGCACATTCCCAGAGCTATCAAAACCAGCTTTATCTTCATCATGCCTCGCCCTCCTAGAAAAAATCTTCCTTTTTCATCTCAAAAAAGTGAGCTTTTTAGAACTGGTGAGGTGGCCGCGGCGCCCGGTGCCCGGCCATGATAGGATGGTTTTATTTGAATATTTTTCAAACCTGGATCTCATAGACATCGGGAATGTTGGCCAGAGAGATCTCCGGGTTGAACGTCCAACTCACGAGGTTCACCGCGCGAAAATAGGGGAAGAACCGCGAGCGGTAAAAAGGCCCCAGGGGGTAGTATTTCCTGGCCCATTCGATCGTGCCCACGCAGCCGGCCTCTCGGCAATATTTTAAGAAGGCCTGGACGAATCCGAAGCGCTCTTTTCCGGAAAGCTCCGGGTAGGCGACATGGTTGATCCAGGCCCACATTTCCTTGGTTTTGCCGAGATGCTCGTGCCAAATAAAATTGATCATCCCCTGGATGCGTCCTTCTTTCTCATAGACAAGAGTCTTGGAAACACCCGGATAATCCAGCTCCCAGGCCAGTTCCTTCTCGTCCCAGGCCAGGGCCAGGCTAACGGTCTGCTGATAACGATCGAGCAAAGCCAGGCACTGGCCAACGTCCTCCGCCTTGTATTCCCGTAGGGCGACTCCCGGCTTCGCTTTGGGAGGCCTGTGGCTTCCCAAAAGTTTGATGGCGCTTTTTTCCCATCCCTTCAAGCCTTCTGAATAGTTGACGCGGCCCAAGTCCAGGATGCGGGCGATGACATGCGTCTTCCTCACCCACTCCAGGCGTTGACCCTCCCTCCGGAGCTTGTCCATCATCTTGGTCGAGCGGTGTCCGGTCTCGAGCGTCAGCAGGGAAAAATCATATTTGTATTTCTGGTTTATCTTCAGCGCCTCCTGGATCAAGGTGATGGCCATTCCTTTGCGCAGGAACTCCTTCCGGGTCACGAGCAGACAGCTGTATATCGCCCGATAAATCCGGCCCTTGTAATGAAAACGCTGCGGCAGGTTGGCCAGGAAGGCGATGATCTCCTGGCCCCGGTAAGCGGCGATCAGGTGGTCCCTTTCCTCCGCCTTGATGCGGTCGAAAAGAAACCGAAGGAAGGCAGGCCGGTAGAAATTTGGAAAAGAAGCGGCCCCATATTCGTCCCGCCACGAGAGGTGGGCCATGCGTTCCAAGTTTTCCAGGTCCCCGCGAAAAGGCTCGATCGAGATATCTTCTCGGGCCATGCGTCGCCCTCCACTCCGTCAATTCATTTGTTTAATAATTATCACGCAGCTCTTCATTATGCAACAGAAAGGTGCATCGCCCTGCTCAGGGGTGAAATTTCACTCGCATCAGGACGATCTCGGCCGTCGTCCCGATGCGGGCCGGCGGCTCCCATATTCCCACGCCGGAGGTCACATAGTATTGGGTATTCCCCTTGCGGCCGTACCCTTGGCCGATCTCATAAAGACGGTCGTTGATGATCGTGATCGGAAAAATCGCTCCCCCGTGGGTGTGGCCGGAAAGCTGCAAATCGACGCCGGCCATCTGAGATTCCTCGAGATAGACCGGTTGATGATCGAGCAGGATGACCGGCAAATTCAGGTCCACGCCGCTCAGGATTTCTTTCAGGGGTTTTCGCCGTTCGGTATGCCCGATGTAGCTGGAGTTGATGCGTCCGACGATCGTCAAGGCATTGTCGACGAGCACGGCTTCGTCCTGGAGGACGGTGAACCCGCTCTTCTTGAGATAGGACAAGCTCTTTTCGATGCCCGCGAAATATTCATGGTTGCCCGTCGAAGCGAAGACCCCGTACCGGGAGCGAATTTTTCGGAAGCTCTCGGTCATTTTTTCCAGCTCCGACGGGAGCGTTTCCTCATTGACGATATCGCCGGGGATGAGGACCAGGTCGGGCTTCAGACTGTTGATCGTCTGGACGATTTTCTCCAACCGCGGATTGTGCATGAAGGGCCCGACATGGATATCGCCCAGGAGGACGAGGTTCAGGGTCTCGATCCCGCCGGCCCGTTTGCCGATCACGATATCCATGGTCTTGACCCGGAAATATCGCATATGGATAAAACCGCCGATCGTCAGGGCCAGAGTGATTCCTGTCACGGCGAAAAAGGCGGCCCGGCCGGCCTGCCGGCTGTGCTGCCGGAGGACGGCCGGAAAAAAAGGGACAGCCTTATCGATCAGGCGCAGCCCATCCACGAAGACCAGGAGAAGAAAAAGATAGATCAGGATCCCCATGTAAAAGGACCCGACCACGGATAGGGACTCGGCAAATTTCCCGGGCCGGCCCCTGGAGAGTGCGCGTCCGGCAAAAAAGCATATGGTCAAGGCTCCGTAGACGACGAGAACGATTGTCCGGAAGCCGCCTGTTCCTGCCAGAGCCTGCCAGCCGCGACGGATGATATAATAATTGAGCAGCGAAAAAATGGTGAGGACGATGGCCAGGAAGATAAAAATGCTTGAGCCTTTCATGCGGCAGCCTGCAGAGCCGAGAAATATAAACTAAAAACAAAATTTTCGCCAGTTGAATAGAATCGGTTTAAATTTGGACGGAAAAAGACCGAAAAAACCTGCCCCAACCCTCTGCCGATCAGCCTTGGAAAGAATTGAACCAGGCGATATCCTCGAGCGGCTTCCGTTTTTTTTCGCCGACCGTTTTTTTCTCATAATACCCCATGGCCAGGAGCGAGACGATTTTATACTTGCGCGGGATCCTGAAGAATGTCCGCGTCTTTCTCATGTGGAACCAGCCGATCCAGCACGTGCCCAGCCCTAATTCTTCCGCTTGAAGAACGAGGTGTTCACCGGCGATCCCGATATCGATCAGAAAAAAGGGGACTTTCTGGATCTGCCTTCCGATCCTGTGGGTAACGAAGTCCAGTTTGGCCAGGAGCAGAATGAGCACCGGCGCTTCAGCGGCGAATTTTGTCGGGGAATAGATCCCGGAAAAAGCTTTCTCGGCAAATGTCCCTTTGACCTTCGGGTCATCGATGACCAGAAACCTCCAAGCCTGGGCGTTGCTGGCCGAAGGGGCCAGCCGCGCGGCCTCCAGGCAAGCCAGGATCTGTTCCCGTTCCACGGGCTTAGGCAGATAGCGGCGGATGCTGCGCCGGCTGCGGACGAGCTGTTGAAAGGGTGTCGGCTTCACGGTTCCTCCTCGCATCATTTTATATATTTACTCCGCATTTTTAAACAAAATATTTCACAAAAGATACTGCTTCAGGCAGGCGATAAAGGGTTGACTTAGTTATTACCGGAAGCGATAAATTGATTGCGTGCACCACTATTTTTGCCCAAGAACCAATGCAAGATATTTATCGCTCTCCTTAATAAGACTCAATTTCCGTTGTTCGGCTGTCGGCCCGATGTCCTTTTCCGGCAGGGCGACAAGAGCCCAAAACCTCTCCATGCCGGAGAAATTAAAGCTGGATTTTTCTGATTTCACCCGGCAGACCATAGATTGAATCAAATAACGGAAAAAAATTATGGGATCGCATTTTCACAGAAGTTGTGCCTTCTCACGTCTGACCCTAAGGGACAGCTCCGGCCCTTTCACCACTTGCCGGTTTTGAGATATTTCTGCATGTGGATAAGCCATTCTTCAGGCACGTCCGGGGAATCATATTCCTCCACAGACATTTTGTCATAATATTTCGAAGAAACGATGACGTCTTTTTGGCATGTAAATCGCGGCGCTTCGAAGGTTACGGTTTTCCTGATTCCCCAATGATCCCAGGCATCTCGATTGGAGACCGTATCGATATAAATCCATTTGTCGTTCACAAAAATCTTGACGATCCCATGGACATGCTGACGGTTTTTCACGGAATCTTCCCTAATTCTAAAGCGCAATAGCCCGAATTTCGCAGGAATTCCCAGCTTCCGGCAAAAGGCCGCATAAACCATCGCTTTTGTATAACAGATGCCACGTTGGTCTTTTAAAACGTCGGAGGCTTGAAGATGAGCGGAATTCATGAAGGGAAGCACATCCCGCGTGAAATAAAAAAGCTGTTCAAGCCTTCGGCATATCGGCGCGGAGCGACTGACGACCCGGGCCAAAACTTCATCAAAAGCAGGATGCCGATAATCCAAATGTTCCGTTTCCTGCAAATACATCGACATATCAGGCTGCCCTTCATTCATCACCAGTCGACTCTGCTCAATGATCGCGGATTCACGTTCTGATCCTGGAATATCGCCATGAGGACTTCGAATGATAAAAGTCAGACAAACCATGGCGTAGGCAATTTTCGTCCTTTTGGATATCATTATCATCGCCGTTCGATCAAAACGAGGTCGCAGGTAGGGTCGTCAAATCCAGAAGGATTTTCATGACCTTTTCGATTAACGAATCCCGCCAGGAGGTCGTAATGGCGAACATATGGTTCCATATCCAAAAGGAATTCCCGGTCTTCAGGAAAATCATACACAGCCTTGTCGATCTCAGGCCCGGAAAATTTTCTTATCGACTCCGGGGAATCCCAAAGGGAAAGAAGGAGGAAATCGGCTATGCCGTCTTTGATTTGTCGCAAAACGAACACGCCGCCGTTTCCTTCTTGGGCACGATAAAACTTGACGCCTGTCTTCATAATATATTCGAAATATTCATCCCCTCTCTTTTCTTGAGTCATGCCATGCCAAATCCTCATTATCATGTCTTTTTCTCCTCGACCAAATTTCTGACGCCGACGAAATCATAACCAGGGCTATCTTGATTGGATAAGAATAGTCGTTCCGCTCTCTGACCGGGATTCATGATTTCAACCGCTCCACTCGCTTAGGGAAAGGCATTCATAAATAAAAAGCTGAGGTTGCGCGACCACAGCTCATATTCATCGGTCATGCATAGCCCTTCTATTTTTTTTCGGGTGGATGCCGGAATTTGGCCCAGGGGTACTTTTTTCATTATAAGGGCGGTTTCCTGTTCCGTAAATTCTTCTCGGTCTTCAATCCAATTTTTGACTTGTTTATTCAAAGGGCAGGTCTCCTGGCACCGCATGCAGCCAAAAAGACAGTGGTGCCAGGAGGGATCCACCCAGGATGGGAATCTGCCTTTTTTCTCGTTTAGAAAGGTGAGACAACGTTCCGCTCGTATGAGAAAACGTTCGGAAGTGATGGCACCTGTGGGACAGGCTCGAAGGCAAGCGGTACAATTTCTACACTGTCTCATCATTGTCGATTCCGACCAGATCTCATCTTCGCCTGGAAGATCGGAAAAAAACGCCATGAGTCGATGAAAACTCCCCCAATTGGGGAGGTAACAAATATTATTTTTTCCAAAAGAGCCGAGCCCGCTCCGAACCGCCAAAAGCTTTAAAGGAAGGACCGTTTTGGCCACCTGAAATCCATAAGGTTTTAATAAATTAGAGAGCAGTCTCTCCAGCCGGGCATTTGGATAATGGATGTAGGTCGGAGGAAGGGAGACCTTATGCGGTTTCCCGTTCCAGTTAAAGATCATGCGGAGCTCAGGCTGGGGATAGGCCGCGATAATGAGCGATTTTGCTTTGGGCAGTTGCCTTGGAAGGCGGAATTTGAATGCGGCAAGACGCTCTTTATAAAATTCGCGGCAGAAATATTTTTGGAGATATCTTTCTTGGATCTCTTGTTGGATTTCCTTCACGTGGACCACAGAAACAATTTGACATTTGAAACTATGGTCTTCCAGCTCGAGTCTGATATTATCAATCATGATCTATGCCGATCCTCTCAAGTTTCTCCTATTAGATGAGCTGGCCTCCACAAAAGTTTCAGTTTTTTATATCAACAGCTCTATGAATTATCTTTATCGACGGTTGACGTTGATGTCGGCTCAAATCATAAATGTCAAGCGGGCGATGGACGGCATGATTGTAATGACAATGCTCAACGCAGTTTTCTCACCGGCAAAATAAGATAGGAACGATACCGAGAGGAGTGAAATATTTTTTGTGCAACGATTTCGGGAAAGCATCGGACCTGTCGCATCGGAGAACCCCCTTTCTTCCTCTGCCGCGAAAAGCCTTTGAATCGGCAGTCGCCGGAATTTCGCAACTCAGCTCGTGATCATAATATTCAGAGAATAAAGCCGGATTTCTTGACCGTTCATAATTCCAGAATTCCTTCGCAAACGCACAAATAGTTGTCGGTAAAAGCTTTGCATCGGCCGTTCATGAACTGCGCCCGGAACATATGGCGAGCTCTGTGAAGATTCGTCTTCACCTGACCGATACTGCAGCCTAAAATGTCGGCGATCTCAGTGTAACTCAAATTCTGAAGGTCCCTCAGGACGAGGGCAATCCGGTATTTTTCGGGAAGATGATGCTGCAGATTGTGGACGATACACCATTGCAGCTCGCTCTTGATGACGGATCGTTCGGGGCAGTCTCCTTCGGCAGGAATTCGTATTTTATCGAGACACAGGGATTCGTGTTTGGGCTTGATCCGGCATTCTTTGAGAAAAAGATTGATGGCAATCCTGCTCAGCCAGGTCCGGAAGCTTGATTCGCAGCGGAAATTTCGGAGTTTTTTATAAGCTCTGATAATCGCTTCCTGAGTCAGGTCATCCGCCCTGGCGACATCTCCGGAAAGTTGATACATGAGGTTAAAGAGATATTTTCGTTGAAGACAAAAGATTTCGTCAAAAGCGTTTTTATCGCCATTTTTAGCTTTCTCAACGAGCTCTCTCTCAAAGGCCGTCATAGCGAACCTGAAGGATTCATGTCCCGCCTCATCCAATAATTTTTGGTCGTCCGTTCTAAATCCAACATTGTCTCTTTCTCTAGGCCTTTTTTTGTTTCCCATAGACATATACGAACCAAAAGCGTATTTGTTTATTCATCTCTGTAAAAAATGAAAAAACCATGCAATAGAGAGGCTTTAGCGAAGCCTCCCGGAAGGAATTAAAATCCCGCTCTCCGCTTTGGAAAAGGCGATGAACGGGGGGGGTTGAACATCTAGTCTGAGTTATTCATACCGGTTAGTTGACCTTCAAGAGAAGTTCAAAAGGAAAACGACTCTGCCCAAAAAAAAGTTTATTTTCCTGATGATTATCTCAACCGATTGAGGCATTAGACGTCTTTATTTCAAATGAATGTTATAAAGAGTGAACCCTAGATGACTTTTCGCCCGGAAAAGTTGCTTTGTTCGATCATTATTTTTTTGTAACTTTCTAAGTTTGTCATGTATCTAATCATCTCAAGCTGGATGCTGGAGGGTAAAAGGTCAAGAGGACAAGACTTTTTAAGATTCGATGATGGCGCTTTTTGACAGGATTTCATCCTGCCAAAAAGAAGCCACAACGGATTTTCGAGGGAAAACCCTGTGGAATAAAAAGACTCCTTCAGAGATTTCATGGAAAATAGGGCGGTCGACGCAATAATTTGATTGCGCCGCCTAATTTGATGGATAATAGGTGTGACCTTAGGGCCATGACATGAATTTGGGTCCATTAGCTAATATTATGAGGTAACCGATGAGAAGGGAAAACAAGTTCTTTGTGTTTGTGGCTTGGAGTGCGATCTCGGCCGGGGCCGTCCTGGCCCAAACAGACGACGTTTCCATCCTGAACAAGTACAAGGCCCTCGAATCCCGGATCGAGAAAGCCAGGAAATTTTTCCTGGCGGAAAATTATGCCAAATGCGAAAAAGAAGCGGCCGGCTGTCTAGAAGCCCTCCCGGATCACCACGAAGCCCATTTCTTCATGGCTCAAGTTTTGTATAAGCGTGGAGAATTGGACAAGGCCCTTGAGCAAATGCTTTCGGCGGAATCCGGCTTTGTCCGTCTCCAGGACATCGTGGACCGGGTTCAACAGAAAAAGTTTGAAAAACAGCTGGACAAAAAAGTCGATCTCGCCGAGCAGCTCGAAGATTGGAGCGCCGCTTTAGAGCAAACAACCTGCATGAAAGGCGTCTATCAAGGCATCGTTTTAGATAAAGAGGGCAAGTTGAACGCGGAAAGCAAAAACTCGGAATCGGGCCTGGCCAAGGCCCGAGCGCGGATTCCAGCCGAATACGCCTATTTTCACGGCAACTGCCTATTCCGCTTGAAAAAATATGCGGAAGCTGAGGAGGAGTACAAGATCGCCATCCAGATTGATCCCCGGCACGCCAATGCCTGCAACAACCTGATCAACCTCCTTTACATGCAAAAGCGGCTCGCGGAGGCCAGGATTTTGATCAACCAGGCCGAAGCGAACAACGTCGCCATCGTGCCCGGGCTCAAGAACGCCGTCTTCAACAACGGCGGAAAATAAAAACGGCGGCCTTTATTTTCTAATGGCCCACTTGACCAATCCGGCCTTCTCCAGGATCTGGAAAAGCCCTAAAATGTCCTCGACTTTTTGAGGTCCGTATTCGGCTGAAACAGCCTTGGTGATGTCATAGACGCTTCTCTTCCCGTCCACAAAATTCAAGGCTTCGTAGGCGGCATTGCCCCGGAGCTTGATCTTTCCGACGGCATCGCTCCCCAGCTTTTCGAGAAGGTAATCGGTTTCGAGCGGACAAACAAAACTCTCCGCCCTGACCGGAACGACATTGAATAATTTTTTCTCTGTCGGGGTTGGAGCGATCTCCTGGGGCCGGACCTTGAATTTCAGACACAGGCTTTTATAGGTTTTCCCCACCTCGGTCTTGAAGCGGATCCCCAAGGCATCCAGGTTGACCAAGAAACCGGCGATCTCGTTTTTGAATTCGGCACCTTGGCCGAAACGGGCGGCCGAATAGACGGCCTCTTTTTCGCGGGCCGTCGAGCGCTCGATGACGTTCATGGCCTGCCCGGTGGCGGCAAAGAGCTTGTCGCCATTGTCCGCTGCGGCTACCTCCCCGAAGGCATCGTAGTAATCCGCGGCCAGCCGGCCCAGCCCGTTGCGAGTGATGAGCCTGGCCATATCCTTGGCCTCATTTTCCTGGGCGCCGGCCAGATAGATCATGGAGCCCAAGGCGATAGAGCAAACCCGGCGGAGCTCCGAGGCGTCGACTTTGTCGATCGAGTCCAAACTCGTGTGATGAAACGTATCGCCGTGGCCGAACATCACGGCCGGAACACGGAGCGCGCCGTCATTAAAGATATAATGGTCGCTGCCGCCGCCGAAGGGGACCACCCGGTAGGCAAAAGGATGGTCGCTGCCGTTCGGGCTCCTCAGACCCAACGAATCGACGAGCTTGGCAAAATTAGCAACGACATCATTGAGATAGCTGGGCATGGAATCGGGAGTCGCCGTGATATTGAACATCCCGCCCGTCAAGTGGAGGTCCTCCCCGATCATGTCGCAGTTGATGACGGCCAGGGTGTTCCTGGTACGCTCCAGATGCGTTTTAATATAGGGGACCGTCCCCGCGAATTCGGGCACCCACAGGAAACGGATCGTCCGGCGCGGCGGCTCGATGAGGCCTCTGTCCACCATTGTCTTCAGGGCTCGGGCCATCTCGAGCATTCCGCCGCTCCCGCTGGCGTTGTCGTTGGCGCTGGGCGCGGGGTGGCAGAGATGGCCGACGATCATGACCTCTTGGTCGGTCTCGACACTCCCCCGGAGCGCTGCCGACAAGACTTCGACCTTGGTCTCATAGAATGAGGCATCGACATCGGCCTTGAGGACGATCTTCTGGCCCCTTTCCAGCATGCCTTTGAGCAAGGCGCCCTGGTTCTTGCTGACATTGAACCCAAACCCGACTTTCTCGCGCTCTTCCCACGTCGGCCAGAATGCCGTGTAGCGGATCATGTTAGGGAAGCCGGGCCGAACGTCCGGCGGATAGTAGGTGATGACACCGAGGGCGCCTTTTTTCATCACGGCCTCGCGCATCACGGCGCCGCTGGCGCCGGTCGAAAGAACGATCTTCCCTTTGACATCCTTGCCGCGGTAGGCATCCTCCCCTGTTCCAGCGCCCGCATCGATGAGCTCGGCCTCGATATTGGCCGAATGGGAGTGCTTGACCAGGGTCAAAGGAATTTCTTCAAAGGAACATAGCCTTTCCCGCCTGGGAGCGACCATCCACAATTCGGCCTTCTTGGCCTTCCAGCCGATGGGCGTCTTGTAGGTGTAGTAGCGCGTCGATCCGTTCGAAGGCCAGCCCTCGATCAGAGCGTCCTTGTAGCCGATTCTTTCCAGCTCATTTTTTATCCACACGGCCGCCTCATGCCAGCCCTCGGAGGCCTGGACGCGGTCGAAGGTCGAAATCCGGGCGGTGTACCGGAAGGCCATTTCCCCGGAGACTTCATCGATCAGGGCCTGGATCAGCTTTTTTGAGGCCAGCGGGCTTTCGGCCGCAGACATTCCGGCCGCGAGTAGACAAACGACAAGAAAAAGCCGAAAAAATTTTGGCGCGGTTCTCATGCGATTCCCTCCCGAGAGCTTATTTTATCAGATATAGTTTCAGTTGCCGGCCGTCGATGAAAGAGATGCCGGCGTGGGTGAATGCGGCATCTTCCTCAAGGGCGATCTGGACCTCTTGGTTGTTCCATTCGGGAACGGAAGCTTTGACATTGAGCTCGATGGAAAAGCAGGTGTCATAAAAAAGCGGGTAATCTCCTTCGCCGGGAACACCTCCCTGCTTGTCCCAGAGGCCGATGGTCGGGCCGGCCGCATGCCCATGAAAACCCAGCGGGTGGGTATAGATGCTCGCCTTCAGCCCCTCATCCTTGGCTTTCTTCAAGGCCGCCGCCAAAATTTCGTTCCCGGTCCTCAATTCCTTGAATTCTCCAAGAAAGATATCCTGAAGCCGGTTTCCCTGGGCCAGGGCATCCTTGAGCCCTTTGGGAGCATCGTCTTCTCCTTGGTAAAGGACATAGGCATGCTCCTGTGTATCCGTGTTGAGCCCGAGATAGGCGATCCCCATGTCGCAGTGCAGCAGATCCCCGCGATGGATGACCCTGCCGTCTTTCGCCTCACCCGTCTTGGACCGCTGGATGGAAATGGACGGCTGGAACCAGGTCGCCAGCTTGAGCTCGGCGATTCTCTCCCGCATCCACCAGACCACCTGATCGGTTGTCGTGACGCCGGGCGTGATGACCTTATTGGAGAACGCATCGGCGATGATGGCGTGGGCGATGGCGACAATATGAGGATAGACTTCGAGCTCCTCGGGAATCCTTCTCTCAAGCCAGCCCACGGCCAATCGCTCCGCGGACACCAGGCGCTTCGCATAGTCCGGGCCCAGCGCCTCGACCAGCTTGGCTTTGTGCGAGGCGGACAACCCGTCGCCAAAGGCGAAGGTATGGGATTCGTTGATGCCGATTCTCTTGGGATTCCGCTCCTTGATGACCTCGGCCAGCCTCTTCCATTGCTCGATTTTCTCGGGATCCCAGACGCTCTTATAAAGATCGCCGATTCCGTATCGGCTGACGGTCACCCGTTCGACACCCTCTTTGCCCTTATCGTAAAAGACGAGCATGCTCAGCCGCCTGGCGGACATCGAAGAGGAGGGCACCAAGGTCAGGTAAACCGGGTCCTCGTTGTACTCGCGGCAGATGACGATCCACATATCGATATTTTCGCGGCGCATGATTTCCGGGAGCGCCTTGTCCAGGCGGAGCCGGAGCCAGCGG